>Ga0222718_10004394_pt1 | contig 11721 bp, 11 predicted proteins | sample C33_27DmetaG_FD_165045 | JGI IMG/M metagenome (GOLD analysis project Ga0222718, IMG submission 165045) | Estuarine water microbial communities from San Francisco Bay, California, United States - C33_27D | ecosystem: Environmental > Aquatic > Marine > Unclassified | place: USA: California... | reverse complement strand
GGTAGTTGCAGGTGGATTTGAAGTTGACCTTACAGAACCGTTAGATAGCGTTCAGGGAACAACTACACTAGGTACGTTACAAGTTAATGTTCGTAAAGTACTAACTGGTGTATCCGCAACAAATGCTGTAGGTACAGTAGAGCATAGCAATACTCATGCTCTTACTGGAGTTCAAGGCACATTTACAGTAGGTAGTATAACTACTAATGTACATACTAGAGTACCAATTGTAGGTGTCGCTACAACAACAGCAATAAATACTTTAACTGTATCGGGACAAGGTAGTGTAAATATTGCAGGTATAGTTGGGACAGTATCAATAGGAACAACTACTCAAAGTGCTACTTCTTTTGATTTTCAATCTCAAGCTAACCTATACAGTCCTACTAGAACAATTTTAATACCAAGGTCACTTTAATGTCTACTGTAGCTGAACGTACTGTGTTAATACCTTTTCAGAATAGAACAATATATATAGAAAGAAAATCTTCCTCAGAAGAACGTACTGTATATGTATCGGAGTTATACTAATGTCATACCGTTGGCCCATTAAAGATAAAGATGAAACGCTAGATTACAGTGTAGATTGGTCTAGGTTTTTAGATACTGCTACTCTTACTTCTGTTGTATGGCACGTTAAAACAGATAGCATTGGTAAAACTGTACTTGCTGCAGGACAAGATTTAACCACTGCTTCTGGCGGTTCAGTTACTGACAGTATACAAAATGTTGCTCAAACGACTACCAATACAGTAGCTACAATTAACTTAGCAGGCGGAGTTAATAATAGAGAGTATACTTTTACGTGTGCTATGACGGATAGTACAGGCAGTGTTGCAGAAAGAACAATCAAACTTAGAGTGAGAGAGAAGTAATCATATGGCATACAACTTTCTTGGATTAGTAAATGACATCAACAGACGATTGAACGAAGTAGAACTTACCTCTTCGAACTTTGCAGGTGCTACTGGCTTTTATGGTCAAGCAAAAGATGCTGTCACTTCTTCTATTAGATACATAAATCAATCACAGTATGAGTGGCCTTTTAATCACGTAGAACAGGAAGACACACTCTCTGTAGGTGTAACCCGTTATCCTTTTCCGGCAGATGCCAAGGTAATAGACTTTGATAGTTTTAGAATTAAACAAAGTTCTACTTTAGGTAACTCTACTGTTAAGCTTCCAATTATTTCTTATGAAGAATATCTTGACAAGCTTGTTGACCAAGAGTATAATAGCGAAGCTACAACAAACGGTCAAGGTGTACCACAAAGAGTGAGTCAAGCACCTTCACTAGAATATATAGTAACTCCAGTACCTAACCAAGCATATAGTATAGTGTATGAATACTACCGTATTCCTGTAGATATGGAACAACATGGTGATGTTCCGCCCATACCGGAAAGATTTAGACATATTATTGTGGATGGTGCTATGCACTACGCCTACTTGTTTAGAGGCAATACGCAGGATGCACTAGTCGCTAAAGAAAAGTTTGAAGACGGCATTAAGAGTATGCGCTCAATGTTGATTAATAGATATAGTTATTTACGTTCTTACCTTATTCCACAGAATACCGGTGGAGGCAGTAGGAATAACTCAAGGCTTCCTCTATAATGGATAAATGGCAAACCTACCCAGTAGAGTTTCGTGGTGGTTTAATAACTAACTTAAGCCCCTTACAGCAAGGGATAAACGCACCCGGCTCTGCTCGTATTCTTCGTAACTATGAACCATCTATTGAAGGTGGTTATAGACGTATTGAAGGTTATGATAAGTATGACAGTAGTATTATTCCCCCGTATGGTGAGCCTGTTGTACATGGAGCAAGTCAAACCGGGACTACCCTTATCTTAGGTGCTATACATACTTCTCCTGCAGAAGGTGATACATTTACAATTGCAGGTGTAGCAGGTACATATACAATTGCATCAGGTGGCGTTATATTTGATGCTACAAATAATCGAGTTACGTTAACACTAACAACGAGCCTTGCTACAAGCCCGGCAAATGCTGCGGTAGTTACATTTACAAGCACTGCTTCTAACTACCGTGCTATTGGTGTAGCAAGTTGGGAAGATAAAGTTATTGTTGCTAAAAATGCAGATGTGTTTAAAACAACAGGCAGCGGCTTTACAAAAATAAATACGTATGATTATGGTACTCCTCTTGTAAATGGAGCTAGTCAAACCGGAACAAGTTTAATTGTAGATGGCATTACTGGAATACCTCAAGCAGGGGATGTATTTAAGATTGCCGGAGTAGACTTAATATATACAGTAGTTACAGATGCTTCTGTATCTTCCGGTGCAGCAACCTTAAGTATTAATCCTGCGCTTGATAGTAGTCCTGCAGATGATGCAGTAATTACATTTATTTCTTTGAATAGAGAAAGTGCTACTAAAGTAAGATTTACACAGTATAACTTTACAGGCACAGATAAACTAGCAATAGTAGATGGGCATAATCCCCCTGCGCTATACGATGACACAGATTTTGTTGTATTAAATAGTGCCCCTTCGGATGTTGTAGGAGCTACTCATGTAATTAACTTTCAAAATGCTTTGTTCTTTGCCAAAGGAAGTGCTCTTTCTTTTACTGCTCCTTATGATGATGATGCTTTTGACGTAGCAGCAGGTGCAGGTTCTATTAATGTTAACGGTGTGATAACAGGACTTACTGTATTTCGTAATCAATTAATTATCTTTACAGAAAGACAGATACACCAACTAGTAGGTAGTAGTATTGCTAACTTTAATCTACAACCTATTACTCGTGACATTGGATGTCTTGAAGGTGACACTATACAAGAAATTGGTGGAGACGTAATGTTTCTTGCTGTAGATGGCTTAAGACTTTTAAGTGCCACAGACCGTATTGGAGACTTTGGATTAGCCGCAGTTTCAAAAGTTATCCAATCTAATATGACAGAATTTATTTCTACCAATACAGATTTTACTAGTTGTGTTATTAGGGAAAAGTCTCAATACAGATTACTTGGGTTTAATAATAACATTACACAAGAAAATGCTCAAGGTATTATTGCTACACAGTTTGCGGAACAAGGTGGTGCTAACACTGGCTTTGCTGAAACAAGGGGCATTAGAGCATATGTAGCTGCAAGTAATTATAACGAAGCTACTGAAGTTGTTGTATTTGCAAATGATGATGGCTATCTTTATCAGATGGAATCAGGTAATAGTTTTGATGGTGTAAACATTCAAACTACTTTTGCTACACCACACTTTCCAATGCAGGATGCTAGAGTACGTAAAACATTCTACAAGTTATTTCTTTACACAGACCCACAAGGAAGTGTAAATTTTGATGTAAGTTTAAAACTAGACTTTGATACACAAGGAACTATTCAACCTGCTCCAATTACATTCACAAATACTGGGGGTACTTCCGGTTTTTATGGAGAAGTAGTGTACGGAGAAGCCGTATATGGAGCAAAGCTATTAAAATTATTTGACTCTCAGATTATAGGTTCCGGTTTTGCTGTATCCTTTCAATTTGAATCTGACGGAACAGACCCCCCATACTCGTTAGATGCACTAACAACTGAGTATGCAACACACGATAGAAGGTAAATAAAATGGGTACAGGCTACACACGTAATGACACTAGTAACAATATTGCAGATGGCAATGTTGTCAATGCTTCAGACCTCGATGGTGAATTTGATGCAGTAGAATCTGCGTTTGCCACTTCGGGTCATACACACGATGGTACGGCAGCAGAAGGTGGCCCGGTTACTGTAGTTGGTCCGGCACAGGATGTTGTTGTTAGTGGTACTAATGTAAATCCTAAAACAACAAATACACTGGATTTAGGTACGGGGTCATTGCTCTATAAAGATGCTTACTTACAAGGCAATATAACTGTAGGGGGTACAGTAGATGGTCGTGATGTTGCAGCAGATGGTACTAAATTAGACGGTGTAGAAGCAAGCGCAGATGTTACTGACACAGCTAATGTTACTGCTGCAGGTGCTTTGATGGACTCAGAGCTTACAGACCTTGCAGGAGTTAAAGGTGTTACTATTTCAACACTTCAAGTAAAACCCTCTGAAGGTGCGTTTGTTGACGGTGATAAAACTAAGTTAGATGCTATTGAGGCTTCTGCAACAGCAGACCAAACTGATGCTGAAATACGAGCCGCTGTTGAAGCTGCTACTGACAGTAATGTTTTTACAGATGCTGACCATACAAAGTTAAATGGTATAGAAGCAAGTGCAGATGTAACTGATACAACGAATGTGACCGCAGCAGGTGCGCTAATGGATAGCGAACTTACAGACCTTGCAGGAGTTAAGGGTGTCACTATATCTACATTACAAGTCAAGCCAAGCGAGGGTGCATTTGCTAATGGTGACAAGACTAAACTTGATGGCATAGAAGCAAGTGCAGACGTTACTGACGCTACCAATGTAACAGCAGCGGGTGCGCTAATGGATAGTGAGGTTACTAACCTTGCACAAGTAAAAGCATTTAATTCTGCTGACTATGCCACAGCAGCACAGGGAACAACAGCGGATGCAGCACTGCCAAAATCAGGCGGTGCAATGACAGGTGCAATTACAACAAACAGTACATTTGACGGGCGTGATGTTGCGACAGACGGTGCAAAACTAGACGGTATTGAAGCAAGTGCAGATGTTACTGATGCCACAAACGTAGCCTCCGCAGGGGCGGCAATGCTGACAGGCGGTACATTTACAGGTGATGTTACTGTAAACACTGTTTTAAATGTCCGTACAGCCATTGACCTTGCCGATAATGATATTCTAAGATTTGGTACTGGTGATGACTTTGAAATGTTTTGTAACGGCACTCATATGTACTTTGACCTTAATAGTGGTATAGGTAATTTATATATTCGTGATGGCGCAACCACAAGATTTACTTTTGATGATGACGGCAGCTTTACTGCAACGAGCAATATTACAGCGTATTCAGACCTTAAACTTAAAGACAATCTTGAAGTAATACCAAATGCCTTACATAAAGTGTCACAATTAACAGGTTATACTTATGACCGTATTGATATGGATGGTGTAAGACAAAGCGGCTTAATTGCTCAAGATGTACAAGAAGTATTGCCAGAAGTAATTGTCAATAATGTTGACCCTGATAGCGGTGAGGAAACACTTTCATTGGCATACGGTAACATGATTGGATTGCTTGTTGAGGCAGTAAAAGAATTAAAAGCAGAAGTTGAAGAACTAAAAGGTAAGTAAGCATGGCTTTACAAACTTCAGGTACAATTACCCTTGCGCAAATACAGACAGAGTTTGGCGGCTCTAATCCGATAAGTATCAATGAATATTATCGTGGCGGTGCAAATGTACCAGATACAGCAGCAAACAGCGGAATACCAACATCAGGCACAATTAGCCTAGATGATTTTTATGGTGGTGATGCTACGCCTCCCACACCAACAGGTACATTCAGTGCGGCTAACTTTACGTCACAAACAAACCTAGTTCGTTCTACATATTACTACAGTAATAATTTGACATTATCTGTCACTAATGAACCAATTACTGTTTCGGTGACTGGACTTGCTTCACCTACAATACAGAAAAACAGCACAGGCACATTAGCATCTTCGTTATCTTTTAATGATGGTGATACTTGTCGTATAAGAGGTTTAACGCCATCTACTTACAGCACAAGTAGAACCTTTACAGCATCTATGACAGGTGACAGTGCGACATTTACCGTTACAACAGGGGCAGCCCCCGGTGGCGGTGGTGGCGGTGGTAAGAAATGTTTGGCTCTTAATTCTCCTGTAGTTATTAAAGGAGTAGACGGTGCGGCTGACCGTGTTGCGACAGTTGCTGATATTTCTGTAGACGATAGGCTAACTGCATTTACTGAACCTACAATGCTTGATGAGGACAATCCTAATTGGGCTGATTGGACAATAGCCAATCTAGATAATGCTTCAGAGACTACCTCAAGAGTTGTTAAGTCAACGCCTTACATAGTCGGTGAGTGGATTAGAGTTAATGGACAGCTTGAGTGTACAGTACCACATCCATTCCTTGTTTACCGTAATTCTATATGGCATTGGATGACAGCAGGTGAGCTAGTCGTAGGTGATGAACTTCTTGGTCAGGGTGATACTAATATTTCTGTAACCAGTGTTGAGAATATGACAGGTACACTTGAGGTTATTAATGTTGGGGTTGAAGCTATAGATACTTATTACGCAGGTATGATTGATGGTGTCTATATACTGAACCATAACAAGTAAGGAATTGAAATGCTATATTGTGGTGGCGCACCTAAATCAGGTACAAACTTACTTCTAAAGGCTATCAGTCTATTTTGTACGGATGAAGTTAGAAAACACCATTACGGATTTTATAAGCCTTTCCCTTATGAGGATAAGCCTCATCCGCAAGTACAGATTATACGAAATCCAAGAAATACGCTGATAAGTTGGGTTCGTTTTAAGAAGCTACCTAGAAATGATTTTACGATTATTAAGAGTATGGATTTTACTATTGATTATATGAATGAACACTTACCTTGTATTACTGATGACAGGTGGCATACGGTCAGGTTTGAAGAGTTACTGAGTGACCCAAAGGTTATAGAAGGTATTGGGGATTATCTTGGGGTGACTCCTATAAAAAATCATTTTGAAAAACTGTGGGGCGGTACTGAAACTTTTACTGGTGACTTAACCAAATGGAAAGATTGGTGGACAGAAGAAGTGGATAAAGCTTGGACTGACAAGGGTGGAGTTGAACTTGAGCTTGAAATGGGCTACATTAATACTTAGGATAATAGTATGGAAATGGCTGATTTAATTGATGCGCTGTTAGCAATTATTGTTACTGTTGGTGGATGGTGGGCATCAAATACTTCTCGTGAACAGAAGAGACTAGAAATACTTCTTAATAAAACAAGAGAAGAGTATGCTACTAAGTATGAACTTAGAGAAGACATGAATCGTGTTATGGATGCTATCCATCGTGTCGAAGATAAATTAGATAAAGTATTAAGTAGGGACTAAATAAATGGCAGCATTTAAAGCATTTAAGCCAAGCGGCATGGAGAAGATAGCACGGTCTATGGGCTACACAGGTAACATGAATACCTTTGGTGACTACTTAGCACAAGACCCCATGCGACAAAATCAAATGAATGAGTACACTAATCGTGCTATTCGTATGGCACGTGGTGGACTTGCTATGGAAGCGGGTGGTATGGTTGGTCAATTTGGAGATGGCGACTATGGTGGTATAGCAACAGTACAACCATCTGTCCAAAGTACGGCTCCTGCAGATGCTCAATTTAGTACTGGACAAGAGGCAATTCTTAGGTATGATAATGGTCAGGGCGTTCCTCAGGACTATGCAGAGGCTGCTCCTACTTCCCAACCAACGGGTACAGTAACAGGTGGTGGTATTGGTGCTGCGCTAGGTAATTATGGTAGCAATTTAGCAAATGCAGAACCTGCTCCTACAAATGTATCTCGTACATTTACAACTGGTCAAGCACCTGTACCTATACAAACAATACAACCTTTAGCTGACGGTTCTGCACCTACAATAGGCGATGTTTCAGCACAGCGTATGCAACAACCGGGACTACCTGTAGGCGGTGTTGCTGTTGCTCAAGGTATTGCACAAACTCCCGGACAAATAATAGACCCGACTCTAGGTCAGGTACAGGGTGCAGTAGCTGCTCCTATAACAAGTGCTACTACTTCATTCGCACAAGCCCCGATAGAAACAGATGCTAATGTAACTCAAGCTGTCACTGCTGCTCCTGCAGTAGATAGTGCTTTAAACGCTGTGGAAGCTGCACAGGGAACCGTTAGCCCTGAAGCTAATGTAATTGCTGCACAGCAAGCTGCCACCTCTGTAGGGGACGTTACAGCAGCACAGGGTAATGCTATCTTAATGGATAATCCTGTACAAAGAGAAATACAGGAAGGTGAACTTATCAGTGGAAGTGCAGATGCACAAAAAGCTGCTCAGTTTACTGAACAAGTACAGGCTGCTCAAGCTACTCCTTCTGATAAGGCTACTGTAAAAGGTCAGCTAACAGAGTTAATGGATGACTTTGATGATGGTAAAACTCCTGCATGGGCTGCAGGTGCTATGCGTAAAGCTACACAAGCTATGGCTGCTCGTGGGTTAGGCTCATCTAGCTTGGCAGGACAGGCTGTTATTCAAGCAACTATGGAAGCTGCTCTTCCTATTGCACAAGCAGATGCTTCTGTTCAGGCACAATTTGAATCACAGAACTTGTCAAACAGACAGCAACGTGCTATGCTAGCTGCACAACAAAGAGCAGAATTTCTGAACATTGAGTTTACTCAAGACTTCCAAGCAAGAGTACAGAACTCAGCACGTATTGCTGATGTAGCCAATATGAACTTTACTGCGGAACAACAAGTAGCTCTTGAGAATAGTCGTGCCGCCAACACTATGAACCTTAATAACTTGTCCAATAGACAAGCAGTAGTTATGGCAGAAGCTGCTGCCTTAGCTCAAATGGATATGGCTAACTTAAGTAATCGTCAGCAAGCTGCAGTAATGAACGCACAAAACTTTATGCAGACAGACATGGCTAACTTGTCTAACAGACAGCAGACGGAGACATTTAAAGCACAACAGCGTGTTCAGTCTTTGTTTACTGACCAAGCTGCAGAAAATGCTTCTCGTCAATTCAATGCCTCTTCGCAAAATCAAACTGACCAATTCTTTGCTAACTTAGCTAACAATGTATCACAGTTTAATACCGCACAGGCAAATGGGCAGGCACAGTTTAATGCCGGACAAGCTAATGTAATGGAAAAGTTTAATGCTGAAATAAATAATCAGCGTGACCAATTCAATGCTCAGAACCAAGTGGTTATTGCTCAGAGTAATGCACAGTGGCGTAGGCAGTTAGCTACAGCAGATACAGCAGCAATTAATCGTGCTAACGAAGTCAATGCACAGAGTGTGCTTAATGTATCTAATCAAGCGTATGCGAACATGTGGCAGATGTATGGTGACACAATGGAATGGGCATGGACTTCAGCGGAAAACTCACAAGACCGTGTTAGTGCTATGGCTATTGCACAAGTAGATGCCGCTATGCGTGAGAGAGTTGCCGGTGAACAAGCCTCGACAGCAGCGGGTAGTGCTATTGGTAACTTAATTGGAACACTCGCTACTGCTTACATGGGTTCAGCAAAATTCGGGAAATAAACAACATAGGAAAGTAAACACACATGTTAGATAAATCAAATCCTGCAGCAGCAGCATACTTGCGTATGGACATTGAGAACATGCCTGAAGATAAGCCAGAAGAAAAAAACACAGGCTTACTACGTAAACCTTCCAGTGCTAAGTCTTCTAGTCTAGACTTAAATAATCCTGCTGTGCGTGTTGCAAAACAAATGCAAGTTATTAGAAATAATAGGAATGAAATTAATGAAAAAAAACGGTTAGAAGAAGAAGCAAAAGCACAATTAGAGCGACAATCACAAAACGTTACACCATCACCTTATGGTGAACTTAACAAAGATGACCCAACGTCATATCGCTCTGACGGTTCTATGAAGGGGTGGGGTTTCTTTGGCCCTATAGCTAATGAAGTTAATGGGGGTGGCCCTTCTACTGAGATAACTGTAGGAGTGGAAATAGACGGAAAAGAGATGGAGATACCCTCTATGTCTGAAAGTCTTACAAAAGACCAGCTTGACAGGCTTTTATCACTTGACCTCAAAAAAGATAGCGTTCCAATGGATATTGTTAGAACAGCACAGAAAGACGCAGTGCGTAGGCTCAAGGCGGGGTTACCTGTTTTTGCCACGAAAGAAGAAGAAGGTAAAACCCCGAGGCCCCAACATCCTAACAATCTTAATAGGTGATGACTTTGAAAAATCAAATTAGAAAATATAGGAATGAAATTAATGGCACTTCTGACTAATGAACCAAGCTTTGACCGCCCCATTCCGGGACAATCTCTTACTGCAGAACTAGGCGGTAGACCGTGGCAAAGTCCACCTCAGTATAGTACTATAGATGAGGTAATGGATTTTTATATGGAGCGCATGTCTGCAGAAGAGTTTATGTTACAAGCTGTAGATATACTAGAAATGGGTGTGCCCGTAACAACATTAGCTAATACAATTCAAATGGCAAATGTTATGGAAGGTGTACACACTATTGATACCGGTATGCTTGCTATTCCAGTAATAATGGAAATGCTTATGATGCTTGGCGATAGTGCAAAGATAGAATATGATACAGGCTTAGAAGATAAAAATCCTAAGACTAGAGGTACGCTGCTTGCAAAATTTGCTACACAGTATAAAGATGTATTAGATGAAACTGATTTAGAATCTGTTATGGCAGATGAAGAAGTTGAAGAAGACGTACAAGAAGAAGTTAAAGAAGAGCCTTCTGGCTTGATGTCAAGGAGAGACTAATGGGAATATTTAGTGGTGGATTTGGTGCAGGTTTAGCAGGGGGTTTAGCTACATCTGTAAGTAAATCATTGACAGATGCAATGGATAGACGAGAAGAAGAGCTATCTAAGGCTAGAGTGTTTTGGCAAACTAGGCAGGCACAGAAGCAAGACCAAGTTGATGCAGAAAACAAACGTATTAAATCTGCATATGAAACAATAACTAGAGAAATGGGTGGAGATGCAGCTAAAGGTTTAGCCGCTTATCAAGCTATTGGTGGTAATATTAACGATGTTGAAGGTTATCTTACTGAGTTAAAGTTGACGAAAGCGACTCAGAGCAACTATAGCCTACAGGATAAGCTAGATTTTGATAAGCTTAACTTAGGCGACTATGGTGACTTTACTTTCGACAAAGGTTTTGAAAGTATTAAATCAGAACTAACCGCACCGGACATTAATTACGTAGAAGCTCCTAGCTTACTTACCGCTATTGGTCTTGGTCAGGATACAGATAGAGTAGGTAAGTCATTACAGCAGCAGGTGGAACAATTAATTCCTACTTCTGAACGTACAGATGCAGGTATTGGAGCAGCTACAGTAACAGGTGACTTATACGAGGGAACCTATACAAGAGAAAAAGCTAAACGTGATGCACAAGCTAAAACTTTCCAAGAAAATATTATAAGAATCACATCTGAACTTGCAGAGTTAGAAAATGGAACGCCAGAATACGTTAAAAAAGATGAAGAGTTAACGCTTGCATATGAGGCAGTAAGGAAATACAATAGCCTTTCATCTAAGGTTGATGAAGACAAAGCTACCGTGAATAATCTAACAACTAGTTTTAATAATTTATTAAAAAATACAGATGCAATGATTTCATATGATAACGGAACAGCTACTTATAAGGGGGAGACTTATAATAAAGCACCCTTAGAAGATAAGGAGGGCAAAGTTACACGAGTATCCGGAGAAACGCTAAGAAATTCTGAGCATTTTAAGGCAGCTAAAGACTACGTAAGACAAAACATAGACTTTGATGACGAGGGTAATGTTACACACACACCAGATAGTGTGCAGGGTACTTTCTTAAAGCAAAACCCTCTTGCAAGAAAGGCAGTTGAAGCTGTACAAGAAGAAAAAAGACAGGCTAATCAACAAGCAGCAGGCACAGGTACAGGCACAGGAGAAGGTACAGGAGAAGGTACAGGCGAAGGTACAGGCACAGGCGAAGGTACAGGCGAAGGTACAGGCGAAGGTACAGGCGAAGGTACAGGCGAAGGTACAGGCA
>Ga0222718_10004392_pt1 | contig 11728 bp, 8 predicted proteins | sample C33_27DmetaG_FD_165045 | JGI IMG/M metagenome (GOLD analysis project Ga0222718, IMG submission 165045) | Estuarine water microbial communities from San Francisco Bay, California, United States - C33_27D | ecosystem: Environmental > Aquatic > Marine > Unclassified | place: USA: California... | reverse complement strand
AATATAATAATGGCTGGAAAAGAAATACAATTTAAATCAGGTGATGGTTCCAGTAATGTTGGTGGTGATTTAAAATTAACTGCTGGGGCAGGTAATGGTGAAAATAAAAAAGGAGGTGATTTAGTACTTTCCACTGGAATAAGTACTGGTAATCAATCTGCTGCTATAACATTATTAACTTCGGTTAGTGGAGACACAGGAGAAGATGATCGCGATCCCGCTGAAAGAATGCGGATTCACACAAATGGATATGTAGGGATAGGAACTAATGCTCCTGGAACTCTTTTACAGCTAGAAGGTGCCGATGCGTATATAACTTTAAAAAATACTTCTGATGAACATGGAAATGGTGAAGCTGAAACTAAAATAATATTTGAAGATCATGGTAATAATATTTTGGCTCAAATACAGGCCAGTCATGATGGAACCGATGATGATTGTAAAGGTGATTTAATTTTGTCAACCAATAACGGTAGTAACGCTACATCATTAATAACTGCATTAACTATAAATTCATTACAATATGTTGGTATAGGAACATCTGATCCTTTAGTAAAATTGGAAATTAGATCAGATGCTACTCAATTGAGATTAACTGATAATAGTGATAGTTCCAGATATGCGGATATATTTCAAAACGATGGCCATTTTACTTTAAAAACATATAATTCCTCTTCTGATATAGTACTAGATACAAAGGGTAACGATATCCAACTTCATGGCAATGGAACATTTTTTGGTGGACTTGCTAAAAATAATAATAATTTATTATTATATTCACAAATAACAAATAAAAGTATTACATTTAAAACTTCTGTTACTGGATCTTTAACTAAAATATTAGAACTAAATAAAACAAATAATTTATCTACATTTGATTCTAATATTAAATTAAATGGATCAATGATTTATAATAACAATTCAGCATCAAAATCATCTAGTTTTAGTATAGATTTTGAATCTTCATCATCAGGTGATTATGTATTTACTATTGATCCATCAACATCTAGTTATACTATATCCTATGATGAAATTTCATCATCTAATAACGTAGGTAAAAAGGGGACGATTATATTTAAGCGTGGAAGTTTATCAGGTGACGCTCCAAAATTAGCATTTAATACATCAATGACATCTCCATCTAGAAGTTGGGTTGGACATCATGGTGATACTATTCATCTTCAAAATACAGGTGATTTAGCTATTTACGAATATCAAATTATAGAACAAACAACAGTATTATTAAAATCTATTACAAATACACAATTTACATCTACAATAGTTGCTACAACAAGTTCTATAGAAATAGATTTTAATACTATACCAAACGGATATGTAGAGTATTCAATTTCAAATAGCACAACATATACAGTAAGTTACAGTTCTTTGGAATCATCTATTGTTGGTAAATCTGGACGAATAATTTTTAAACTATCAGAGGGCGGCACTGCTCCTACTTTAAATTTTAGTACAAGTATGTCTGGTAGATATTGGAATGCATCATTTGGTAGTATGAGTTCACCATATTTGGAATTAACAAATCAAAGAGGTATTTTAGAGTATATTATATTAGATAGTAGTAATGTATATATAAATCTGTTAGCTGATGGAGTCAAACCTATTTCATAATTTAAAATTGATTATATATATTCTTATAATGAAAAATTAATCCTCGCACTCCGAAAGTAAATTTCAGAATGATTTTTCACAAACAAAATTGTCTCAATCTTATTTATTTGATTGTTACATTTGTAGCGATTATAGGATTTATTTGTAGTATATCATATTACTTTAGTTTCAATAATTATTTTGAAACACAATGTTTGATAAAAAATATTACCTATCCACAAACACTAGATAGTGAAGGCGACGATTTATGGCAAAGTTGTAAATGTGGTGATAATTGTTATATAGATAGACCATGTGTAAGATTATACACCACTGATTACTATTGAAATGAAATAAATTATAACTTTATTAAATTAAATGTTAATGATAAATATACTTCATGTACTTTTTACGAAAAACGTTGTCGTGATAGAGATGAACCAGGAATGAGAGAAGAATATTTAAGACAATCTCTTAAAATTGTCGATGATTATAGAAATAGTATAGTAACTTGTTACAGAAGACATAATGATAATGAATCTCCTATATTTTTAGAATTTGATATTGATAATTCATATATATTAATTATTGTTTTTGGAAGCATCTTAGCATTTTTGGGAATTATTGCTGTTATTTACCAATTGTATAAAGTCTTCAAAAGATGTAGATACTTGTATTCTCTATAAATTATTATTTGATACAAAGAATCCAACATCCCAAGCCAAAAAATCCATGGCAAAAGTCTGAAGTATAAATAATCCAGCACCAACAAGAGCTAGTTTTTTCATAGATTTTGATACATTATTTTTTATTTTTGGATTTAGTTTTTCAACAACTAAATATTGTTTTATAGAAGCTAATGCTACCAAAAACAAGACCACTATAACACATGAGGTAAGCAATTTTTTATTTACTTCACCTTTTGTTTTCAAAAATTTAATAGTTAATGGTAGCCATAACATTGATATAGCGATTATTAATACCTGTGTAAAGCAAAGGTTTAGTAATGTTTTATTTTGTTCGGCAAAGAAAAAAGCATATACAAGAATAGCTAAGTACCCAAGTAATGCCAATAACATTGTTAAGTAAAAAAACTGTTTATAGTCATATCCATCACCCCATAATGCCTTTACACTAACACCCCCATATTTGATATAATGGTGATAACTATATATTAAAATAGCACCTAAAATAAGGTTTACTAAAAATAACAGAAGTTTTGAATTTTGAATTAAGTTGAACATCTTTTAAAATATACAAACATTTTCTATTTATCATCTAAAATAAATATTTTAAAATTATATGAATAACCAAACTTTTTTAGATAATAGCAAATTAAATTTAATATCACTACCATCATTTCTTTTAAAATATATTGTGACATTTATCGATTGTAGTAATGATAGACACAATCTTAGACTTACAAATAAGTTATTTTACTATTTGATTAAGAATGTAAGCATATTTGATGATCATGGCAGAATTATGAAAAAAGTTTATTTCAAAAATCATAGCCCTTTTAAATGTATATATTTTGATTACCTTAATTCTGAAAAATATATCAAAAAGATATGTCCTATAAAAAATTTTAAGGTTAATGGTAATATGTTGATTTACAATAAATATAATGAATTATGCTGTAAATCCATGTTTTTAGATAATACATTACATGGAAGAACTTTTTTTTGGGAAAATAAAAGATTAGTAATATGTTCAGATTATAAAAATGGTAAAAAACATGGAAAAGAATTTATATTAGTTCCATTAAAAAATAAAACATATCTATCAGAATATGAAAATAATAAGTTAATTTCTAAAAAAATTAAGGAATTTAATCAAATTATTTCGAAATCTTATTTTTATTATAATACATGTAAAATCTTAGTAAAAAGTAAGTTTCTTGGACCAAATGAAATTTCGATTACAAATAAAAGATTTCATAAAACCTCATTAATACATCAACATGATCGTAAGCTTCATCTTCAATTTATTTTAGGTTATTTAGGTGGAACACAAGCGGTGACGTCAAGAGATAATGATCTTAAATATATAGGAACGTATTCTTTTAGTAGACCTCATGGAAAATACAAATGTTTCAACAATAAAAAAATGATTGAAGAAGGAGAAATTGAAATTACTGGAAATATGAAATATATAAATCAATATGATTCCTTTAAAACCAAGAAATATAAATTCGATAAATTTCAACGTTTAAATGGTTGCTACTCTGAAACCGATATTACAAAAAAATATATTATCAGTTTTAAGAACGGATCGTTTGATGGTTCATATTATGAATCATTTTATCTAGAGGATTATTGGTTTCAATTTAATTATTATAATGAAAATAACTATAAAATAGAATTGAAAACCAGAAGTATTTTAGTTGAAATAGAGAAAATATTGGGTCGTTTTATGATTAGCATCAAATATGTTAATGGTAATTATATTAATATTGATTCTCTATATCTTGGAAGAATTTAACATTATTATTAGACTTGCTTAAAGATTTGGTTCCTAATTTCTTATAAGATATAATGACTTTAATTGACGATTATCTTGTGGAGTCTATTAAATATGAAAAAAAGTATGGTGAGAATACAATCGTATTAATGCAGGTTGGTCATTTTTATGAAGCTTATGCGGTTGATAATATTAATGAAAAGATTAATGCGGATAATTTAGAAAAATTGGCAAATATTATGAATATTCAGGTTACCAGGAAAAATAAATCTATTGTTGAAAACAGCCGTGGTAATCCAATAATGATTGGTGTTAATATTTACTCGATTGATAAATATATACAAATCTTGTTGAATGCGTATTTTACTATTGTTCTTATAGATCAAGTAGGTCAACCACCATTTGTAAAAAGAGAAATTTCTGCTATTTACAGTCCTGGCACAAATATTCAATATGATATGGGTGATACAAATAACATTGTATGTATTTATCTAGAAGAAATTGAAAATAAAAAGAATTTCCAAACTAATTTATGCTGTGGTATTACTGCTATAGATTTAGCTACAGGAAAGAATACGGTTTACGAAACATTTTCTAGGAAAGATGATTTTAACTTTGCCCTTGATGAATTATTTAAATTTATTCAGATATATGATCCAAAAGAATTGTTAGTAATCACAAAAAGTTTAAGTTTAAAATTAGATAAACTCTCATCATATCTTCATTTAGGGGATAGGGTAGTACATTTTAAGAATGTCGATGAAGGAGATTGCGATACAAATTACTTCCAAATAAACTATCAAAACCAATTTTTATCAAGAATATTCAAAGACACTGGATTGTTATCTCCTATAGAATTTGTTGGATTAGAGAATTTGCCATTCGCAACTGCTTCCTATATTTTCTTGCTACAATTTGCCTATGAACATTCAGAATCTATTATTCAGGCATTAAATGTGCCCAATATATGGCAAATTGACCAACATCTATCATTGACTAATAATACAATAAATCAGTTAAATCTGATCGCAAATCCGGTGATAAATTGTAAAACCAAATTTAATTCGCTTTTTTCAGTAATTAATAATACTAGTACCACTATCGGAAAAAGATACTTGAGAGATCGACTTTTGAATCCTATTATAGATAAATCTATCTTAGAGATTAGATATCAAATAATAGAAGATATGTTAACCAATATTAATCTAAGTGTACTAAATGGGTTACCTGAATTTGATCAACAAAATAATGAAACAATCAAACTTTATAAATTAATTGAAGATAAGCTGAATAAGGTTATCGATTTAGAAAGAGCTCATCGTAGAATGTCTCTTGATATTTTTCAGCCAACTGATATGTTTGGTTTAATAAATTCATATAAAAATATAATTTCAATTGTAGAACTTATTGATATATTAGATTTATCAACATTGAATAAAATTCAATTGACCGAAGAAGATAAGATTAATCTTAAAAATTTACACGAACAAATTAATCGTGATTTTAATTTGGATGAATGCGTAAAGTATCATCAAGACAAAATTACTGGAAATATATTTAATGTTGGTATCTTTAATCATATTGATGAAATCTGCGAACAAATACAACATTCTCATGATCAATTTAATTTATTCAATGTATCTTTATCAAAATTTATGGGTGCCGAAAATAATGATATGATGCTGAAATTAGAACATAATGAGAGGGATGGATATTACATTACCACTACAAATAAGAGAGGTGTTTCATTGAAATCAGCTATATCAAAAGAAAAGCAATTTATTTTATCTGATACAATAATAATCAAAAATGATCTAGAATTTAAACATCCTACTAAGTCTTCTACTAAAATCACATCTAGTTTTCTAAAGGAACATTCTAATCGTATAGTGGTGAAAACTGAAAAATTAAAGTCTGTTGCGAAAACGACATTTTTGAAGAAAATATCCGAATATGTTGATAAATATGGATCAGTGATGGCAAATTTAGCAAAATTTATTGGTGAAATAGATGTAGCTAAAAGTTCTTGTAAAACATCTGAGAAATATGGCTACATTCGTCCAAAGATACTTGATAATTCTACAAGTTTTATGATCGCAAAAAATATTCGTCATCCTATTATAGAAAGGCTTGGTAACAATGATGAATATATTACAAATGATATAGCTTTAGGTTTGAAATTCGATGATAGTGATTTTAACCTTTACTTGAAAGAACATTTTGGTGATGAATTTAAGCTGGAAAATAATGATTCATTCAATAATAGTCTTGGTGTTCTACTTTTTGGTACAAATGCCTCGGGTAAAAGTTCGCTCATGAAAGCGGTTGGAATAAATATTATTCTCGCACAAAGTGGTCATTATGTCGCAGCATCAAACTTTGGTTTTAAACCCTACACCAATCTATTTACCAGAATCAATAACAATGATAATATTTTTAAGGGAGAATCATCATTCGCAGTAGAAATGAGCGAACTGCGTTCTATTTTAAAAAGGAGCGATAAAAATAGTTTGGTTTTGGGAGATGAACTATGTGCCGGTACAGAAAGTATATCTGCTTTATCTATATTTTCATCGAGCGTTATTAAGCTAGAAGAAAGAGGATCCAGTTTTATTTTTGCGACTCATCTTCACGAACTCTGTAATATTAAACAAGTCACAAATCTTGATAGGGTAAAAATGTTTCATCTCAAAGTAATTTTTGATATGGAAAATGATTTACTAATATATGATAGGAAGCTTGAGAAAGGTAATGGACCCGCTGTATATGGACTAGAAGTGTGTAGGGCTATGAAGATGGATACAAGTTTTTTAACTTTATCGGAGGAGATCAGAAAAGATTTGCTTGGTATAAAGCAAACAGTACTAGAAACAAAACAAAGCAAATACAATTCAAAGGTTTATATCCATGTCTGTGAAATCTGTGGATCAGATGCCGCAGATGTTCACCATATTAAATTCCAGTGTACTGCTGATTCAAATAAACTAATCGATGGATCACTACAAAAGGACGTTAAATCTAATTTGGTTCCACTATGTAAAGAGTGTCATAATAATGTTCACTTAAATAAAATTACAATAAATGGGTTTAAACAAACTTCGCAAGGAATCAAACTAGATTATGTAGACTTAACTAAAGTTGATGAAACCAACATCGCAAAATCATCATTAGGCAAGGATATTATGGTTGGTTCATCAAGCAGGAAGCGAAAGTTTGATTTAGAACAAATAGAATTAATTAAAAGTGTAAACGACACCCACAAATTGAGTCAAAAAGCTATATGTGAATTTTTACTAAGCAAGCATAGCATCAAACTATCTACATCTACTCTGAAAAAAATTATAAGCAATAATTATTAATTTTTTGTATTGATTAAAAAATGTAAATCTTTAATAAAAAATATATCATTATTTTAGATATTATGAGTGAAGAAGTTACTATTGATGAAGCTGAACGTTTATTTATTAATATTTCAGGCACATTGACAAACAAGCAATTGACTGCGGATCAATTAAAACAGTTAAACTTAAATGATATAAAATGGTTTTCGACACATAATACATTTATTACGACCACACAGATAGGAGGTGTTTTATCATTTGATACGTTTGATGAATGTATCAACCTTTCTCAACACATGCCTGTGTGTATTGAATTAGATTTATCGTGCTGGAGTTTAACTGATCATCTTCCTATTTTTATAGATCATTATTCATCTAAATATAAATATGAATCAAACTATCGTCTAAAAAATCTAGAATGTCTTAAATCAAAGTCGGTTGGTGGTGATAAAGGTAGATTATCTTTATCTTTGTTTAAATATGACCCAGACTATCATCAGTGTTTAGCAAAAAATTTCAGTTTAAAGAAAATATTCGAACATTTAAGAGATCGACTAGGTAATACTAGAAATAATTTTCCAATATTATTATCTTTTGATACAAGTGAATTAAAACATTTATCAGATGGTCAAATTAGTAACAGTTCACTGACTCAAATAGGTAATGCCTTCAAGAATCGAAATTCAACACTCACAGAAGTGCCTATTACACATTTAGAACAAATATATAAAATAATTGAATTAGAATATGAAGACTGTTTTACAGGTACATATCAATTTGAAATTTTAGAGGTGTTACCTTCAACAGAAGATTTAGAACAATTATTAGGACGGGTATTGATTCGACATAAAGGAGACAACTGTCATATAAAGAATAACCCTGGTAATTCACAAAGCATTACAATATTTAAACCAACTCATCAAACGATAAGTAGACGAAAGAGTAATAGTAATATGATTGAAACACAATCTAAAAGACGTCCAGCACGATCTAAATCATATCCTTCTACTAGTAATGAACATCCAGCGATACAAAAAAAAAAATCATTTGATGGTCTATATGATGAATTCACTAATGTACATTATAAACAACCCACTTCTGGGATCAAAAGACTTTATCCAGATACTAAAATGATATCGTTGCCTAAGTCTAACACAGAAAAAGTGCTTTTAACTCTTTCAACACAAGGCTTTAAAACGACTGGAAAATTAATATACAAACAGGAACATCTTAAAACTGCTAAAAACACTATAAATGACAAATTAAATACTCTTATCGAGAGAAATGAAATTAAATATTCTAGACATCAGCAATATTTAAAAGAGTGTCCACTTTTAAATAATGATGTAAATAGATTTTGTCCTGAAAATCTTAGACAATCAGATATAGAAAAATGTATGAGTATTAAGGCAACAACTACTTGCGAGTTGTTAAAAAAACTTAATGAATTAATTGTGGACCAAATTATTATACAACAAAATGAAATTCAAATTGTTTCTTTTAATTATCAAGATATAGAACCAGAAACACTAGAAAAATTAAAATTAATATTTGGAAATACATACAAAAATTATTTTCATTCTCAATCTCAATACTTAAATTTTAATCAAACTGCGCAAACACAAAAATTAGCTGTGTTTGGATTTGAATCAGATGCTAGTGGTGGCTATAGAAAACTTCCTAAAAGAATTAAAAGTCGCAGAAAAGATAGACCTAAAAGAAAACCAAGACATTCTAAATTTAATAAAAACAATAAAAAGAAATCTAGACATCCGCAAAGAAAATTAAGAAGTAAAAGGCGTAAACGTCTTTCAAAAAAACGGAAAAATAATGTCAATAATTTATTTAATTATCAATAAACTGATATGCTATATTTAATTTTTTTTGTTATTAGAAATTTATAGAATATAAATTACACTATAAATAAAATTGAGTTATTTTTTAATATGTATTTAAGTTGTAGCTTTAGAAACAATGGCTAATCAAGTACAAATTAAGACTGAAACATCTGAACTTTCAGTTCATTCACTAAATAAAGACGAGCAAAAATTGCTAGATTCTATAGTTTTAGAAGTAAAATCAAAACTAGAAACTAGACCTAAAATTGTAGTCTTCGGAAAAGAATGTCGCCAAAATCGAAATGTAGGATTTTTTTCAAATGATTCTATTGGATATAGATATTCTAGACAGATGATGGATTCGCAACCTCTAACTGAATCTTTAGTGAAGCTACTAGAAATGGTAAATACAAAATATAGTGCGGATTTTAATGGTATTCTGATTAATGAATATGTTGATGGAAATGATTCTATAGGAGCCCACTCCGATGATGAAATTGGTCTATCTAAGAATGCTGGAATTGTTGCGATTTCATATGGATCTATTAGAAAATTTCGGATAAGAAATAAAAAAACAAAAAAAATTGTGAAAGATATTTACATGAAACATGGTGACATTCTACAAATGACAGGCAATTTCCAAAAGGAATTCACACACGAAATACCAGTGGAAAAAAAAGTTACTCAATCTAGAATTTCGTTCACATTTAGATATCACACAGTATAAATTAAAGAGTACTATTTCCAAAAGAAGATAAATATGTTTAAATCACACAAAATGACTATTAAACCAGGGTATTTATGGTTTTTTCGTATGAATCTTTGCTTGTAGTTAGAGCTTGGCTTATTTGACGCTTCTTTTTTTCTATCTTTCTATAATTATAACAATACATATCATTTGAAAAGCTATCTTTATTTTTTTCCAAGTGATCGCTACTTATCGCGATTTCTCTCATGTTGATATCTTGATAAGAATTCATTGACTCTTTGTAACTGGTATGATGGGTTTCTTTAGAAATAAATTTAATTTTGTAATCTTTTCCAATTTTAAAGTAAAATTCTTCATCTACAAAATACATATTATCTGCGTAAAGAATACCATTCTCAACAATATTCTTTTTGAACTTATTAATTGAAAGTGTTTGAGCAGGTCCAATATCGTAACTTCTACCCCAAAATCCATTTTGACAATCAACCCAATATAAAGATCCATATTTATCACACCCATCTTCTTCAGAATGGACAACTGTATATCCATCTATAATTCCTTGGATCTTTTTTAATATTTTTCTTTTGATTCTTTTAGCAATTTTAGATGGAACAACACTCATATTTGTTCGTGTATATTTATAAAATTAGGCAAATTAAAAAATCAATTTTCATATAAATAATAAGTTAACTAATTAAGTAAATTAGGTAAATCTGTACCCATACCGCAAAATTTAGCAGCAGGCATTTCTTTTGATTCGACTATAGTATTATTTTTATAACTATGAGCGGTTCCTCTCATCAAGGCAACTAATTCTTCGGCCGAAAGTTCAACAACATTAGTGTTTTCGGGTAATCTAAGATTAAAAACTTTAAATACACCATTATTCAATTTACTATAGGTACACCATTCATGAATACCACCAGCATAGTCAACTACTTTAGAAACATCAACTCCACGAGAAACTAAATCTTCAAAGTATGATTTTGCGGCTCCACAACTCCATCCCGCGCACATGAGTATAACCATCTCGACATCTTTCGGAACTGAATTATTATTTTGAGTAAGTAGTGTTTCGAACGCTAATTTTGATATTGATCGTTGTTCATCTGGACCTTCAACACCAATAAATATCGGCATTTTATCAGATAGAACATTAACCACTAAAACTTTACTTTCACTGTTTTTTAGTGCTCCAAAAACACATTGTGGTGTTATAATTTTAAATTCAGCCTGTGAAGATTTTTTCAAGTTAGAATTGTTTAGTTGATTATTTGCTCCCATAAAATTACTTGATAATTTGTATCCTAATCCAGCAAGTAATATTAATACTATTACAGCTATAACTATAACCATATTGTTTTTTAACATATTTTTAAAATTAAATTTTCCGCCACCGGATTGAATATTTAAATTACCGAATGAAGACATTTATAAGTTTTATAAATAAAAAAAAATGTAAATTAAAACTTATATTTAATTACGATATGCCTTATTAGTCATTTCTAAATTTATTTTTAAATTAATAGATTCTGTAGGTTTTACTGGACATGTATAATCATCAAGATATAAACTATCTGAAATAGTAGGATTAGGATCATGTGTTTCTAATTCAAAACTATTTTTTATAATTTGGATAGGATAGTAAACATTATTAAATTTCATTTTTAGACAAGCTAAATTCAAAAGACTATTTAATTCCATTTCTGGAAATGGATAAATAGAATTATTAGAATTATTGATATCATCTAAAGTTTTGAGACCATATT
>Ga0222718_10004391_pt1 | contig 11731 bp, 25 predicted proteins | sample C33_27DmetaG_FD_165045 | JGI IMG/M metagenome (GOLD analysis project Ga0222718, IMG submission 165045) | Estuarine water microbial communities from San Francisco Bay, California, United States - C33_27D | ecosystem: Environmental > Aquatic > Marine > Unclassified | place: USA: California... | reverse complement strand
TGCTCTATATTCGTACATATATTCCTCCTATATATTTTTGTATTTATAAAAATTACCTGTTGACTTTAAGATTAAAGTAAGGGAGGGTATAAGTATGAGCAGAACAACAAACATAATAAGTGGATTGATAACCATGTCTATTGCTGCAGGTATTGTAGCAGCGGCGATGATGGCTCCTCCTACCGTCGATCCAAAGCAACATCAATGTCTTGCTTTGAACGTCTATCATGAGGCTAGAGGTGAACGTGTAGAAGGTCAAATTGCAGTTGCTCAAGTAACATTGAATCGTGTTAAACATGAAAAATGGGGATCTACTATTTGTGAGGTTGTATATCAGCCTAAGCAATTTAGCTGGACTCATCTAATCGAAAACCAATCTCCTCAAGAGGGCAAGGCTTGGAGAAAAGCTAAAATTATAGCGCGTGATGTTATGATAGGAAACGTTGCCGATCCCACTGAGGGTGCTGTATACTATCATGCTAACTATGTCAATCCTAGCTGGGCAGAATATATGGATCTGTCTAAGGTGATTGGCAATCATTTATTTTACACATGGGATGGAGACTGGGATGCAAGCAACTGAAGAAATACCAATTGAATTAGAATGTTGGATGCTTAAGCATGGCATTCTACCTGCAGATGATATGAGAGCTCTTTATGGAAGTAATTCAGATGTAGTTTGGCCTAAAGAAGAAACTCCACACGAGCATGCTGTGCGTACTGGAATATCAATGGGATGGAAGCCTTCGTATGAAGGCGAAGAGCCTCCTTTTTAGCAAAACATTAATGCAGAGTAGAGGGTAAAGCTCTACTCTGTTTTGTTGTGAGCGGTAGTGTAAAGCTACCAAGCAAGAAAGGAAAACAAATGGACGCACTCACACTGTGGAGCCTAGTGGGCTTCCTGCTTGCCGCATATGCGGTTATAGCAAACGATTCAGTACAAACTCTCGGTACATGGATGGCATCAAACAATGAGAGATTCAACTACAAAACATTATGGGCAGCGGCCTCCGCTGTTCTATTAGCCACACTATGGTATGGCTGGAGCGTAAATGGTGGTGACATCAGTTACGGCAGACTCAATAAGATTCCATGGCAAGAAGTGCAATGGTATCACGCAGCAGCCCCAGCTATCCTGGTTGCACTAACTAGACTCGGTGTGCCAGTATCAACATCATTCTTAGTCTTATCAGTATTTGCTTCGACCTTTGTCTTGGAAAAGATGCTGATGAAATCAATTATGGGATATGGTGTTGCAGCTGCTTTTGCTTATCTAATTTGGTTTGCCATCAACAAGTATGCTGGTAAATGGTTTGATGAGACTCAGCCTGTTACTGAAGGCAACAAGAAGTTCTGGCGCATTGCGCAATGGGTTGCTACTGGTGGTTTATGGTGGACTTGGTTGTCACATGACATGGCAAACATTGCAGTGTTCCTTCCAAGAGTCATTCCAGTTGACTTAATGATTATGATATCTGTAGTATTTGTTGCTGGCCTGTTCTTTATGTTTAGGGAACGTGGTGGTAAGATCCAACAGATTGTTTTGGAGAAACACAACACACGATATGTTCGATCAGCAACTTTGATTGACTTGTTCTACTGGTTGTGCTTGTTCTTCTTCAAAGAGCTGAATGATATTCCAATGTCAACAACATGGGTATTCGTAGGCTTGTTAGCAGGACGTGAACTTGCTATGGCAACATACTTTGGTAAGAAGAAGACCAAGTCTGTGTTCCCATTAGTCGCAAAAGACTTTGGTAAGATGATGGTGGGCCTTGGAGCTTCTGTGGCTCTGGTATTATTGGTCCATTATGTAATCAATCCAGTATGACCCAAAAGGCACAGTTGAGAAAACTTTTAAGAGGCGTTGACATTCAGCGCCTCTTTTTATATAATTACTGGGTAAGCGTTGAAGCAACGCGGACACATACTGGACCAGGGTTCAATTCCCTGCATCTCCACCATAAGCACATCTACTGGGTGTTTTTATGATGGGGATGATCGGGATCGACAGGTGTGAAAGTGGAAGTGGAGTTTACCGGATGACTGCGTTATTGGTCAAACAAACTAACTGCAAACGATAATTTTGCACCATCTGGTTATGCTCTAGCAGCATAAACACAGGGAGCTGGCCACTTGCTTAGCAACAGAAAAGTGGCACCTTTATAATGTTAACTTAACTTAGGAAAAAAGAAAATGAAAATCGCAGCAATCACAGCAGCAGCACTATTAACAGCAACATCAGTCTCCGCTAATGAAATTGGTGCAACTGGCATCACTTGGGGGGTTGAGTCAGAAGCAGCATACACAATTAATGATGCAGCTGGCGCAGCCGTAGATGATTTTGGAGTAAAGATTACTCCTGAAATTGGATACACAGTGTTTGGTATTGGTCTGACAGCCGATATGGACATTCCAGTGTACAACAACGAAGAATTCAAGTTGGATACAGCATTTGACAATCCAAAAATTAATTTTGGAGCATCATATGAAGTATTTGGCGGAGTTGAGTTGTTTGGTGAAACAACATGGGATTTTGACGCAGAAGATACTGTAGCTACTAAAGTAGGTGCTACATTTAGCTTCTAAATACCAATAGGGTCACTACTCAATAAGTGCGCGGGGGGCCATGGTTAGCCCCCCTTTTTTTATTGAGGTTGTAATGCACATACAAGTATTAGAAGAAATAGATCACGAAGCTATCTTGTCAGAAGCTAATAGCATAAAAGTGTATCTTAAAAAAGGTTGGCGGGACGTTACCCAAATTGGTATACAAGGTCACAAACCAAATTTAAATCCAGAAAAAGAATGGAAAAATTCAATAGGCAGAGTTACGAAATTACAATATCCTGAAACATATTTTAAATACCCTCTGTTTGATACTCCTATAATTAATAGATTAATGGAAAAGTATAGCATGATAAGAACAAGAATTATGCTTAGCGACCCCAAGACGTGTCTTACGCGTCATGAAGATTTGAGTAAACGAATACACATTCCTCTTGTAACTAATCCAGACTGTTTAATGATTATCGAAGATAGTGCTTATTTTTTAGAACCAGGCAAAGTTTATCTAACTAACACAACTCTGCGTCATACAGCCGTAAACGCTTCTCTGTTTGGTAGAATTCATATAGTAGGGTGTGTTTATCAAAACTAAAGGATACAATATGAAAAAATTATTATTACTGCTTGCATTTGCTGTATCGTGCGCTCCAGCGCATGCTGATACACTACAAATAAATGTACCATGCGATCCAGCGCCCGAAGTGATGAGAGTAATGCTACAATATAAAAATGCATTATTGCTTCAAGGTACTGGTACGATTGCTTCTAAAGATGGTAAAAACTTTACATCAGGCGCCCAGATATTTTTAAACCAAGATACCGGCACACTTGCATTTGTACTGTCTTTTCCAAATGATAATGGCCCTATGATGTCATGCTTAATTATTGCTGGAGCTGAGTGGGAACCTTATGGAGGTCCTCAGCCATGGGATAAGAAGAAAGAAGATCTGTAATGTGGGTTTTGTTATTTGTATATCTTTATGATACGGTTCCCTATGTAGAGACACATAGCCAACATACTTCTATGGTAAAATGTTTTCAAGCTAGAGAGGCTCTAGGTGCTGAACTATCGGGTAAGCTAGGCTATTTTCCTCCAGGTCAACAAGCCTTGTGTGTTAAAAAAGTATAAATAGAGTTACTGATAATGAATAGGTTTAAGATGTATAAGAATATTATTGCTTTTATTTTCCTGTTAACTAGTAGTGCGTTGTATGCTCAAGATGCGTCTGACCCCATAGTGACTGAAAATTACAATGAGAGTGTGGTGGATTCTAATTCTAGAACGAAGGTAGAATCTCCTCCTCCTTCTGCAATCTCCCCGTCAATTAATTCATCTAATTCTGATTTGTGTACAGTGGGTATTTCTGGTGCCGTGCAGACACAGATACTAGGTATCTCAACAGGTAGTACAGTAAGAGACTTGAACTGTGAGAAATTAAAGAATGCTAAAGTATTATACGATATGGGTATGAAGGTCGCGGCGGTATCTGTTATGTGCCAAGATGAGAGAGTGTTTAATGCAATGATGAATGCAGGCACGCCTTGCCCATATGATGGTCTAATCGGTGCCGAAGCAAAGGTAGCGTGGGAAGCCAATAAAGAAGAAATACCCGATGAAGATAGTGCTTCATTTAATCCGTTAAAGGATATGGACGATGATCAGAAATCTACTTTCTACGGCAGCGGTATCGTTGCTGGTCTCCTCTTCTTATTGTTACTCTGACACGACATATGGTGTAACGCAGAACGCTGCTACAATGGGGTTGTCGTGGACCATGCATGGTCTATTGCCTGATGGTGCAGATGGAAGTTTACCTTATATAAAAGTTGATATTCATGGTTTGACATATAGATATACAATGATAAAAGATCCGAGTACTGGATCTACGGTTTATATAAGAAATCAAGATTTAGCAGGTGAAGGGTATGTATTAGAAGAGCAGGATGATTGGGCCGCAGGAAATCCAGGAGGAACATTACAAAAATATGTTAGGTTTCCATACACACCTGCTTCTAGATTTGGTAATGGTTCTATAGATGTTGAGGGAGATGGGCAGGTTGTTGATCCTAATGTTACCTATAACTATAGACTCGAAGTAGATGATCAACTTATGATGTGTACGGTGACTCCATTGGCTAATCCTGCATGCCCTGGATTTGATCAGGCTTTATTAGATTATTTAAATCAACTTGAAGTGAGTCCTGATGATCCTTTTTACGATGAATGGGTACAGGCTAATTTGTCATTAAACGATGAAGAAGGTGAACAGGAAGTTGAAGAAACAAAGATGCCAGAAGAAAAGCTATCTAACTTTGAAAAAGAATTGGGTGGTGAAAATACAATAGAAGATTTAGTTAATACTAATCAACAAAGAATTTTTGCGGCTTTAGCTGCTATACCGAAGATTGAACCATATTATATAATAGATATACCAGGCGGTGAATACAAAGAGACTCTAATATTAGAGGATACGAGTTTGCCTGACAACCCAAGAGCGATGAGAAATTTAGCATCAGATGCTAATCATAATAAGATGGTACGCTCGCAATATGATAGAGAACGATAAAGGAAAATTAAATGTTCAAATCGATTACGTTTATGAGTGCTATTCTGATGGCAACTTCTGCCTTCGCAGTTGATTCGCCGATCACTGGTAATGTATCATCTAAGTGTTCGATTCACACGGATGTGCCAGGAGTATATGGTAACCCGACCCCTGACGAGTTAAGCAACTTAGCAGCTGATGGTGGAGTTTTACCAGTGATTCGCTATGATGTGACCATTGCAGATTATTACATTGCAAAGATCTCATGGCCTAATTCATTTAGCTCTTCTCCATCACTTTCGGATTCAATTACATGGGATGGTGAAGTTACCGTATCTTCAACGTCTGATGCTGGTATGGCTGGTTACGAAGCTGCAAAGGTTGAGTATGATAATCATACAGAATATGACCTTACAGTTGCAGGTTCAACGTGGTTTACTGTTGAGTCAGAAGCTAAGTACGGAGTAGGTAAATCTCTACCAGGTGGTGAGTATAAAGCCAATGTTGTTGCGGAGTGCATTGCAGACTAATGAATATTTTTTATCATGGATTAGCAATAGGGCTAATGTCCTCTAGCGCTGTAGCACACGAACTTACTCCTACGTACCCAGAGCTAAGACCTTCGTATATTGATGAAGTATCAGTGATGAATATGAAAATGTGGAATAGGAGAAATGACGCACAATATTATGAGATAGGTGTTTTCGATAAAGAATGGAATCCAGTTCCGTTTGCAACACCAGCTCGCTTGTTAAAGCTGGATTACCTTGAGCACAGATCATTTGAAATTTACATAAGAGATAAAGATACAACCCGAGTTGAGTACATATGTACTACATCTAAACAGTTGAAATCAGATGTACTATCATCAGGGATTAAGTCTAAGATCTGTTCAAGAATGAAATGAGATGATTTATGAAACGCCTAATATTATTGTTTATCATATTTGGATCTGTGGTTAATGCAGAATCAAGTTCGTTAAACTTACAGTTACCCAGCGTTCCTGGCAACTACCAATCCGATAAGTTCCGTGCAGGAGAGCTTGATTGTTCCAATGCCATTGGTTCGGCTACTAACTTAGAGTTTGGGGTAACTGGTCTAATAGACAAAGGTGATTATGATCAGATGAACAACTATATTAATGGTGGTACAGACGTAGGTGTATATGCTAGAATAATGATTCCGCTTGGTAAAAGAGTAAAGTCACGCATTGATTGCAATAGGTTATATGATTTGGAATTAAGAAAGAAACAGCTCGAAGTAATGAAACTCGAGCGAGAATTACAGCAACTAAGACAGCTGCAGTTTGAGGATTAAAAATGGCTGAAGTAGAGTTTGGTGGATTAAAGTTTTCTGGTGGTAAGATGGTGGGACTTCTTACTGCATTGTCTACTCTAGGTGGAGCTGCTTGGGGTGGTTTTGAAATCTACAAAGACTATATGGATATGAAAGAAATTATCCAAAATATTGACATTGAAGAAATCCAGGCTGCCAATGTACTACAACTTCAAAAGTTAGATGATGCCATAGCCTATACAGTAGAGATTAGAAAAGATCTTGCCGGTGACGTGGAAAGAGTTGAGGCTACCGTAAGGGTGTTAGAAGAGCAGGTTAATAAAGCAGAAGAGACTGTCCGCACATTACGTAACGATGTCTATACAAAGTTAGATACGTTTGAAGAAAGACTAAGATTGACTCTCAAGGGCAATCAAGACACAATGGCCGATATGAGAGATAGAATTTCTACCAACCTCGAAGAATCAGAGGGACGCATTAAAGATACCCAGAGATCCATTGGAGATACACTAGATGGTATTCGTTCTGAAATGAACCAGCTGCAGAAGGATATCACGGTATCAATTAGAGAAGTCGAAGGCACAATTAGACTTACCGATAAAGATCTGACGGCCGATATGAAACAACTTGAAAAAGATCTTAACGATAGACTTCAAGAAGCCTTGGATAATCCCCTAGCCAACTAAAAACCCCCTTTTCTTATAAATACGCAAAGGAGAGGGGAAACAAAATGATTGATCCGGTTACGGCTATTGGTTTAGCCACAACTGCGTTCAACGGCATCAAGAGTGCCATCGGCGCAGGTAGAGACATCCAAGACATGGCTGGTCAGCTTGGCCAGTGGGGCAAAGCAATATCCGATTTAGATTTTGCGGCCCAGAAGGCCGATAAGCCACCTTGGTATAAGAAATTGGGTGGTGGTGTTCAAGCCAACGCCATGGAAGTGTGGATCCACAAGAAGAAGGCTGATGAGATGCGTGAAGAATTACGTAGCTACATATCGGCCATATATGGACCATCTGCTTGGAAGGAAATAGTACACCTAGAAGGTGTAATGAGAAAAGAACAGAAAGAAGCTGTTTATGCCGCCCAAGAAATGAAAGAGAACATCATTGCCTGGATATTTGGAATTGTTGTAACCCTCATAGGTGTGGCTATCATGTCTGGAATAATCTATTGGATAGGATTGGCAAACGGTAATTGGTGAATGAGGATCGCTGAAATTAAAAGAGGAAGATGGGCGTTATATGATGAAAATGATAAAGTTGTCCTCATTGCCACTAATAAGACAATAGTCATGCGAGTGATGGAAAATAAATTTTCAGAACGCTAAATTGTTAGCGCTAACATTTTATACATAACGTATCCTTTAAACCCATTCAAGGAGTATCGTATATGTGTTCCCCATTTGTCCGTAAAGAAGCTAATCGTTTGAACTGGTTGGTCAAAGGCCAATTGATTGATAGATGTGAAAGCGATGCAACTGTAGAAAGACTTTATGAATCCTACTTTGCAAGGCTATGGAATAATAATGAAAGAACCGAATATGGCCATGTTGGGTTCGAGGCTGCATACAAAGCTCGCGAAGCGGAGATAATGAACGACCGGGACCACGTTGCAGTTCTCGGTGGACATTACGACTAAAAAAATCCTAAAATCCTAAATTAACTGTTGACTTTACTTTCAGAATGTCCGATAAGGGTATTGTGAAAAGGAGATAGTTATGATTATAGTAAAAGACATCCAAGATGCAATGACAATGAAAAAGAAATTGATGAGCATTGTTCGTCGCTCCCACAAATTTGGTCACAGCCGTACAACAGTTCTAATCGAGCTGCTTGACATCATCGATGATCTTGAAAGAAATATCGAACGTGAAGAATCCCTCATGGAGGATGAACAATTCTTGCGCGCAATTGGCGCATGCTAAATTAACTGTTGACTTCTGTTTAACAATGTAGTAAGATGATGTTATGATAAGGAGAAATGAAATGGAATTTACTTACTCAGATGATTGCTTCTCAGACCTTCATAAAGATGTTTATGGATTTCGTCCTCGTGGTGTTATCTTAGATAACTGGAACATCTTACCAGCTGAGCAGAAACAAGCTCGCTGGGACCAGCTCTGTGCAGAGTTGGAATCTAACACTATATTTGAAAAACAGCAAGAAGTTAAAGCTGTAGCGAGCTTTCAGGCTCGTGTCCAAGATGTTATCGAGCTTGGCGCTGGTAACTACACCAACGCTCTTCTCTGGATCTCTGGTACAGAGACCTTTTATAATGTTCAAGATGTAGAACATTTTGTTTGGGAGCAAGGTATCTTGTTCACCGATTATGGTAAGCAGTTGGTCAAAGACCTTGCAGCCATCGTAGATTATAAGGAGTATGATTATGCATAGTGTGTATTGGAAAGTTGAAGCCTTTAGTTTTAAGAATGGCCGGTACGAATTGCAAGAATTTGGATCAGGATTCAAATATGATCAAGCCCGTAGCTACTACTGGGCTTTGTATGATTCAGACAAATTCGCAATGCTTAAAATGTCTCGCCTTGATGGCAGCCAAACTTGGTCAATTGAAAGTAAGGAAGCTGCATGACTCCTTTAGAAATATTTGAATATAAGAAACGATGGCAGCGAGCAGGAGGCTACGCTGTCCGCCTTCATTCAGATCTTCGTTCTCAAGGCAAAGACTTTTGTAAGATTCAGCTTATGAAACAGCAATGGGATTTCAGTCAGTATACTAATATCTATGAAGATACATTTCATTTTGAGTATAAACAAGATGCAGACGCCTTTCGAAGTAATTTTAAAAAATATGCTGACATGTAAAAATAACTGTTGACTTTACTTTCAGACTGATGTATATTAAGTTATCAAATGGAGAAAAGATGATGAACACTTTCAATATTCAAATTTCTGAAGATCAACTTAACCTTATCAAAAATGCTCTTCAAAAAGATTCTACCTATTCAGAATCAGAAGAATTCCTAATTGGAATGATTGAAGATATCATTGAAGAAAAAGACACAGAAATTACCCATGGTCTTTGTTACTAAAACTTAAAATTAACTGTTGACCTCATCATAACAGTAATGTATGATGAGGTATAATTTATATAATGATGGAGAATCGAATATGGCACATGAAGTAGAAATGATTGACGGAGTAGCTCAGATGGCTTATGCAGGCGCAAAGCCTTGGCATGGTCTGGGTGTTGAAGTATCTAATGATCTGACACCAGCTCAGATGCAGAAGAAAGCTGGATTGGACTGGGAAGTAGAGAAAATGCCTCTATCTTTTACTAATCGCGGTGGTAAGCTGCAATCAGTAAATAAGCATGCTTTGGTACGTTCTCATGATAGTAAAGTACTAGATGTTATTGGTGATGATTGGAATCCTGTACAGAATACAGAAGCGTTTGAGTTCTTCAGCGAGTATGTACTTGCTGGTGATATGGAAATGAATACTGCTGGATCTTTGAAAGGTGGAAAGAATGTATTTGCCCTCGCTAAAGTTAAAGAGTCTTTTTCTATCCTTGGCGATGACCAAGTTGACTCCTATCTACTGTTTAGCAATCCTCACGAATATGGTAAAGCTATTGACGTTAGGTTTACTCCCATTCGTGTTGTATGCAATAATACGCTCACATTTTCTTTGAACAGTGCTTCCAAGAACTTTGTTAAGTTGAACCATCGTTCTAAATTTAATGCTGATATTGTTAAACAGCAAATGGGTCTTGCTTCTGAGAAGTTTGCAAAGTACAAAGAGATGGCTGAGTTCTTATCAACTAAGCGCTTCTCTGTAGAGTCATTGATGAACTACTACAACGAGGTGTTCCCACACACATACAGCAAAGGTAAAGAGGTTAAAGTTGTTGACGACTTGACCAAGAATGCTAAAGCTGCTATGGACGTTCTCTATACACAGCCTGGTGCAAACTTCGGCGAAGGTACTTGGTGGCAAGCTCTTAACTCTGTAACATATTTGACCGATCATAAGATGGGTCGTAATGCAGAGTCTCGTATGCAGTCTGCATGGTTTGGCCAAAACCAAGCTCGTAAAGTAAAAGCAGTAAACAAAGCCGTTGAATTTGCAACGGCTGCGTAGTATGATTAAGATCTACAAAGGAGATATATTATGTACACTTATGAAAGAATCTACAACATTTTAAAATCGTCTACTCCAACTAACGGAGAGTTAGCTGAAATGATCTACGGCTATGACGATGGAGATAATAATGGCAAACGTCTGAATATCCGCCAATACCTGATCGATCTTCGCCGGCGATATAAAGTTCAGATAACAGCTGATGAGAACGGTCGGTATCATATGGTCAGACCACAATATGCATATGAAGATAATCAGTGGAACTATGCTGGTAAGCTAGGTCGTCCTCGTGCATTTTCCGTATGATATTGATAAGGATTGGATTGAGTTCTTTAACAAGGACAACAAGGACTCAATCCAAGAACGCTATCACGAATACATACTTCGTAAAATAAAAGAAGAAAAAAATGGTAAGAGTTGAAGATCTGAATATTACTTTTTTTCATGTTGCAAAAAATGCTGGTAGTAGTATTGCACGTTGGTTAGAAGACAATGTGAACGGAGACCAATATCATGAGGACCTAAGACATGGGAGCCCCGATAGACTCAGGTCTTTATTCGATGATTATGGCTGGAAGTTCTGCTGTGTAAGGAATCCGTGGGATAGAATTGTAAGCTGGTATGAATTTTTTAACAAGCAAGGCAGAGTAAATTGCAACTTCTCTACTTTTTTAGAACGATCTTATGAGCAAAAAGCCAATAACGCTAAAGTATTTAAACCACTAGACAATCAAATCAACTTTACAAAGCATTGTGATTATGTTATGCGATATGAAAACTTAGAAGAAGATTTTAAAGTAGTACAGCAAAAAGTCAATTGCTTTGAACCTCTTAAAACTTTTAATGCATCTGATAGATCTTTTAAAACCTACGTTGACTATTATACTGATACGCGATACATTGACATCGTAAGGACCAAGCACAGAGAAGAGATTAAACAATTGGGGTATGAATTTGGAGGATAGTATGAAACTCGTAAACGATCAAAATAAACCTGAGCTGATAGGCATTATTACTGAATTGGATGATGTATCTCAAACGATGAAGATAGTAAACAATCTCAATCAAGATCTAATTGATTCTGGTTTTGATCAATACCAATATCAAACTGTCCAACGAGGTAACAAAATCTTTATTGAACGAGTAGAGGCCCTCTAGGGGCCTTTTCTTTTAGTATAAATACACCAAAGGTTTTTATTTAATGGGGCTATCATG
>Ga0222718_10004390_pt1 | contig 11731 bp, 19 predicted proteins | sample C33_27DmetaG_FD_165045 | JGI IMG/M metagenome (GOLD analysis project Ga0222718, IMG submission 165045) | Estuarine water microbial communities from San Francisco Bay, California, United States - C33_27D | ecosystem: Environmental > Aquatic > Marine > Unclassified | place: USA: California... | reverse complement strand
TGTAATAAATATTATTTGACTATTTTTTTTGTTCATTGCTGGATCATTAAATAATTCTAATACTTCTATTAATATATGATCGTGTAGTTTATCAAACTCACCATCAACTAAAACTAATCCACCTTGGCAAAATGCTCTGAATATTCTTTCCAGCTTCATTACAAATATTTTATTATGACTTAAATTAAAACGTTGTATTAAATAATTAAAATACTTTTTTTCATTTTGATTAAATGTATATTTTTTAAAATCTTTTGAAATTGATACAAACTCTTTTAAAGCATCTATATTTTTAAAATTTTTATTTATTTTTAATGTTTTTAATTTATTGTTATAAATATATTTTATTTTTATAAAACTTTTATCATTACTATTAAAAATTTTATTATGAATGTATAATTGTAAATTAAATAATGCTTTCTTTTTAGTCCCTAAAAAACTATAAAAAATTTGATTATAAAAGTCTCTTAATTTATAAAGAATAATAAATATATCTAATATTGTACTTTTACCACTACCATTTGCTCCTAATAAAAGTATAGTTTTATTTAACATTAATTTTTTATTATTTTTTAATAAAATATCTTCATAACAATATGATTTTTTATTGTATGAATTAAATATATTTATCATTTTTTTAGGGACTCTAAAATCTATTGTGTTATGTTCTTTAAAATGTTTATAATTAAATACTTCTATTGATACTATCATTTTAATCCTTTAATTTTTAATGTTTAAAATATTATTTGATCTCTTTGTTTTCTAGTGAACCAACAACATAACAAATTAATGTTAAAATATCTATTATGGCTACTGCAACTATAAAATGTCTTCTCACATTCTGATCCCAATTGGAAAAATTGATATTTAAACTGTAAAAACTACATAACAGATAAATAGAGACAATTCCTAAAAAATAACCAATAGCTATTTTTTTAATCATTTTAATTTCCTTTATTTTTAATGTTTAAAATATTATTTAAGCTTAAGATATAATATCTTTAAGCTCATTTTTTAACTCTTCTTCAAAATCAAAATCATTATAATTTGATGCTAATTCTTTAAGTTCTTTTATAGTTTCTTCTATAGTTTCTAACTCTTCTGAAATTCTATCAAAAAAACTATCTAATTCTAAACTATAAATAGCATCTTTTTCATCTTTTCTGTTTAAGTCTTGAGTTACTCTACATAAATCTTCCATTTGTTAATCCTTTATTTGTTTATATATAATTATATAATATATATACTTATATTATGCTTAATGTTAGAAGTCAAATAAAGATTCTTTTTTGTTAATATTTTCTTTTGCTATTTTAAAATATTCTTTATCTATTTCTATTCCTATAAATTTTCTATTTAAATTTTTAGATGCTTTACACGTACTGCCTGAACCCATGAAAGTATCTAAAATAATATCATTTTCATTTGTAGTAAGTTTTATAAGTAATTCCATTAATTTTAAAGGTTTTTGTGTTGGATGCTTAAAATTGTAATGTTCTTTGCTTATACTAAGAATTGAACTAAGCAGTTTACCTTTTGTGTGTGATTGATAAGTATTAAAGGCTCTATTTTTATGTTTTGTAGTTGTGTGTGTTGTTATGTTATGTTTTGGTTTTGTTTGGGATGTATAATTTCCTTCTAAAAAAATATCAAAATCTTCTTTTGTTTTTATTTTTTTTATTTCTGTTAATAATCTTTTAAAATCTATTTCTATTTTATTGTAATGTTCTCTGCTTTTATCGTATTCTATTTTGTTTATATAAACTTTATTTATTTTTTTTGATTGTTGCTTTGTTGTGTTTTTTTGCATTACGACACAAATTTCGTGATACCTTTGTAATGTGTGCATAGGGCTTGAACCGTTGCCTTTGTCCCATATTAACTCTTCTTTGAATTCAAATCCTAAATTATCACAAATTGTTATCCATCTAGCAAGTGCTGTCCCCCTTCCAAAAAAAACTAAAAATCCATTGTCTATTAGATTATATGCTTTTTGAAAAAAATCTAATTCATTAAAATTTCTATCTAATTTATGTTTTAAGTACAAGTAGGGGGGGTCTGTTATTATTGCATCAACTTTTATATTTTTATTTATTAACTCGCTCATTGTTTTTAAGCAGTCATCATTGTATAGATTAATCATTGTTTAATTTTTCCATATAACTCTTGACCATAAATCCCCGCTTCTCCAATCATTAGTATAAGAAATTGTATGTATTTCATTAGGATTATCTACAACCGCCTCTACATCTCCTGACAAAACAACTCCATAAGTTTTGCTTAATTTTTCAAGTTCTTTTACAAATTTTTCATATCTTTTATCTCTATTTTCCATCTTCTAATCCTTTATTTGTTTATATATAATTATATAGTATATATACTTATACTATGCTTAATGTTAGAAGTCAAATAGACTATTTAATTTTATTATTCTATTTTTTAAAGCTGTTTTATTGCAAAATAGTTTTTCTATTGCTGATTTACTGTTGTTTATGCTTGATAACGTACTTTTATGCTCTATTTTTAATACACAATCTAAAGCCATATCATATGATGATACATATATATTAAAATCACTTTTTTTAATATAATTTAGTAGTTTTTTATGGTCTATATCTTTTTGGTATGTTGCTGTTTTTTCATATGGTGGGTCAAGATATATTATAGTTTCATTTTTTGGTGTGGTGATGGGTACATTTTGATATGATTTATTTGATATTTCTAAATTATTTAATATATCTATTTTTTGTAGGCGTTGTAGGAGTTGTAGGTTTTCTAGTTTTTGTAGGCGTTGTAGGTTTTCTAGTTTTTGTAGGTGTTGTAGCGTTTCTTTATTTGAAAATTTTTCTAATAAATCTTTTTTGTATTTTTCATCTTTACTAAATAAATCTTCTACCCATAAAGGAATATTGACATTTATTAATGCTGGTTTTATTTGTTTCCACGTTTCAATTGTGGGAATTGCAGGCTGTTGACCTTGAGTTAAGTAGTGTGACCCTGCTTGCTTGCCTGTTAGTTCATCTATTTTTTTAGCTGTTATACCTGTACTTTTTAACCACGTTGTAAATTTTAAAGAGGTTTTTATTGTGTATTTTGTTGTAAGTATATGTTTATATTTTTTATAATCTTCTTTTATATCTTCTGTGCATAGCTCTTTAAATTTATTTATTGCTTGTGTGTTTAATATTTGCCTTCTTTTGTGTATATCTTTGTGGGTTGTCTCTTCTATACCTTTTATTTGTTTATTATTAAAAACATATTCATGTCCTAATTTTTTGTTTTTTTCTACGTCTTTGCCGTACAAATAACTTTCGCCTTGATTTCCAAAACTCCAGCAAGTAGATAAATAACCTGCGAACCAGTCTGAATTGTTTATATTGTCTAAAAATGTTTGCCTATCAATAAATTTATAGTATTTATCTGTGATACCATTTTGTTTAATGTCTTTTAGTAAATTTACTATGCGTTTATCATATTCATTATAAAATACTTTTTTTATTTGTTTTCTTTGCATAAATTCAAATGATATAGCACCACCCCCTCCAAAAAGATCATATACATATTTTGTATTTGGGTGTTTATCTAGTATCTCATCAACTATTTGAGATGCTATTTTTCTTTTACTTCCCATGTAAGGTAATCCTAATTGTTTAATCATTGTTTAACTCCTTATTTTTTTCTTTGTATTTTTCTCTTTTCTTTTTATTTATCTTGTCTTTGTTAGCTTCTCTGTATTGTTTTTGTTGTTCTAATATTTTTTCTTTGTTTTTATCATAATGTTTTTTATAATATTTTTGTTGTAGTTGCTTAAATTTGTTTTTATTTAATTCTTCCCATTTTTTAGTGTTTTCTTTTATTTTTTCAGGATTTGATTCTCTGTATTTTTTAGAATATTTTTTAAACTTTTCAGGATTTTTTTGTCTGTATTCTTTGTTTTTTAATAATATTTGGGGTTTATTAGCTTTGTATTTTTCTTTATTTCTTTTTTTTATTTTTTCTTTGTTTTTTTGATAATATTCTTGATAATATTCTTTTGCTTTTTGTTTTAACTCATCTTTGTTTTTTTGATAATATTTATTTTGTTTTTGTTTTAACTCATCTTTGTTTTCTTGATAATATTTATTTTGTTTTTCTTTTATTTTATCTTTGTTAGCTTCTCTGTATTGTTTGTTTTTTGTTAATATTTTATCTTTGTTTGCTTGATAATATTTATTTTGTCTTTGTTTTATTTTTTCTTTTTTTGTTTTATTGTTTGCTTTATTTAATTTTTGAGTTATATCGCATTTTTTATTGTCTACTTTTTCTTTTAATAAACTATTAAGTAACTTATCGCTTAATTTAGCATTTTTTAAACATGCTGAAGGATTTTTTGATTTTTTAAAAAGTTTTAAAGCGTCGTTATAGTTCATTTTTTAAACTTTTTTTGTATTTTTGCATAGCTCTTTTATAAGCTTCTTTTCCTTTTTTTGTTTTGTGGTATTTTTTAATTGATTCTTTTCCTTTTTCTGTTTTTTGATATTTTTTTTGTGCATCTTTATGCTTTATTTTTCCTTTTTCTGTTTTTTGATAAGCTCTAATTATTTCTTTTATTTTTTCAGGATTTAATTCTCTGTATTCTTTTTGTTGTTCTAATATTTTTTTTTTGTTAGCTTCATAATATCTTTTTTGTGCTAGAACTTGTGCTTCTGTTCTCATTTTTTTTTAATCCTTTTTAATTTTTAGTAAATCATTTTTTAATTGTACTAAATTATTAACGTTATTTTGTTTAAAATTCATAAATAAATTTTTAAAATTTTGTGTTTGATAATTTTCTAAAATAAAACTAATTTTATAATTATTTAAAAAATTAAGTTCATTTATACTAAAAAAATCTTTTTTATCTTTATTTTTTAATATTGCTAAATTGTCTTTGTCATAAAACTTTTTAGCACTTCCATTTTTTTCATTTTCTAACTGCATAACATATCTATGTAAGCTTCTAAGCTTGTCTTCTAGCTGTTTAAAATCATTATCATAATAATTAATTGTAAACTCTTCTTTTGCTTTTAAATAGTCTTTAATTATTGCTCTAAGCTTTGATATCGGCGTGTATTTAATATTACAATATTTATCTTCAAAATAATTTTTTCTATAAAAATCTAAAAATCTATCAACTTTAATATTATTGTTTGTAAAATCATATATAATATCTTGAAGTGTTTCATTAGTTAATTTTAATCTTAATGTGTCTTCAAAATAATTACTTAATTTTTTTAATTCATTGATATAATATTCTTTGCTCATCTTTTAATCCTTTTTGCTTTCTTTCCACCAATTATATTGAATAAAAACATTAAACCAAACACCTATTAAAATTAAAAATTCAATCATCTTTTAATCCTTTTTTATTTTATTTGTTTCTAAATTTGTAATTTTTATATTTTTTTTTAAATCTTCTATGCTTTCTTTTAAAAAATTAGTTGATACTGTATCTATTTTTTCAAACGATACTTCTATTGTACAAAGATAAAAAGAGTCTAGTTGTTTAATAAACAAATTACAAATAAAATCTTTTAGCTTTTTAGCATCATCTAAAGATTTTGCTTCTTTTTTATTTATAATATCATAAACTAAAACTTTATCTTTTTCAATCATGCTTTAACCCTTTAATTAATTAATTTAAATATATAATTATATATTATATATTCTTATATTATGCTTAATGTTATTTAAATGTCTTCTTTTTTTGTTAATATTTTTTCTTTGTTGTTTTTACAGTATTCTTTTATTTTGTCTTTGTTGTCTTCTCTGTATTGTTTTTGATATTCTTTTTTTTGTGCTTCTGTTCTCATTTTTTCTAATCCTTTATTTTTTATATATATAATTATATATTATATATACTTATAATATGCTTAATTTAAGAGGCTATTAGCCCCATAAAATTAAACTTTTGTTATATTTTTCTGTTAATTCTTTAACTTCTTTGTTAGCATATTGTAAAGAATATGCGTGTGGTCTCTCTTTTGGTTTCATATTTTTTATAATTTTTTGCACTTCTTTAGCTTTATCTAATTTTTTTTTAAAGTATTCTACGCTCTGGGGCATTGATAAATTTATTTCTTTAGCTTTATCTTCCCAGTAAGAAGCTTTTTCTTTTAGCTCTTCGGCTTTTTTACTATATTCTACACTTTTCCCCATTCTGTTATGATTTCTTTCAATTAAAGCTCTATGCCTTTTCTCGCTATGATGACCTATTTTTATAGGCTCTGCTAATCTTAAAAAATCTCTTCCTTCTTGGGAAGCTTTCCAGCAATCATAACTTTTAGATTCAGCTTTATCTGCTAAGTCTAACAATTTATCTGCTTTTTTCTCTGCATAACTTGTTGCTTCATCTCTAACAATTGAATAATAATAATATCCTTCTTTTTTTCCTATCAAATTGTATACAATGTGTGTTGACTCTCTACCGTACTTTGAAGTCATTATAATTGTGTCGCCTTTTTTGTGTTCTTCTTCTGTTTTTGCCAAAAAAACATTTGGTGCGTATTTTGTGTAAGTGTTCATCTTTAATCCTTTATTTTTTATATATATAATTATATATTATATATTCTTAATATGTGCTTAATATTATTTAAATATCTTCTTTTTTTATAAAATCTAACGCTTCATCAAACCCATAGCAAATATTAGCAATTCTAACATTATTTTTATATTTATCATTGTTATTTATTTCGTTAATAAATTCTAGCTGTTCTTTACTTGCTAGATTAACTTTAGACTTGTTACCATTTTTTAAAATTTTTCTTTGTTTTTTCATTTCAATAAATAAAGTTTTATTATTGTTTTTACAAAATACTATTAAATCAGGCGTGCCTTTAAGTTTACCCATTTTTTTATTTTTAGCTTCAATTCTTAATGCTATGTTTTTATTTAAAAAACTATGACTGTTTTCATTTGTAACACTAAAAACAAAATAATTTTTTATTTTTAAATATTGTATTAGTTTTTGTTGCTCTAATGCTTCTAAATTATTCATAGTATTAATCTAAAAACATACTTTCATCTGTTACTTTTTTTATTTTATTCTCAGAATTTTTAAAAAAATCTTGAACAACTCTATCATTTTGTATCTTTCTTTTTTCACTAGCTGTTAAAAAATTATTAGTATTGTTATTTTTAGGCTCATAAATTGTCATATAACCGCTTAGAATTGATTTTTCTATGATTTCCTTAATATTATACCTTTTTAAACAAAAATCGTTTATTTTAGAGATAAAAAGCTCTAGCGCTTTTTTGGTCATTGGCTTTTTTAATTCTTTTCTATGTTCTATAAATTCTAAAATTAAATCTTTGTATTTATGATTTTGTATCTCATCAATTTCTTTTAAATCTTCTTTTAAATCTTTTTTTATATATTTTTTTATATTTGTATTAGTTTCTTTTGTATTATTAGTTTCTTTTGTATGTGTATCTCTTCCACTACCCCCTTGTGTATCTCTTCCACTACCCTTGTGTATCTCTTCCACTACCCCACAATTATTTTTATTAATTAATTTTTGACTTATTTTGTAAATAGAATAGCTATAATTTTTATTTTTTTTATTGTAATTTACTTTTTTCTCTATTAAATCTAAATCTATTAATGAATTAATAGATTTTATGATAGTCTTTTTTGTAAATGTAACTAATTTTTCAAACTGTGATAAACTAATACCATCTTCAACCTTACACCAACCATCGGTTTTTCTAATAATTATAGATAAAATTTGAAATTGATATGGATTTAATTTTAAATTATCAATTATTTCGTTAGGAATTCTTGTAAACATAATTTACTTTCAGACATTAAAGTATTTAAGGAAGATTTCTAAAGTGTCTAGCTTTAGAATCTTATTAGTCCTTAATATAGAGTGCGGATTCAAGGTGCTAGACAAACCTATGACACACTCTATATTAAAAACTAAACGGATTTAGTTTTTATTTTAAAAATAGTAAGATAGAATATTATATATAACCTTAAAATTTAATTAAAGGTTATTTTTTAAATTTTTTCTTAAATTAGGTATCTTTATTAATTTATCAATATATTTATAATATTCTTTTTGTGTTTCTTTACTGCATTTAGATATTATTTTTTCTAAATTTTTCATAATAAAATTTTTACCTTTTATGGTCCATCTTAAGCTTAAAAAAGTTTTGTTTAATTTATTGTTTTTTACTTCTTTTAAAGTTGTAAGCCCATAAGAGGCATATCTAGCATACAAACAATACACATTGTTATTTATAAATTGTATTTTAGACTCTAGCAACATTTTATTTAACAATTTAGCTGTTATATGTATATCTTTAGCTATGTTTGTAATAGTGTATTCATTAGAACTATGAATACTATTAGATATAATCTGTTTGTATTCTTTATTTTTTATTTGTAGTTTTTCTTTTGCTTTTTGAGTAATTAACAAATGTTCTAACGCTTCTGTGTAGTTTTGAGGTAAAATTAAATTATTTTTATTTTTTTCTATTTCTATAAAATATTTTCTAACCTGTTTACCTTTTTTTGTGTTAGATATCATTGCGAGTTCTTTTGCCATATCAAGCGTTACTATATATTCTTTTTCAGGTCTTCCACCCCCATTTTTAGGGTTTACGTCATTTTTGACGTTTATTATTATATAGTCTTCATTGTTTAAAAAGTCATATTTTTTAATCGTTCTTTTAATCCAGTGAGAATATTCAGTTTTAATTTGTAAATAATTATAAATATCTTTTGAATTAACACTATTTAAAATATTACCATTAAAGCCAACTTGTTTTAAATTTAAAACATTTTTCATAATTTACTTTCAGGATATAATCATTTAAAGAAAGTGTTTAAAATTCCTAGCTTTAGCACTTAAAAACCCTTAATAGATAACGTGGTGCAAGGTGGTAGGAAGGACCTTTTGCACGTTACCTATTAAAAATTCGGACGCCAATCTGCATCCCAAATTATTATAATATTTTTAAACTTAAAAAAGAATTAATATCCTTTCCCAAGTTTCACATTATAGCCTACTACTAACTATGAATATAGTATACAAAAATATATATTATATATTCCTTAAATAAATATTTATAAAATATAAGTTTTTTTTTATTTTTTGTTTGTTATAATATATATAGCAATTAAGAGAGAAATTGACTAAAATTTTTTTAAGAATTTAAAATATTTAAAGTGTTTAACTCTCAAAACACTATTTATCTATGTATTATAAACACTTTTATATTTAGTTTTTTAGTAACTGCATAAAGTCTTTTTAAATATTTTTTATCTCTTTTACTATTTACATCAATTATTATACCAATTCCAGCTTTTTTATTAGTCATAAATGAATAATATAGACTTTGTCCTATTGATTCCGCCCATTTTTTACCAAAATCTATCTCTATAGCATAATCGTTTGTTAAGCAGTCTATTCTTGATTTATCAATTAATACATGCTCTATTTTACCATTTAAATTATTACAGAATATTTTTTGGTAATCTTTTTCATACATTTTTGTTTTAGCTTCTAAATTACAATTTGAAAAATAAAGCATTAGCGCAGTTATTGATATAAAAATTTTCATTTTTTTTAAATACCTTTTTATTAAATTATTAAAATAATATTTAAATGTTACTTAAATATTACTTATAATGTATATTTTTAAATTTTATAATTTTTTTAAAATGGTATTTCATTTAAATTATTTTTTATTTCATCTTTAAAACTAGTGTTTATTTTTTTATCTTTGTCATAGACTATTTTTTCTTTATTATCTTTATTATCTCCTAACATTTTCATAGTATCAACTCTTAAAGAGTGTTTGCTTCTATTGGTTCCATCTTGTGCTGACCATTGCTCAAATACTAATCTACCTTCTAATAAAACTTTAGACCCTTTTTTTAAATACATATTAGCAACATTTGATAAATTCCCAAAAATAGTAAAATCTAAAAAACAAACTTCTTCTTTTTGTTCTCCAGAGGAAGTTTTATATTTATAACTAGATGCTATACTGCTTTTAGCTATTTTAGTATTTCCAGCATCTATCATCTCTATTTCTTTTGCTAAATTTCCAATTAAAATTATTTTATTATACATTTTTAAGTCCTTTTTTATTTATAAGTTATTATCTATAATATCATCTTCTATAATATCATTTTCTAAAATATTGTTTAAATCTTGTTTTGTTTCTTGCGTTTCGTTTTTATTGTTTATATTATAATCTTCGTTATCTATTTCAAAAATTTTTGATAAATTATCATTAGGAAAATAAGTCTCAATAATTTTTAAACACCTTCTTATTGATATTTTTTTTGCCATTTCGCTTTCAAAATTTTGATAAATATTTTGGCTTTTTGATAATGATTTTATTTTTTGATATTCTTTTGCGGGGATTACTTCTACTTTTTGCATAGTTATATTTCTAGTTTTAATATCTATTAAAGTACAAATAGCATAAGCACTTAATATATCATCGTTGGCACTTCCATTTTCTAATTCTAAATTATCTATTAGACCAATTGTTTTAAGTTCTATTTTTTTAAAATTTTTTCTAATTGTATCACTTTTAATAAATAGCTGATATCCGTTTTGAATAGCACTTTTAGATGCTATTCTAATAATACCTTTATAATCAATATTAAAATTTAAGTTATTTGCATAAGGTATAATATAATAATCACCTTTAGATATGCTTAATCCTAAATTACTTAATTCAATAATTTTTTGATGCACAAATTCTTTATTTTTTGAAATTATATCTATAAATTTATTTTTATCTTTTTGACTTTCTATATAATTAGAAATATATGTTATTTCATTTGAATAAGTATCAATCTCTTTACTTGTATAACCTTTTTCTAATAATAACTTTTTTTCACTCACAACTAAATTATTCATTTTATAATCCTTTATTTTTTATATTTTTTTTACATTTTTTACATAAAACAAGATTTTTATATATTGTTTTACTTTTTTTAAAACAACTCCAACAAAATGGCTCTAAAGACAATAAATTATCTTTATAAATCTTTTTTAAACTAATTTTTTTTGACATTGGTTAAAACGTTTATTAAAATTGTCTCTTTGTTTTTTTGCTAAAGTTTTACAAGTTTCATTAACGCAGTATTCTTTAAAACCAACATTTGATACGCTTTGATTTACATTAGCATATTTATTTTTTGTTAAATTTAATTTGATTTTTTCTTTTGTCATTTTTTAATCCTTTAATTTAATATATATATAATTATATAATATGTTTACTTAAATTTTTATTAATTTTCATAAAATTTGTACGTTGGTAAAGTCATTGTGTTAATATGTGATATTTTATTATTTTGTAAATCTAAATTTTTATACTCATAAAAATTATTATTTTTTTCACACCATTTATAAATATCTAATAGCTGTTTGTACTGTTCTCTACCTCTATCCAAAGATACCTTGTCATATTGATGTAGTCCAATTGAAAAAGGCTCTGTTTTTTCTATGGCTATAAATAAAAAGTTTTGTATATCATAGTCTAAGCTATTCATTAAGTCAATATAAAAAGAAGCTTGTATATGATAATTAAATTTAGAAGCACTTAACACAAAACCATTTAGAGAAGCGTCTATGGTTGTTTTTAAATCTATTATTGTTTTGTTTTTTTTGTTAAAATAATCAGGTCTACATTTAACTTTTACACCTTCTAATTTACTAAAATAAGACTCTTCTGCTATTCCATC
>Ga0222718_10004388_pt1 | contig 11733 bp, 9 predicted proteins | sample C33_27DmetaG_FD_165045 | JGI IMG/M metagenome (GOLD analysis project Ga0222718, IMG submission 165045) | Estuarine water microbial communities from San Francisco Bay, California, United States - C33_27D | ecosystem: Environmental > Aquatic > Marine > Unclassified | place: USA: California... | reverse complement strand
CCTGACTTCACTATCTTTTAGGGTTCTAACCAAACCCGAACACTATAGGGGAGTCTCTCTAAAAGATGCTCTGGGTGATCTTTCAGAAAAGGGGGAAACTTTACTCGAACACCTCCCACTATTGATGGACGGTGTTACATGGGATGTCATGTCAGCCTACGAGTTTGTTAAAAGTTTTGACTACGTCGCCTTATCTAAACAGTACACACAACGGGTCTCAGGTAAGGTCATGTGTGACGCGATGGAACAGGCAGTCCTCGATGTCGGTGCGAATTTTGTATTTGGTAACGAATTAACAGAATTAGAGTACTTTGAGGATGGGTATAAAGCGACATTTTCGGACGCGACCGTGATCGATGACGGTATGCTCTTTCTCTGTCTCGATAACAGTCCAGCCATAAAATTATTGGGTGACAACTGGGGCGACGATGCCGTGAAGAAGGTCCAAGAAAGTACCTACGGGTGTATCAATATTCTTTTAGACTTTGATGAACCCGTCAAAATTGAGGATGAGGTAGAAATCATAACATCCACAAAACTTAGACTTCAACCAGTTGTATTGTCAGATGGTGTAACCATATCCTGTATAATTACAGATCTCAATGAAAATGTTATGAATACTCCACCAGAGGAGTTAAAAAGCCTCGTTTTAGAAGAATTAGATGTACCCACCCCCAAAGATATTCGAATAGGTTGGGGTGCAGATTGGGATGGTGAGCGATGGCAATTTTCCCAATCCTCTGGGGTTCTCAGTCTTCATGGACAGCTCCCCTTTTTTGGGAAATGCCCCAAAGTTGCCATGTGTGGTATGATGTCCCCGAGGAAGACACCCTATTCGAGCATCGAAGCCGCCGTTGAGGTATCAAGGTCCCTCAGTCACCAGGAATTTGGTACGAGGGAGCCTCTCCAACCCATCCTTCTGACACACATGATTTTATTGATCATTGTGGTACTTATAGTTTTAATTCTACTCTATCGTAACAGAAACCTATGAAGTTTGTAGCCTCAGTATATCAACCCATGTACGAATTTAACGGTAAAAGGTACATACGACTCAAAATTACACAGAAAAGTGCAGAGAGTATCGACCAAATTCATGTGAATAAGGCGCACCTCCTATTGAATAAAAACATAGACATTCCACTTATCGGTCAGGTGCTCACGGTGAAGGTTCCATTCCGTTATAGGAGAGTGATGTGTGAAGTCAAGGGGAGACCCCTACAATCTCTTATAAAAGGTGATGAAATCGATGTTGATGTACAGTTTAAGGGTGCTTGGAATGTCGGTGATTACTCTGGATTCTCTTGGTTACTCTCAAGTTCAACATACTCCGAAAGCGGGTGATATATCAACTCATTTAAAGTTTCTCATCTTTAAATCAGTATGCTCAGTAGAACTGGGTACCTCGTGAATGGAGGTCCCTTACAGGAAATTAAAAAGGAACTCACCGTAAGACCCATAGTTAATGGAGACTACGGATTTCCGCCACCACCTTTCAAGGTTTTTAAGACGACTAAAAATGGTATCTGTGTCCCGCGCTTCTATGGCGTCGAAAAACTTGGAAAACCCAAGGAGGATCGGCGACCCGAACCCACGAAGATCAAAACGAAATTTGCCGGAACCCTTCGAGATGCAACACACCAAAACGAAGCACTTGCTGCAGCTCTTAAAGCGGGTCATGGCGTTCTCTCACTCCCGTGTGGTTTCGGGAAGACCACCGTATCCCTGGCAATAGCATGTACATTGGGCTATAGGACCATGATTGTAGTGCATAAACAGTTCCTAGCTGATCAGTGGAGAGAGAGGATTCAACAATTCTGTCCAGGTGCGACTATAGGAATAGTCCAACAGGATAAAAAGGAGGTTCATTGTGATTTTGTCATCGCGATGCTCCAGTCCCTCTCCCTAAAGGAGTATAGCTTTTCGGACTTTGAGAGTGTTGGGACCCTCATAGTAGATGAAGCACACCACATATGCGCCAAAGTTTTCAGCCAATCCCTCTTCAAAATGTGCCCCAAACACATCTTTGGCCTCTCTGCAACCCCCGAGAGAAAGGACGGTCTCACCAAGGTTCTTCACTGGTTCATGGGACCCACGTTTTTCGCTGTGGAGAGGAAAAATCAGGAACAGGTTGAGGTCTTCCCAGTGACCTACGAATGCTTCAACTATAGAAATCCACCACCCTCCATGAGGAACGGTAAAATCTCCATGCCCAACATGATCACAGAGTTGGTCGAAGACCGTCAGAGAAATAAGATGTTGGTGGAGCTCGTTAAAAAAGCCTCAGCTGGCACGAGGCAACTCCTCGTTTTGAGTGACCGGAGATTTCACTGTGAATTTCTTCATCAATGTTTTCCTAAAAGTTCTGGACTCTACATGGGTGGCATGAAGGAGAAGGACCTCCAAGAATCTTCCAAAAAGAAGATCATCTTCGCGACATTCAGTCAAGCCCACGAGGGCCTGGACATTCCAACCCTGGATACAGTCATTCTGGCTTCACCCAAATCGGACATCACCCAAAGTATTGGGCGTATAATGAGAGAAACGAAGGGGAAGAAGAACAACCCACACATATACGATGTCCATGATCCGTGGTCTATCTTCACAGCGATGTACTACAAGAGAATGAAGGTGTACCGCCAAGGTGGTTTTAAAATTCATGGGAAATTTACCGAAGAAAGGAAGAGTGACTTCCCTCAGGGAAAGTGTTTGTTTTTATAATCTGAACACTTATTAAATGTCTGGTGCATTGATACAACTCGTCTCCAAAGGAGTTCAAGACATGTATCTTACGAGCGACGAGGGGATGTCATTTTTTCGTACAAAATTCATGCGGCATACGAATTTTTCCCAAGCTCCCAAGTACATTAAAACTATTTCGGATAGTGATACTTCGATAATGATTCCAGTTTTGGGTGATGCCATCAATGGACTTTGGTTCGAGTCAGATAATGCTAGTAATGACAACATCGCTTCGAATCTCTTTTACAAATCCACCCTAGATCTTTTCATAGGTGGTCAAAAAATAGACTCCCAACACTTTGATTATTATAGCGAGATCTGGCCAAATTATTTGGCTGATACCTACAACAAGTCACAGGAACTTAACACCAAGGCTTCACTGTCCAATAAATTTTTTGTCCCCCTCCACTTTTTTTTCTGTGACCATAAAGCATTCTTACCCCTAGTCGCACTCCAAAATCACCAAGTTGAAATACGAATCAATTTTGACAAGGATACGATCGAATCCATTCCAGCATCTGAAAAGAAAGCCAATATGTACGGGAACTATATTTACCTTGATACAGAAGAGAGAGAATCACTTGTAAAGCGATCCTTAGATTTCGTCATCACACAAACACAGAGAGTGGAGTTTCCATTGAATAGTGTGACTGATAATACAACTGATTCCGGTGGTTACAATACACTTGATATTTCTTCCTTTAATCACCCGGTAAAGTCAATCTTCTTTGGATTTGGTGCTTCCCAAGTGAATGCAGTAGTGGATCGTTTTAGTTTTATGAATGCAGACCTGTACATCAACGGTACACCACTACTCGAAAACATGAGTCCCGTATATTTCCACACCGCACAAAACTATTACAAAACATCATACGGTAAGTCTTCTTTTAATACTGTCAGTCATTCACCAAACTACACCAGGTACTTTGCTTATCACTTTTGTATGAATGCATCTGACTACAATCCATCAGGGTCTTGTAACTTTAGTCGTCTGGACAACGCGAAACTTGTCATAAGAGGTGCTGAGGCCATCGATAGACCGTATGTGTATGTATATGCAGTTAATTACAATGTACTCAGGATCAAGGATGGTTTAGCCGGAATTTTATTCGGTAACTAATGTAAATGGCAGCACAAGCGGATGGAATTCTTGTAGTCGCTGGTCAAATTTTTGCAAGTAATTTGGATGCTACGCCCATAGAATCTAACGTAACGGTCTCTTCGAATCTCACCGTTGTTGGGAACGTTACGGCGACTTCATTTATCGGTGATGGTTCAAGTCTCACTGGAATTTCTGCTGGTGGTGGTGGGGGGTTCGACCCCGATGTGGATACGATCACTATAGGTCTCGACGCGGGTCAGGTCTCTCAGGGACAATTCGCCGTCGCTGTGGGGAACTCGGTGGGTCGGTTCAATCAGGGAACCTCCGCCACGGCTGTTGGGGCTGGAGCGGGTCAAGTCTCTCAGGGAATCTCCGCCACGGCTGTGGGGGTCAACACGGGTCAGGTCTCTCAGGGAGCCTCCGCCGTCGCCGTGGGGGTTGGTGCAGGTGCGACCAGTCAGGGAACCAACGCCGTTTCTATGGGGAACCAAGCGGGTCAGACGACGCAGGGATCCTCCGCCGTCGCCGTGGGGGACCAAGCGGGTATGACCAGTCAGGGAATCAACGCCGTTGCTGTGGGGGACCAAGCGGGTGAGACCAGTCAGGGACCCTACGCCATCGCCGTGGGGCGGGTAGCGGGTCAGACCTCTCAGGGAAACGACGCCGTCGCCGTGGGCTATGCAGCGGGTCAGACCTCTCAGGGAAACGACACCGTCGCCGTGGGGGACAGAGCGGGTCGGTCCAATCAGGGATCCTCCGCCACCGCCGTAGGGCGCCATGCGGGTCAGACCAGTCAGGGATCCTCCGCCACGGCTGTTGGGGCTGGAGCGGGTCAACTCTCTCAGGGAATCTCCGCCGTCGCCATGGGGGACAACACGGGTCAGGTCTCTCAGGGAGCCTCCGCCGTCGCCATTGGGAGTGAAGCGGGTGAGACGACGCAGGGAAACAACGCCGTCGCCGTAGGGCGCCAAGCGGGTGAGACCAGTCAGGGGGACGACGGCGTCGCCGTAGGCTATGCAGCGGGTCAGGTCTCTCAGGGAATCGCCGCCACGGCTGTGGGCGCTTTCGCGGGTAGTACCGGTCAGGGAATCGCCGCCACGGTTGTTGGGCAGGGAGCGGGTCAGTCGAATCAAGGCACCCAGTCCGTCGGTGTGGGGGCTAGCGCGGGTCATATCTCTCAGGGAAACAACGCCGTCGCCGTGGGCTATGCAGCGGGTCGGACCTCTCAGGGAAACGACACCGTCGCCGTGGGGGCTATCGCGGGTCAGACCTCTCAAGGCTCCGTCGCCATCGCCGTGGGGTATGCAGCGGGTCAGACCAATCAGCATGATAATTCCATTGTCCTCAATGCTACCGGTGCTGCCTTGAATACAGTGGGTACTTCTAGAACTTACATCAAACCCCTCCGAGCGGCGACAGTCTCAGGGCACATGATGGCCTACGACAGCACATCCGGGGAAGTGATCGACTACACCGGAGTCAGTGTAGATGCTTCCGGTGGTCTCACCGCAACGACAGTCAACGAAACTTCAGATAGGCGTCTAAAATCCGATATTCAACATATCGAAAATGCTCTCGATAAGGTGTGTGCCCTAAATGGGTACACATTCATCATGAATGATAAACCCTCAACGGGTCTCATTGCTCAAGAGGTCAAAGAAATCCTCCCAGAAGCGGTCACTGGCTCTGAAGAAACAAAGTATGCTCTCGCTTACGGAAACCTTATGGGCCTCATAGTTGAGGCGATAAAGGAACTCAAACAAAAAATTAGGTATTAAATGTACTATGGGGGAGAGACCCCACGGTAGATTCAATTCATACACCTACGCCCTGATGGTATCAGAGACGGCGAGTAAAACAACGCCGGCAATGAACCCCATGATGACGTAATTTAATTCAGTTTCTTCGCGACCAATTGGGGGCTTCACCTCCTCGGTCTTGGGTTTCACGACAGGCTTCGGCTGTCGGATAGGAGGCTCTAGTTCCTCCAGCGGACAATACGCTATCATTTATATACTATTAGAGATTAATTTCAGTCTTCTTCTTTCTCCTGGTTCGCTTGGGTTTGGAAGCACCGACATTGACCTCCTTGACTTCACCACCGGTGGAGTCACCCGAGATGGAGACGATGTCAGACATGTCGTCGTCATCACTCTCCCTGGTACCCACACCCGTCGCCATGTTGGTGTTCATCGGTGGGGGTGGGGGCATCATGATCCCACCCATAAGGCTTGAGATATCTACACCGGGACCTTGCATCTCGTAGTTCCCACTGGTACCACCCACTGGGGCATCTGTGGCTGGACCGTCGGGGCTTCGTGTAGTGTTTTGAACAGCCGCCATCATATTCTTCACGAGGTCTGGGTTCTGCTTCATCACATCGTTCATGTTGGGCATGACTGACTTGAACATACTGTTCGTCAGGTGGAACATCATCGCCGAACCACCCAACATCATGATCAACTTGACCTCTGGGGCGACATTGACCTTAGAGCGATACTTTACATAAAGCTCCTCGAAGACACCGTCGTAGTCGTCTGCACTCTCCATGACGGATTCAGACCAACCATCAAGTTGTATTTCAAACGGGTTGTACCTCTTATTCAGGAACTCCAAACCGGTCACACATGCGATGAGCATGCGTCGTGAAAAGCGGATCGACTGTTCAACATCAATACTGTAGGTAATTCTCTTAACCTCAGACCTCAACTCCTCCACGTTCGAATAGGCGTTCAGTCTCTTATTTACACTGAAGCCCTTCTTTTCCAGACGGGTCAATTTATTCAGGAGATCGGATTTCTCTTCATCTATCGAGGAGTATCCCTTCGAAGGTTGCTCCTCCTGATAAGTATCACCGGGACCCATGGGGCCGTCGTCATCGTAAAAATTCTCTCCATAATCAACCTCCTCCTGTTGGGTTGGCTGCTGGGGAGCAGATTGCTTGTGGGGATTCACGAAAGCATCCATAGCCTCTTGGTGTTGCTGGGGCTGGGGACGATGCATCTGGGAGGTGGGTCGTGGGACAGGTTTGGGGCGAGGAACTGAAATCTGAATCTCATCCATGAGAGCCTGTTCATCCGCGTCTAATTTCATCACAGTGGTGTTTCCACGATCGAGTACGATTTCTTCCTCCATCTACTCTCTATGCAGAAACTAAAAAAAATATCTTTAACGCAGTTTAAAAAAATATATGTACACAGTAAATGTCGAACCTTAACAAAACTGATCGTAACGCCCTCATGTCCATCGCCGTGTTGATGATCGTCATCATCGCTCTCGTGATGTTCCGCGAAACCAGTATGTACCAACCCAGGCCAATCAAGATTACCCCCATCAGCGAGAAATCCATTTTCGACCTGGAGAACAAGGTTGAGTGCACACCCGGTCGCAAGGAAGGTAGCGCCTACACAAAGTCCCTGACCCCAGGTGGTCTCTGTGGTGCCCAAAAGCTCGTGTCGGATTTCGCGAGCTACGAGATTTCGGATGGAATTGGTGGATCTTTAATCTAAGCTAAATATAAATGGCTCTCATCACGTCCCCAACTGAGACTATTCCAGATCTCAACTATGAGTATCACACCGTGACTATTGATTCCATTGGTCAAGATAGCGCTAATACTTTTACTTGCTTTCTTCAGCAGCCCCTGAAAAATGTTGTCCAGGCTCGCCTTCTCGCTGCCCGGATTAGTACAACCACAGATACAGAACATTGCTATGTATCCATAGAGGAACTGGACAGTATTTTTAATGACAGGGCTTCCAATGTGTACGAGGGTCAAGCCTCCATGAGTATGCTTCGCAATTCCTTTGCGAGTATAGTGACTGATGGCGTAGCCAACATTGTTTTTAAAGATAACTATACAATCGCCACACAGTATATTGATCCCATTCGTCGCATTGATCGATTCACCGTTACAATTAGAGATCAAGACGCTGTGACAGTTCCAAATGGAAGTGGTGGTACATTTTTAGTTCTTCGTTTCGTGTGTAGAAAACCCAACCTGTAATTTTCTTCCGTTAAAGTAGTATACCATGTCCGCTGGTATTGTTCAATTGATTGCTATCGGAGCCCAGGATGAATATATCATGGGGAACCCCGAAATATCTTTCTTTAGTTCAACGTTCAAAAGGCATGCTAATTTTTCACAGTCCATCGAAAAACAAACCATCCATGGACCTGTGAAAAACAATTCAATGTCCAGTGTTCAATTCGAACGAACTGGCGATCTCCTCGGTTATGTCTATTTTACCCTAGATGACACCACCCAAGCCCTGGATGTGCAGAGGTGGGACACCATTATCGACAAGGTAGAATTTCTCATCGGTGGTTCCGTCATAGACACCCAAGATGCAATCTTCACGGAAAAGATTGCCATCGATACGTTTGCACAAAATGTATCCAAAAGTTCAAACGGCACACACCCAGGTGTGAGTGCCCGCTCCTACTTTTACCCCCTACGCTTCTTTTTCTGTGAGGGACCTCAGTGCGCCCTACCCCTGGTCGCTCTCAACTATCACAACGTAGAGATTCGAATTTATTGGGCAGATCAAGCCGCCAACTATAATGTTGAATGCTACACCAACTACTACTACCTCGATAACGAGGAACGTGGGAACATCGCTTCCCGGAGACATGATCTTCTCATCACCCAAGTTCAAAAGAATATCCCATCGGGTGAAGTCGTCCAAGACCTCACGTTTAATCACCCCATAAAATACCTGGCCTCGTCGGACACATCCACAGATGGTGCCCTAACATCACCAACAAATAAAGTTAAATTGAATATAAATGGCCTCGATGTCAGCAATTATAGATGGGGAAAGCCACACTTTATCGATGTCATGAACTACTATCATACAAACTTTGTAACCTCCCCAGATTTCTTTTTGTATTGTTTCTGTCTCTCAACAAGTTCTCTCCAACCAACGGGTACTCTCAACTTTAGTAGGTTGGATTCAGCGAAGATTATGAGTGAGAGTATGCCTATCAACGATTCAATTTACGCGGTCAATTACAACATCCTTCGTATCGAGAATGGTATGGCTGGTCTCCTTTACGCAAATTAAAATACATTGTTATATTAAATGGTCAAGAACATCCCTACCATTGAGAGATCCACTAAGATCCGCTTTGGTAAAAACACTACAGACGACCAGGGGGAAAATACTATCGTTTTGAACGCGAGTAATACCGCCATCAATGCGTCGAGTGGGGGCTCTCTTTATATTTCACCAGTACGCCTCGATAACGAATACAGATCTAAACCGGAAGTTGTACTCATGATGTATAACACAGAAACCAAGGAACTTGTGGAATCTGGTGAAACAGCTTCAGATCTTATAGGTAATCAGGGATTAGCGGCGGTAACAAACCAAGGTAATGTAACAGCCGATGTTGTACGTTTTGTCAATAACACAACAGCTTTTGTAACTGAATCAAATGTGGGTATTGCAAACTCCACACCCGAACACACTTTAAGTGTTGGGTCAAATCTATACGTAGATGGTGTAGGTTCTAATGTTCTCGTAGTACATGGAAACGTGTCAGCAACCTCGTACCATGGTGATGGGAGTCAACTCACTGGTCTCGTCACGACCCTCCAAGATGTTTCTGACAATGGTGGAAATACCACCACAAACACCATAGAGTTCAAAAATAGCACCACGGGGCTCGTAGTCGATAGTAACGTAGTGGTTGGTGGTAATGTGACAGCCACCACCTTTTTGGGCGACGGGAGCCAACTCACTGGGATAGTCACCACACTCCAAGGTGTATCTGACAATGGAAACACCACCACAAACACCATAGAGTTCAAAAATAGCACCACGGGGCTCGTAGTCGATAGTAACGTAGTGGTTGGTGGTAATGTGACAGCCACCACCTTTTTGGGCGACGGGAGCCAACTCACTGGTCTCGTCACGACCCTCCAAGATGTTTCTGACAATGGAAACACCACCACAAACACCATAGAGTTCAAAAATAGCACCACGGGGCTCGTAGTCGATAGTAACGTAGTGGTTGGTGGTAATGTGACAGCCACCACCTACCTAGGTGATGGTAGCCAACTCACTGGGATAGTCACCACACTCCAAGGTGTATCTGACAATGGAAACACCACCTCAAATACAATTCAATTTACGAACGCGACAACAAGTCTCGTGACTACATCTAACATCGAGGTGGGTGGAAATATATCAGTGGCTGATCTCGCAGATCCAATAAAAAGATACCTACCAATGGTGAAAACCGATGGATTTTTCGAAAAATCACCAGTCTATCTAACCCCCGGCGGAACATATGTAATTGAGGCGGCTGAAGCCGAATTTTTGGGTAATATCACCCTCAGTGGTAACAATACCATAGTGTCGTCCACGAGTGTGACCATCGAAGATCGCATTTTCGGTATCGGTGCAAACAATGAAGTCCATAACTTGGACACCGGCATCATGATGGAACATAAGAGTGATGGGGAGTACGCCAACGTTGCCTTAATCTATCATGCAGATGAACACCGCTTCTCTATAAGTTACACACAAAACACATTTACAGATGATCACATTTTTCACTATGAGGACCAGGATCACCAGATGTTGATCGATCTTCGGGGGAATACCCAAGTTCAAAACAACTTGGTAGTCGGAGAAACATTGAATGTCACGGGCAACGTAGAGTGTTCGAACCTCATCGCTACTGGGAACGTTACGGCGACTTCATTTATCGGCGATGGTTCAAGTCTCACTGGGATTTCTGCTGGGTTCGACCCCGATGTGGATACGATCGCTATAGGTACAGATGCGGGTGAGACGACGCAGGGAAACAACGCCGTCGCCGTAGGGCGCCAAGCGGGTATGACCAGTCAGGGAATCAACGCCGTTGCTGTGGGGAACAGAGCGGGTCAGACCAGTCAGGGAAACGACGCCGTCGCCATGGGGCAGGCAGCGGGTGAGATCAATCAGGGATCCCGCGCCATCGCCGTGGGGTATGCAGCGGGTCAGACCAGTCAGCATGATAATTCCATTGTCCTCAATGCTACCGGTGCTGCCTTGAATACCGCGGGTACTTCTAGAACTTACATCAAACCCCTCCGAGCGGGAGCAGTCGCAGGGAACATTATGGCCTACGACAGCACATCCGGGGAAGTGATTGACTACACCGGAGTCAGTGTAGATGCTTCCAGTGGTCTCACTGTCCAAGGTGACATATCCGTATCAAATTTAGTTGCACAAAACGTGGAAACTACAAATCTTATCCTCGATACATTGAGTGTATCGGCTACATATACTCTACAGAACGTATGTGATACGGGGAATACAACATCCAACACTGTACAATTCACCAACCCCACCACTGGGCTAGTGACCACCTCCAACTTGGAGGTTGGGGGGACACTACGTTTGGGGACTGTAGATTTTGTAACTTCACCGAGTTTAGGATCTGTCACTAGTTTTGGTAACACCACCCCCTACACCGCTGAGTTCAATAATGTCACCACCGGCCTAGTGACCACCGCAAACGTCGATGTTGGCGGGGAGCTCACCGTCACTGGGAACGCCACGGTGTCTTCGAATCTCACCGTCACTGGGAACGCCACGGTGTCTTCGAATCTCACAGTTGGGGGGGACCTACAGGTGACCGGGTCGGTGACCTCCAACCTCCACCTCACTTCGAACCTAGAGGTTGGGACAGCCAACCTCTTTGTGGACACGACGACCTCCAACGTGGGGATCGGGACGAACCTGCCGCTGGCGGCCCTAGACGTGAGGGGGGTGGCACAATTTGGGTTAATTAGTAACTCCAGTGGAGTTGCGAGTGTTTATAATAGCGGTAGTTGGACTACCGGAACGGAAATAGAATTGGGTACATTAGATTGGGAGAAGTATAAATTCCAT
>Ga0222718_10004387_pt1 | contig 11740 bp, 5 predicted proteins | sample C33_27DmetaG_FD_165045 | JGI IMG/M metagenome (GOLD analysis project Ga0222718, IMG submission 165045) | Estuarine water microbial communities from San Francisco Bay, California, United States - C33_27D | ecosystem: Environmental > Aquatic > Marine > Unclassified | place: USA: California... | reverse complement strand
GATTCTCCGGAATCAAAGGCATCTAGATATTCATTAAGATTTAGTGAAGGATCGGTCGTTAAATCGCTATTCAAAGGACATATCCATTCTATTCCTCCATCAATTTTAGCCTTCAATTCTGATGCAAATAATTGTTGCGGATCTGCATAGAACTCGCCATTAGAAACCCTTCTATGCCTAGTATGGAAAATATCTTCCCACCATTCATTCATTACTTCTAATAAACCTCCATCTGTTCGATAATTTATTTTCAAAGAGATTAAACCCTCTTTTCTCTTATCGGTTTCTTCCTGAGAACCTACATCTAATCCATCATAATGGTTGAATGGAATCCAACCTAAAAGATCTTGTCCCCCATCTTCATAATGCTTCTTAGCACTAGCGATAGTAATCTCGTGAGAATTTCTTGGATCTCGACTGAAATCGCTATTTCTCAATTCTCTACCTGGTTCTGTTAACTCTGGAATACTACTTAATTCATGAGAATTTATATGCCTTAATATCTTTGAATACTCTAAGAAACCTGTTACTTCTGCCTGTCTAAAAGCGTAGATGCTTTGTTTAATATCTCCAACATAACATATCGTTGGTTGCCACGGAGTATCAGGGACTGATACTTCATTCTCTTCAAAGTGTCTTTCACCCCATAGTCTTGAAAGAAGCTTCCATTGAAGAGGAGAATTATCTTGAGCCTCATCAATAATAAACGCTCGAAACCTTCTTCTAATTTTCTTCAATAAATCAAATCTTCTTAATAAGTCAATTTTACTCTCTTTGATATTGATTATAGATTCGCCAACAGAATCAATATTTTTTTCTAAATTATCAAGTATAGACAAAGCAGAATTGATGTGATCGTCTCTCCAATATTCATCGGAGGCATTGTTTAGTGCATTTATTACTGACTCAGGATAGAAAGTTTCACAGATTCTAGGGCAATTTGCAAGTAATAAATCTCCTGCCTGTTTTTGTATGTCATCGAAATCATGAACTTCATTAATTTCTTTAAGTTTCTGTAAAATTCCATTGAAACCGTCCATTACAATACGTAAATCATCTAAATTTCGGGCCTCGTGTTCTAAACTGAATCCAAATTTATTATCAGGATTTCCTAACGGAGGAAATTCAGGTAATGATAGAGGGAGTGTATTTATTGCAGGTCTCCAATTTTTCGCAGTATTCGGTGGGTTTTCTTTATTCATTAGTATCATCAAACGAATAAAATGTAACATTATATCTCCGATTTCAGAAAACCATAATTCTTTGAAAGCTTCAGTTATTGGCTTAAATAACTTACTTTTACTTCCCAAATTATTGATCCCTCTTTCCCAGTTTTCTGAGTTGGGAGGAAGATTACCTCTAGGGAATATTGAAGGTTTTTTCGAGGAAGAATTATTGAATAGAGATTTTCTACTTACTACGCATTGGTATACATCACTCAACCAAACTAGTTTATCCCAATTATTTTCTTTAGGGGGTGTTGAGGAAAGATGATCTAAACAAGCAATACGTGATTCTGAACTCCAACCTGTTCCTAAATCATTAGGATATTGTTTGACTAAATCACAGAATGCAAATATTTTACTCTGAGTTTCTTGGATAAAATAATCCAATTCGTCTGAATTTAACGATTCAAGTATTCTTTCAGATAATTTATCAGGAACAATCTTACCTTCAGAGTCACTAAGATCTTTAATCGCTTCATTGATGAAAATAGCGCGTTTGGAGATGTTTCTGATTACATTAATCGCTCTTCTACGGCTAGCATAATGGCGTTGGATACGATCTCTGGATTCTAATACATCTCTGGCGCCAAAGGAACGAGTATTGGGAATACCTGCGTCAATAGCTTCGGATAATCGTGAAGGGTGTGAAGAAAGTCTCCATAATATGTTCAAAGCGGATTCTGTCAAAAGAATTCTACCTGAGTCTGAAATATTGTCTTGTGTCAAAGAATCGCCAAGCATACCTCTGTAAGGAGAAATTAATTGATTGAAAAAGGAATCAATTGTTCCTATTGGGGCATCATCCAATAAAGTCAGAAGTTGTTCGTTAAATCCCTCATAACGAACCCTAGGGTCTGTTCTAATATTTCCGTCATCACTTAATGGACCCGGAGATAAATTTACCAATCTTTTTCTTAATCTATCTTTCATTTCGTCTGCTGCTTTGTTGGTAAATGTAAGCAACACTACTTCACCAGGTAATAATCCACCCCAATCACGAAGATTTTGAGTATCGGACTTAGTTGAAACTATCATTCCCCCAGATAGCTCAATAGGTCTTTCGGGTTTAGGTAAAATTCTAGTTGCTCTTTGATCTTCTGAAAGATAATGTTCGATTACTCTATCTATGATTGTACTCGTCTTACCTGTCCCTGCACCTGCATCCACAACTATATGTGAGTCTAAATTAAGAGCTAATAATTGTGCTCGATTTAATCGCATTAAAAATCACCTTCTAGCTTTACGTCGCAAATATTACTCACTGAACAATAATTACAATTATTTTCTTCTGGAATTGGATTAATAAAACCCTTATTTGCCCTATCAGAAGTATTCAATGCAACGGAAATACGGGATGCCATCCACGCTCTGAACGGATCGCTCTTAGGAGATTCGCCTTCATCTAAAAATCTGAATAAGCTCTTGGTAATATCTGTCTCAGTGCCAAAGTTAGTCAAATTAGAAACTAGAAGATTATTTGATTTCTCTATTAAATGAGATGTCTCATGTCCTAATATTGAAATTCCTGCTCCAATTACTAAATCTCCAGGGTTGGCTATTTCCCAAGACCTAGCATATAGAGCCAATTGAAGCTCTTCTAGAAGACCTTTGTAATGTCTATCTTTAATATCAGTCTTTTCTGAAGTTTTTATATCTCTGATAATTACTAATCTTCTAGGTTTCCAACTTGACTTATACAATTCTATTGGCGCAACTTCATCACTGCCCTCTTCATTTATCCAGTTATTATTCTCTATATCGAAAGGAACTAAATCTACACGGTCTATCTTACCTTTCAATCTTATTGAATCTAAAGATTCTCCGTCAGGTGAAGTTATATGTGAAGGCAATGATATTTCAATACCATCTTTATCATGTAAAGATAAATCCCACTCTATAGCAATTGGCGCTACATTTTCTAATAATAACTCTGCCTTAATCATTCTCCCGATTCTCCCTGTCAGAGGGACGGGTTTAGGGTTTGATAACCAATCATCCCATTCTCTAATACTCATACCAGTCATCATTCTTATCCGATTAGTAGAAACAGCATCGTCCCTATTTAGCCAAGGTGCAATCTCATCCAAATTCAAGAGAGATTGTTGCATCAAGATTTGTGGTTCAGTCTTTGAATCAGAAACATTTATTGGAGAGCCATCAGCTAGTACAGAATTAAAATTCCTAGGAAATTTTTCTTTGAAATTTAATGTTTGGAGTATTAAATTATGATGAATTTTATGGAATAAGTCTCCATGAGTACGGGCATCGAGGTCTTCCTTTTGAGAATCTTCTAATTCTATCCTCAAACTTCGATTTAACCAGCCAGAACGTGGGCAGCGAAGCCATTGCTGTAGTCTGGTAGGGGACCAAGTAAGAAAATTTAAATTTTCTAATTGTTTGAAACCATTTCTAGAATCATTGACATTTATTCCCACACTTGTGGGTGTAAAAGGTCTCGGATCAATTGTTTGAGTTCTGATTTTATGACCATTTTTTGGGTCAATTGTAATGGCTGAAAGTACAGGCCAACGAATATTTTTTCTTGGACTTAGGAATGTTTTAGGTGTTTTACGAGTCATATTTTTCATACCAAAACTGAATAATGAATTACGGCTTTCATCAGGCAGATAACCATCCTCTGATGCTAATTGAGGCTGTCTCCTTTCTCTATCTCTTTGTAATATTTGATCTAAGGAGATAGTTACTGAATTAGAATTAATTGGAGGATGTAGTGATTTCTGATTATCGCTTAATCTCAATCCATCCATTCTTTGGGCCTGGCGAGGACTTAATGAATAATCAATTATAGATTCAAATATATTAGATTCATCAAGATTGTTAGAGATGGCCCACTCTCTAATAGGGGTTGATGGAGGGTTAGAGTCATCGAAGCTAGAATCTAAGATTATTACTCGTGGTGCTGATTTCAAAATATGTTCAAGATTGTGTCTTGCATTGCGAATAGGGCCATCGGGGCGAAGTAAATTATTCTCATATCTTTCTATATCTCCTATAAAGTGCATTTTTGGCACCCTTAAATCCCAAGAGATGGAAGAAGTATTTGCTAGAATCGTTAAATCGGCAGTACAACCTAAAGACTGATCACAAGATAAAATTCTAACTCTATTTCGACTTAAACTTGGAGAAATCTTAATATTTATTTTCTGGATTAGATTTGAGATTTCATCAATCCATGCGGGGCCCATTTTAGAATAATTATGTCCAATCGAAAGTTGGGTAGAGCGAAGATTAGAGAATTCAGAAAAGAGGGTTTGAATAACACTTATCGATTTAATTGACTCTTCAACATTATCTCTAGAAGACATTTTTTCACTGAGAAGGTTAATCGTTGATTGGAACCAATCATCGCCGTTTTTTGGAATTTCGGGGAGAGGGAGGGGTTCGTTGGTAAACACCCCTTTATTGGAGAAATCTTTGATACTATCTCTATCAAATCCAGATAACAGTGGATTTAACCATTTGCATATACAAAGTAACCACCACTGAGTTGATTCTTTTTTGATATTATCTTCTTCATTATTAAATCTAAAATCGAAATCAGAACTAAGGCTATGTAACCATTGAGATAACGTACCGGGACCGCCTAGGATATGATTGCTTCTAGCAATATTAGTTAATAATTCAGAATCGGGAATTGGCCTTATTCTCTCATCTTTAGGATGTACTTGCATTTCTGGGAATAATACTAGAGACTGCTGAAGTGAGATTGCTCTGAGTTTTTCTAAAGAAAATGCATCATCACCATGCGATAAACTAAGATATGAATTAATCCAATGGCCAAAAGAATTATTGATCAACATATGTTCTCCTTCTGAAAAAGGAAGTCCTAAATTTTTCATCCCTCTACCCCAAATATATTTATTATTTTCAAAATTAGGATCTATGATTAGGACTGTTTTATCAGAAGATTTTGAAAGAAAATCTGAAACTATTGAAAATGTTGCTTCAAAAGATTGATTTTCTCGATGGAGCATTATTCTATCAATATCATTTTCTTTGTTCTGTAAGATTAGGTCATGCTTAGGGACCCATTCAGGTAAATCGGATAAATCTGTGACAGCCCAATCATCAATTAATCTTAGACCATGTTTTCCTAAACGAATATTTCCGATATTCCCTAATTGATGAACTGGACAGTGATAAGAAATTGCCTTCATAAAATCAATATGCGATTTAGGTATTGTAGGTGAATGATTAAGCATGATTATTCCATCAATATCAGTCAATGAAAATGGTTGTTCTGAATTAATTAGTTTTCCTATTAATCGCTCAGGAATAAAATCATTATGAGTAATGTTGAGTTTTAACTCGAGAGATTGTAATATTTTTCTAAATGTTTCAATGCCTGGACCACTCCAATTCTTTGCCAGAGATTCAGAAGAAAGGAAGGCATGTAGCTCGCTGAGAGCTGCTGTTTTCCCTCTACTCCAATTCATTTCAGGAAGAGGATTAATTATTGGAAAACGTAAATTTGCAGACGCTTTTTTACACTCTTCATGAAGAATTATTTGGAAAGAAGAATTCTGATTTAATTTCTGTGGCATTCTAAAATCAGACATTATAGAATCCATCAAAGATGGGATTGTATGATGTAATTCATTATCAATAACATATCCTTGATCACTAATTAATTCTATTATTTCACGACGAGATTCGGTAGTGGGATAAATTACTAAGATTCTTGCGGTTCCCCCATCAGAATATGGCTTGGCATTAGAGAATTGAGAAATTAAATGTTCCAACAACCATTCAGGTACAGTTCCTGGAGAAACTTCTTCATTGGTAATTCTCATGTTGCTAATACTCATTGTACCCCCTCCTGACATTGTATGTCGATGACGACAGTTATTTAACCCAACGATAAATTAACTTGAATTATTGCTTATTTTCATTTCGAGAGAAAAATATTGCAATGAATAATGAAACAAAAATTACTGCACTAGGAAAAGGTAATGCTCCAAGTAAACCTTCTTCGGCATTATCAAAATACCAATCGAAAACAAGTACTGCAGTTAGATCGTCTCCATCGTATGCTATGTTATAATCAAAAGAAATATTTCCGTCGACCGAAGATAATGGAATTATATCTCTGAGGATATGGTGATAATATTTCTCTCCATTTCCGCCCTCTGGAAAGTAACCTTCATCTTCAATAATGAGAATCATTGGCTCAATAGAATACTTATTACTTAAGGAGGGGGTAGAAATATTCCAAGAGAATTCATTAACTCCAGAAACATTTGTCCAAGAAAAGGTAGCAGAAAAGTCGGAGATTTCTATAGATGGACCTTTGTCTAAGGAAGTTTGATAATCAATTTCCAAAGATTCAGATGTTTTTGTAGTCCCAATGTGGAGTCTTTCTCCATCAAAAATCTTAGACGGAGCCAAGTTTTGATATTCGTAAATATTACTTAATCTAGAAGTTGTGCCGTATCTATCTATCCATCTATCATCAGTTTTTTGTGAACCAAATGGGTCCTGTGTCTCTGCAATAAATCGGTGATAGTGTATTTTCAATATTGATTCTCCTTCGGGTATCGAAAGAGAATCAATTGTATTTTGAGTCATAACACAATTTGTGCACCAAGTTGCAGTGTATACTTCAATTAGACTTGGCCATTCATCACCCATCATTGTATCATTATAAGTTGTAAGATTACTATTCAGAGGTATGGAAACACCCCCTAGAGTACCTGTATCTGAATATTCAGATACTACATCATTCCAAGTCTTAAGATTTCCAGATTGAGCTAACGTTTGTTGTGAAGTTGCTATTAGAAGAAAGGTTACTGCAACAACAAAAAAACGATTCATATTAATTCCAAACGGTTTTGGCACAAAAAGTAGAGGGTTAATTGCTGATCTTTCTGAACGCATCTATGGTTCTTGAAATATCTTCATCTGTTATGTGTAAATGAACTACTGCACGTACTACATCATCATTTATCGATAAAACATCAATACCAAAGTTTCCTAATTCCGAAACTATAATTGATGCTGGCTTATTATTACAAGTGATATAAGCCATATTAGATTGTACAGAACTAATATCAACTTCGAAACCATTCATTGAATTTATAGACTCTGCAAGATTATATGCTTTTGTGTGATCTTCATGCAGTCGTTCAACATTATTTTTCAAGGCATACAAACCTGCTGCTGCGAGTATTCCTGCTTGCCTCATGCCACCTCCGAATATTTTCCTCCAACGGTGAGCTTCAGCGATTGTTTCTGAATCTCCAACAAGTAAAGAGCCGACAGGGGCACCAAGGCCTTTCGACAAACAAATAGAAATTGTATCGAAATTTTGAACCATTCTATCGGGCTTGATATCACTAGCTATTACTGCATTGAAAAGACGAGCCCCGTCTAAATGCGCCCTACAATTATTCTCGTGAGCAATCTTACAAATTGAATCTAATACTTCTAATGGATACAATGATCCGCCCCCCATATTCGCAGTATTTTCGACACAAATCAGAGAACAGTTTGGGAAATGAGAGTGACTTCCCTCGGATTTTCTAATTGCGGATTTAACATCATTAGGATCCATAATGCCTTTATCTCCATCTACTAGAGATACTGAACATCCAGCAAGTGAAGCATATCCTCCTCCTTCGTATAAGTAAATATGAGATTTCTTGTGTGTCACGATTTCATCACCTGGTTTTGTCTGTGATTTGATTGCAATCGCATTTGACATTGTTCCAGAAGGAACGAACAATGCCGCATCTTTACCTAAGATTTTCGCGACATATTCTTGTAATTCATTCACGGTCTGATCATCACCTAGAACATCATCTCCAACTATTGCAGATGACATGATTTCCCGCATTTTAGGCGTTGGTTGAGTAACAGTGTCACTACGAAGGTCTACGCGGTCGCTGGGGTAATGTCTCATGAACTGGCCATGAGGTTATCACATATCAAATAAGTGATAATTACTCTAAATAGGTTAAAATTACTTCTTTTTCATTTTTCTACGCTTCTTACCTGATTTTTTGGCTTGAGGCTTAGAACCGGGCCTCATCAAAACGCCCATTATCACTAGTGCAACTGCTGCTACTCCACCTATTAAGGCGAATGTAGGGATTCCCGAATCTTCTGGATTAACGTTACATGATGATTGACCGGTTAGAGGTTGGGATTCTCCACTAGGGCATACTGTTTGTGACGCCATTCCAGGAGAGCCAACAAAATTATTTGTTGAGGCTAGCATGCATTCTGTTGAGGACATAAATGGTTGATAACTTCCTACATCGCAAGGAGTTTCCTCAGTAGCAGCTGTAGAATCTACATAATGTCCTCTAGCAGCAGATATGCAAGAAGATTGCCCAGTTAGTGGTTGATATTCTCCTGGTTGACAACTAGTTTGCTCTATTGAAGAAATCTCACTTGAATAATATCCTGCATCTGCCAGAATACATCCAGATTGGCCTGAATCGCTTTGGTAAGAACCTGCTAAACAAGGCGAAGGAGAGGTTGAGCCTTCAGAAGAATATTCTCCGGGGTTTGTGATTAAACATTCAGTAGAACTGGGTTGAGGTTGATATTGACCTGCAGGACAAATTGTCTGCATGTTTTGACCTTCGATAGGTACATGGTATCCTGCGTCGGCTTGTAGACAAGTAACAGAGCCTGAATTTGGTTGATAAGAACCTGCTAAACATGGAGTCTGCACCGATGCTCTTACTGAAGAAGTAAAATATCCAGGAGATGTATCTATACATTCAGACTGGCCCGAATTTGGCTGGTATGTCCCCTCTAAACAATCTGAAACTGATGAAGAACCTGTGTTTGAAACGTAAGTACCACTAGATGATTCTAGACAGAATATTTGGCCTGAGTTTGGTTGATAAGTACCTAAATCACAAGGAGTCTGTTCCGAAGAACCAGAACTTCCCACATAATTCCCTGCATCTGCGGCCAAACAATCAGCAGATGATATTGCTCCAATCACAGGATTATAAGTTCCTGCTATACACTCTAACTGAATTGAAGCTCCAGTAGAATCAACATAATAGCCCGGGTCTGCAGATATACAAGTTTCAATTCCAATCGCACCCAAAGATGTGCCATATGTGCCTAAGGGGCATGATTGTGTCTGTGAAGAACCATAATTTTCTACCCAATGACCAGGTTCAGCAGTAAGACAAGAAGTTGAAGCATAATTAGGCTGATATGTTCCAGGAGTGCAAGATAGTTGAGCTGTAGCATTCTCATTTTCTACATAATGGCCTAAACTTGCTTCAATACATGATGATGATGCGAAGTTTGGTTGATATGTTCCCGGGTCACAGCCATCCTGAGTGGAAGAACCTAAATTTGCAACACTATAACCTGGAGAGCTGGGGATACAATTTTGTTGTCCAAAATCAGGTTGATAATAACCAACACTGCATAATTCTTGAGAAGTAGAATCTAGATTAATCTCATGCCCTGGCGATGCATCAATACAACTAGATTGGCCTGCATTTGGTTGATATGTGCCTGATTGACAATTCTGCTGAGAAAGAGAGGCGGTTGCATCAACAAAATGACCTGGGGAAGAGTCGATACAACTGGATTGACCTGAGTTTGGTTGATAAGTCCCTAAATCACAAGGATTTTGTGAGTGATACATTATATTTGTACTGAAATAACCTGCATCAGAAGTCACACAAGAACCGTCATAGTATGGATCGAAGCTACCGTCAGGACAACCATTGGGTAGATTATCGAGAATAGCTATTACAGAATCTGAATCTATATCTCTTTCCGAAATATGAATTCCTCCTGCTCCATAGTAACTGGAAGGACCTATATAATCAGATGAAAGATTAACATGACTTAAATTCACGTCGGACCATGAATTATTCCAATTTCCGTCACCCATTTGACCCCTATATGCTTGACCTCCACAAACCACATCACCAAGACTGTGTGAGGAGTTATTTTGGCCTGCATGAATTATACAAAGTGTATTGCCATTTATTGATGTTGCAATTACATTTGGTCTCTCACCAAAATCTATCAACGCAGTATTAACTCCGATTGCGAGAGGATTTGATTGGTGAGTATTATCGCCACCTCCATTACCGGTTTGTCCCCACCAATTAGCGCCCCAACAATATGGTACCAATTCCTCAGATATAGCACATGTATTTTTGTATGCAACTTCTAATGAGATTATTGGAATATTAGTGCTGAGATTTATTGTTGTTGGCTCGTTATACCAGTAATTATTACCAGTGCCGAGTTGACTATCATAGTTAGCGCCCCAACACTTCACTATTTGAGATTGATACAGAGCACAAGTATGATCGTCTCCAGTACCAACTGCTATTACATTACTATCTACTAATTGAGGTAAAGGGTAATTCACATCGGCGATAGAACCTATGCCGAGTTGCCCGTCATCATTTCTACCCCAACAATACAAATCATTATTGTCTATAATGCCACAAGTGTGTTGGTAGCCAGTTGAAATAGATATGAATGATGAGTTTGTAGGGAAATTTGAATCATCAACTATCTGAGGGATATATCTGCCGTTGTTTGCATTACATCCTGCAGGAGTAGGGTTACTGGATCCAGATTGCCAATTACCTCCTGTGCAAACAGTCCCATCTCCTAATTCGCCATGTTCATTATACCCCCAACAAAGACCTTCTCCAGTATCTAAAATTGCACAGTAATGTCCCTGATTCGCATCAGATAATGAAACCGCTGTTTTCCCTGAAGGTAATAAAATGGTAGAAGGAGGATGATTTGTATACATATTACAAGTAGTAGAGCCATCGTCCTGACAAACGTCAATCGCTGTACCTAATTGACCATATTGACCGCCCCCCAGCACCAAATTTGGCCGGTATCTTCCAAAGAACATGTTGACCAGCCACCTGTTGAAACTTCAACCATCCCACCAGCTAAATTTTGAACTAGCCAAGGCACTGCGCGATTGTAAGGAGTAGTTTCCTCACCGCCTATTCCTCCTCCTAGGCCTCTTTTCCCATTTTCGTTACTTCCCCAACATACAACTCTCTCGTCTTCAGTTATGACACATTGAGAATAGCCACCTGAGGAAAGTGTTGAATACGAATAAACTGAATCTTCTTGGTAACCTGCAAAGTTTACATTAGAATGTGAGAAGAACTTTGTCTGTTCCTCTTCGAGTTCCTTATTTTCATTGTTAGGCATTGCAGATAAAGACATTCCAAGTAATGTAATTACTATGAAAATTGAAACAAACATGGATTCAGACGGCCTATTCATAGCAATCGGTATAGATTAAACTCTATTAATTTTAGTAAGAATAAACATGAAAATGAAGCATGGGCAAACTAATTTGCTTGATATTGTTCGGACAAACATGACCGAGTCGTTCTTATCTGACAATTGTCCACCTATGGGAATCTATGAGACGCTTTATGCATTCAAAGATTCATTTGGTAGTTTTATAGGAACAGAAGGAACACACCCTTGGTCACAAGGCTTTCCACTAACCACTCCAT
>Ga0222718_10004386_pt1 | contig 11741 bp, 5 predicted proteins | sample C33_27DmetaG_FD_165045 | JGI IMG/M metagenome (GOLD analysis project Ga0222718, IMG submission 165045) | Estuarine water microbial communities from San Francisco Bay, California, United States - C33_27D | ecosystem: Environmental > Aquatic > Marine > Unclassified | place: USA: California... | reverse complement strand
ACATCAAGAGGGGTAAAATGTCGGCTGCATATTGGGCAGCAAAAACTAAATGGTAACTAAAAACATAATATGTATTTCACCAGAATGTGAAAATACGTTACCTCAAAAAGCACGTAAATATTGTTCTGATACCTGTAAGTGGCGTGAGCAAAAAAGAAAGCAACGTTATAAAGAACAGGGTAGAGATTACGAACCTGAAATAAAAGAATCTAACAAAGGCACAGTTACACAAGTTAGACGTGGTGCTTTATATGATAAGTTTGTAAATGAAGGATATGCTTTAGATTTAATACAGGGCAGATTAACTAGACAAGAAATAGCAGACGAATTAAAATGTACATCTTCACATATCAGTAGGCTACTAGGTGCATTTCAAGAAGATTACGCTAAAGATAGGCAAGCTGAAAACTGGGAGATATCAGATGACGCAGAACAATCTTTAAAAGATTTTGGAGAATTTAGAGACAGATACTTTTTAACTGAAATGGGTATACCTTTTGAAACTGCAGACTTTCATGTTAACTGGATAAAATCTATTAACAAAGCTTTACTAACTGGTGGACAGCAGATGATACTGTCACCACCACGTCATGGTAAAACTGAATTGTTAATACATTTTGTTATTTGGCTTATTATGAGGAACCCTAACATACGTATTATGTGGGTCGGTGGTAACGAAGATATTGCTATGAACTCTGTTATGTCAGTTATGGATACACTAGAGCAAAATGAAAAACTTAAAGAAGATTTTTGTGGTCCAGGAGGAACATTTAAACCAGCAACAAGAGCAGGTAAAATGTGGTCACGTAGTGGATTTACTGTGTCAACACGAACAGTAGCTGGTATTAAATCACCAACAATGATAGGTATAGGTCGTGGTGGTAAGATACTTTCTCGTGACTGTGACTTAATTATTGCTGATGACATTGAGGACCATAGTTCTACTATGCAACCAGCGTCAAGAGAAAATACAAAAAACTGGTGGACAACTACATTAGGTTCAAGAAAAGAAGAACACACAGCTATGGTACTTATTGGTTCACGTCAGCATCCTGAAGATTTGTACTCTGCAATTTTAGAGTCAGAAGCATGGGAAACTATAGTAGAAGAAGCACACGATAGCCTTTGTGTTATACCTGAGTTTGAAGAAGAGGACCATGTTGATTGTATGTTGTGGTCAGGTAAGAGAACTTTTAAGTGGTTAATAAATAGAAAGCGTGATGCTATGACTACAGGTGGTTTAAAGAATTTTGAAATGGTTTATCTTAATAAAGCTTACAGTGACAGTCTTAGATTATTTAATCCTGAACAGATAGAGAAATGTTATGACCCTAATATTGGTTTAGGTCATATACCTAAAGGTGCATATCTAGTAGCAGGACTTGACCCTGCAGCTACAGGATATCAAGCAGGTTTCTTATGGGCAGTAGAGACAAATGCCTCTGAAGTTAAATTAACATTAGTCGATTTAGAAAATCACCAAGGTGGTGGTTTAGATGAAGCTTTTGCTTTAATTAAAATGTGGCACGACAAATATGGTTGTTACCACTGGGTTATAGAAGAGAACGGTTTTCAAAAAGCTATAAGACAAGACCAGAGAATAAAAGAATACTGTAATGTCCAAGGTATTAAACTAGAAGGACACGAGACACATAAAAACAAATGGGATGAAAAATTTGGAGTAACTGCTCTAGCACCTATGTTTAATGACCAGATGATAGTACTACCTTTTTATGACGCAGATGCACAAAGTAAATCTATAACGTATACAAAACAATTAGTTTACTTTGCATCTAAGGGTAAGGGTGGTAAAGGCTATAAATCAGACGTTGTTATGGCAAGTTGGTTTCCTATGAAAGTTATTAGAGCATTAACAAAATTAGTATATTCTGATATAGGAATAGAATACACTCCTAGTTTTGATGGCTATAATAGTGTACAATGGAATGAGACACCTTGGAGTTAAATGAAACCTGACGCAATAATCGAAAGAGCTTCTTTTTTAAAACGAATGCATGATGATGCATTATACGACAGAGCAAGATTTAGAGCTATATTAAATGGTGGTGAAGATGGTATTAAACAGTTATTAGGTCCTGGACTTACTGCTGCTGAATCACATACAATACCAGCACCTAACCTTATGCTATCTGCTTTAGATAGGCTAGCTCAAAAAATTGGTAAAGTTCCAACGTTAGATGTACATATTACTAATGCTAGAGATAGTGTTAGGAATCAAGGTAAAAAAGAAAAAATAGAAAGAATTTTATCTTCATACGACAGTATGCAAAAATTAGAATTACAATTACCTCAAGTTTCAAGATGGCTTCCTGGTTACGGATTTGCTGTATGGGTTATCACAACAAAATTAGATGTAAATGGACATATGTATCCATCTGCAGAATTACGTAACCCTTACGATTGTTTCCCTGGTTATTTTGGAAACACACAGCAACCTGATGAGTTAGCAATTATTCAGAAAGTTCCTATAAAAAAACTTATGGATTTATACCCAGAGCTTAAAGCATATTACAGAGATAAAGATAATGATGAACAATCATATGATGGTTACAATTTTAGGACTTCTGACGATGGTAGTTGGGAAAACTCAGATGAAAACGGAGATGTAATTTTAGAATATATGAACCTTGAAGGTACATATGTTGTACATGTTGCTTCTAAAAAAATAGTAGACTTTGTTCCTAATCCTCTTAAATCAGGTCCATCTTTTGTAGTAGCTAAAAGATTTAGCTTTGACAAAATACAAGGTCAGTTTGACCAAGTAGTTGGACTAATGGCTTCTATGGCAAAGATAAACATTTTATCTGTTATAGCTATGGAGGATGCAGTATTTACAGAAACAAATATAGTTGGAGAAATAGAATCAGGACAATATAGAAAAGGCAGAAATGCTATAAACTATTTAACACCTGGTTCACAAATAGTAAAACCTGTTACTAACTTACCGTATCAGTTATTTGAAGCTGTTGGTAGATTAGAAAGACAATTAAGAGTTGTTGCTGGATATCCAGTTCAAGACGATGCTATCTCACCTAATTCATTTGTAACTGGTAGAGGTCTAGAAGAACTGGAATCTGGTGTAGGAGCTATGGTTACTGAGTATCACACAATACTTGAATATGCTTTACAAGAAATAGATTCTAAACGATTAGAGTTAGATGAAGTACTTTTTGGTAACAAAAGAAAACCTTTGACAGGAACTTATAAAGGTGCGTCTTTTTCAGAAAACTACACACCATCTACTGATATAGATAAAAACTACAGCACTAGAAGAAAGTATGGTGCTATGGCATCATTCGATGCACCAAATAAAATTATTACAGGACTACAGTTAATGCAAGCTGGAGTTATAGATAAAGAAACTATGCAACAAGAAATGGATGGTTTAGAAAACTTGACTCAAATAAATGAAAGAATTACTAAACAGAAGTCAGAAGAAATTATGGACCAAATGTTAATACAAGCATCTCAGCAAGGTGATAAAGCTGCTATGGCTGCTGTTGTAGAAATTTATAATAACCCTAAACGAAAAGGTTCTATATTAGAAAAATACTTTACGGCACAAGGTGAAGAACCAAGTCCACAGGAACAAGCTATGTTACAGCAAGCAATGGCTGGACAACAACAAGGTGGTCCACCAAACTTACAAGCTATGTTAGGAGGCGGTAATGTCCCTGTTCAATAGTGATAACGAAGAGTTTGCACAAATAATTGCTAGGAATTTTTCTGAGCCAATGGAAGAATTAATAGAAGAGTTTGACGTACCTGAATATGTTAATGCAGAATATACTACATTAGGAGTTACTTATATTCCTGGTCTAGGAAGAATAGAAATTACATTTTATCCTGATGTAAATGGGAATATATTTTGAGTAGGAATAGAAAAGTTGCAGATTATAAAGCTGATGATTATAAAGGACAAGCTAAAGAGTTAGATACTTTAAGAAACTCTGCACCATTAGAACAGATAGAAGAACCTATTGTACCTACACAAGTAAGACAACCTGCACCTAGTAATTTAGGCGGATTTGTACAAGACGTTACTGCACCTGAACAGGACCCTATGGTTAGTCCTTTAGCAGGTACACAAGATGGATTTAATAGATTTAACGCAGCTCCTGATGCGAATATGATTTTACAAGCTATGTATAAAGTATTGCCTAGCAAGGAGATAGCAGCCTTACTGAAAGACTTGTAGTATGGCTGAAATAAGATGGTGGTGGCAATCTCCCGTACAAGATGAAATAGAAGAAACTCAACAAAATTCGAGGATAGACCAAGCTAAAATAATTCAAGGTATGATTGAGTCTGCACCACAGACTGCTACTAATTTACAAGGTTTAGTTAGAGAACATTTTTATTTACCCAAAGATGTATTAGTTGGTGCATCCTTAATGAACTTGACAGCACAATCTCCTGAAATAGGAACTATAGTTGAACGATGGCTTGACTCTGAAAAGACTTGGTGGGATAGAGTAAAGTCTGTAGGCAGAGGAACTGTAAGAACTGCGTTTACAGCATTTGATTCTGTACAAGATGAAATAGTTAAAAAACCTGTACTAGCTTATCAAAAGTATTTAAACCAAAAAAAATATAGAGACAGTCAAGGAATATTAGGTGCATCACTACAGCTTTTAATTAGTAATGATGCACGTAATGAGCTTGGACAAGTAAGAGATATATTAGGACCTTCTGTAGGTAGAACAGCATTACAGAATTTGTCAGCAGGTAAAAAGGTTAACTTAGGTGAAGGATACTTTCCTAACTCTACATTAGCTGAAGATACAGATGTGTATAAAGAATTAGTAGGTAGAGGTGTAGACCAAGATGAAGCTAAAAAGATAATACAAACCTATTATGGTCAAGACATTACTAACAACGAAAGAGAACGTGACGAAAGTCTTACCATACAAACTAGATTTGGTACAAGTAAGCTAACACCAGCAGCACCATTAACAGCTACTGTATTTGAACCAGGAACAAAAGGTTACGATATTATGTCAGGAATTATTGACGGTGCCTTTACTTTAGTAGCTGACCCATCAATATTAGTTGGTAGTTATCTAAACAAAGCAGGTAAAGCTGTTAGGTCTCTATCACAAGCTGATGTTTTAAAAAGTGCAGGAATTATAGATAATGCTGTACGTAAAACTATACACGTTCCTTCTGCTACAGAATATTTAACTGCTACAAAAGGTGGTAGAAAAATTGTAGAACAGATAGCATTGGCTGATAATTTTGACACTGTTGGTCGTTTATTAAAAAATCAAGGTGATGCTGCATTACATAAAAATTTAATGAAAGCTAACTCACCACAAGAAGTTACTGATTTATTAATACCAGCAATAGAAACTGCTGTTAAATTTAAAAGACTAGACCCCAATTCATTAGCACTAAGAGGTTCTGTTTCTAGTGCAGCAGGTAGATTAGTTGGTGGAGACTTTGGAGAAGCAGTAGGATTTATGGGTGCAGTTCGTAAATCACAAGCTGATAGTGCATTAGGTAGAATATTTGCAGAATTTCCTGTACCAAAATTAAATGTTAAAGATTTAAACCAATCCTTTTTTGATTTTAAACAATGGATGAAGTGGGCAAAAGTAGATGATGATGTTGCTGAACCTGCATTAATGAAATTAGCAGAACTAGCTGAAAATCAAATATTAAATCCTGATGAAGCACAATCATTACAAAATATGGGAGACGTGTTAGATATTTGGAATGATGTACTTAGTCATATTGGACAAAAGTTTGAAGCTATAGATTTACCTCCACAATTAATGAAAGGTATTAAACGATGGATGGCAAGTGTAGACGAGACACATAGATACTTTGTTAATGAGTTAGGTGAGCTTGAATGGTTCCCTGGTTCTAAATTTGAACAAATACCTAAGATGATGAAAGAAGAATTTTCTGAGATATTAACTGATGAAGACACAGTTACAGTTATTGAAAAAGTACTAGCAAAATTTAAAGGCGACACAACAGTCGTTACAAAAGAAATAGAAGATATAGTCGCACAGGTTAAAGAGATATCAAATGACCCTACTGCTGTAGAAACTAGAATATTAATAGATGAAGTAGTATCTGGATTTTATGAAGGTGCAGAACGTAATGCATTAGATATAGCTGAAGAAATAGGTGTTGCTACAGGTGGTAAAGTTTCTAAAGGATACACTATACCAGATGGTACTTTAGCTGACCCTGAGAATGTATTTGACTTATCAGAAAAATATGGACCTTACTTCTTTGAAAAAACTAAAGAGATAGCAGATGGTACAGTTACTGCCTTTGTAGATACAGCAGAAGGCTTTAAGTTCTTTAAAGGCAAAGTTACAAATAAAGTTTATAGATATCAGAATACATATTTAAGAGTTAAAGGTGTCACAAGCATACCTATGGATGTATTTACTAATCCACAGAAAGCTACACAGTTAGAAATGGTTTTGTCTAAAACTGGTATGACTAATAAAGAATTGTTTAGCTTAGTGCAGACAGAGAAAAGAGCTTTTAAGTTACTTGATTTTGAAGTGACTAAGGGAGCTAGATACGACAACCAATCACCAAGAATGAAAGAACTTAACTTAGATGATGGTAAAGCTGTAGATGAATTAACTGCACAGAAAGAATATAGCAATCTTAGAGACGAAGCTTTAGGTGGAAGCCAAGAAGAAATAAACGCATTGCCTAAGAAAGAAAGATTACAAGTACAAAATAAAATACAAACTATAGAAGATTCTAAAAAAGTAATGAAGACTATTGAAAAAGCTATAGAGAACCTTGACGCACAATTAGCTAGAGTTCAAGCACAGTATGCACCTAATAAAGTAAATAAAGATTGGTACCGTAAAAATTATGGTACTGATGAAATGGAAGATACAGAAATTATTATTGGTTTAAATAAATTAAAAGAGGATGCATTAAATCAAGTTAATAAAGAAATACAAAGAACTACAAGATACAGAAGTAGAGATTTTCGTTCAGGTAAAAAAGGTGAACTAATAGATAAAGAAACTGTACAAGAGTCAGTAGATGATGTAACTAAAGTTTCTTCTGGTCCTTCACTTGGCATAGTTAAACAAAATCTTATTAATGATAGAAAAAGAATTGCACAAAATATTGTTAAATTAGATGGTGAAATATCAGAAGTTGTACCTTCTTTTAAGAAAGCTAATGAAATATTAGAAAGCAAAGATATATATGACCCTGATTATTGGAATAAAGACTGGGGTTCAATAAACCCTAAAGAAGATTTAGCATCTGTTGTTAAAAGAAACATTGAAGAATCTGATGGAACTATTATATTTTATTCAGGTACTACATCTAAAAACTTAAAATCAATTAAAGGGTATCTAGATAATGGAGACTTAGGAGTACGTGGTACTTTAAAGACAGGTGCATATCAAGGTAACAAACCACACATAGTTATTGATTTATCTAAAACTACTTCAAAGAAACAAATAAAAGAAATGCAAGAGTTTATTTATAGAAATCGTGTAAAGAAATTAAACGTTGTAGGTAGTTCAGATATAGACAATGTACAAAAAGCATTACAAAAAAATATAATGGAAGATTTATTATATTACCAAAGTAAAAATCAAAGAGTAACTTTAGGTAAATTAAAAACTGTATTAGAAGAAAACTTAGAACAGATACGTAAAGTACCTACTGATGAAAGCAGTGATGAAGTAATCAATGCTATCTATGAAGAGTTTACTAAAACAACTTCAGGTAGAAGTCTTAAAACTGTTAATAGACCTAGAGCTACAGCACACTTGTTATCTGAGTATTGGGATGAAGGTTATATACCAATGCCTGATGCTAGATTGTTCTTACGTGTATTTAGACCTATGAGAGATTTACACCTTAGATTAACTGGTAGAAGTAAAAACATAACAGATGAAGCCTACGATAAATTATTATCTAAACCGATTACTGACTTAGCTAAATTAGAAGTAAAAGGTGCAGAAAGAAACATGGCTGAATCTATATCTAGGTTAGTAAGAAAGACAAGAGTAAATGTAAAACTTAATACAGATGGTGATGACATAGCACAAATTACAGATGGTATGGTTTCTTTGATTGGTGATGGATATATGCAGATGCTTTGGAAACCTTCTATCCTATTGCGTCCAGCTTGGGTTACAAGGGTCGTAGGAGAAGAGCAAATTAGAATGTGGGCAGAAGGACTAGACAATGTGTTTACGCATCCTGTCTCTGCTTTTGCTTGGATATTTGGAAGAACTCCACAAAGAAATAGACAACTGTTTATGACACAAAGAGAAAAAGGTAGAGATTGGTTAACAGAAAATTATGGTAGAGGTGGAACAGACATATTTGATGAGACTATGGAAAAAAGTTTCTTTCATCAAGAAGCTATGTCACAGACAAATAATGGTGTGATGTTAGGTATGGACCCTAGAAGAAGTAGAGGTTTCATAACAAAGAATAAAGAAGCATCAGGTTTTTACAGTAGCTGGACCTCAGAGTTGTTACAGCTAGCTGATGACCCTATAGCTCCTTTATTAGCAAAGATAAATATAGACCCAGTTAAAAATCCTATAAAGTATAAAGAGTCAGTAGATGCAATTAAAGAATCTTTCTGGAATGGAGATTTATCAAAATGGCGTAAAGCTTATGTTGGTAACTCTACTGATGAAGGTAGATATCTAAAAGATTTAATTAATAAAAACAAAGCTTATTCAGATTCGTACATTGATTCTATAGTTGCACGTATACATCTTAAAACTGGTGGTAAATACGAAGCATACGAGATACTACCCAATGGTACTAGACGATTTATAAATACTTCAGACCCAAATGTTTTAGAGATAAAGAACCCAATAGACTATGTAATTAAAAATGCAGGGGACAAAGAGTTAATAGAACATATCTCTATAAATGCTTTAGATGACCGTGCTTCTAATAAAATTTCTATTTTTAGTAAGAAAGCTAATGATTATGTAGAAAGAAATTTTAATAGAAACATGACAAGAAGTGAATTTAATTCTTATAGTACTTGGCTTAAAAACTTTAAAGGCGACTTGATAGACAATACCTTTAAGGTTAAAGCTTCAAGATTTGATATGGATGGAGACAGAGTAAGTCAATACAACAGAGTTCTAGAAACATTGTTCTCTACTTTGATGGGTGCATCTACTAATGAGTTGTCAAGGTCGCCTGCATTTAGACAGTACTACTGGAGATTTATAGAAAGTGCATACGCTAATATGGATGAAGTAGCTAGAAGAGAAATTATGAGAGCTGCTAAAAAAAGTATGAGAGGTTTACCTAAAGGTGGTAGTGGTAACAAGTATATTAAAAATTTAGAAAACATGGGGTTTGCTGACGTTAGTAAACAAATAGGTATAGATGATTTAGAGCAGATAGATACATTAGCTAAAGCTTATTCCTTAAAAGAAACACAATCATTACTATATGACTTAAACAAAAGACATGCTATCTCTGATATGTTAAGACTTGCTTTTCCTTTCGCAGAAGTTTATTTAGAGATTGCTGGTACGTGGACAAGGTTATTAAAGAATCAAAAAACATTATTCGGTAGAAAACTACAACGAGGTGTTGAAGGTGCAAGAAAGCCTAGCATATTTGGTGAGGAAGATGATGAAGGCTTCTTTACTACTGACCCACAAAGTGGAGAGGAAATGTATAATGCACCTGGTTTTGGGTTAAATAACAGTTTGGATAGACAACTTGGAAATCCTAATCCAGAAAATGCAATTACTAATCCTATTACAGGTGCTCAAGATATAGATGCTCCTAATGTTAATGCTAGAATAGAAGGCTATGCAAGCGGATTAAACATGGTAGCTGGTTCAGTAGTACCTGGTCTAGGACCATTAGTATCACTACCTGCATCAGCAGTATTACCTTCTACTAAAGGAATTGACCAAGCGTTGTTTCCTTATGGTAGACCAGAGTATTCACCTTTAGACCCAAGTTATTATGTAGAGGCAGCTTTGCCAACTTGGTTAAATAGATTACGTTCTACGGGTGGTAGTGGAAGTCCACAACTACAAAGAGCCTACGCAAACAGAGTTAAAGAAATACAAAGAGCTATGTTTGTTTCAGGTATTTATGATGACAGTACGCCAGAAGCAGAACAAAAAAGTTTAGAACAAGCACGTAAGTTAGCTAACTCTATGTTAAAATACCAAGCCTTTATAGCATTCGTTGCTCCTTCACCTGCTGTAGTTAATTATGAATATGAAGTCGGACCAGATGGTGCAGCATTCTTAGACCCATGGGAAGCTAAAACAAATGACCCACAACATAAGTTTTTTGCAGATACATTATTTTCTGATGCATATTATCAAATGTTAGCTGGTGTAGATGGAGACAGAGTTACAGCTACTGCTGAGTTTATAAGGACATTCGGTTTTGACCCTAGTGCATTACTTGTTTCTAAATCTAAAAAGATACAAGCAACAGCTTATACAACGGAAGGTGGATATTTTTATAAAGCAAACAAAGAGATTATGGACAAATATCCTGACATATCTTATTACTTGTTCCCTGACAGTCCTTTGGGTGAATTTGATTATCAACAATGGGCTGATGCTTTTACAGAAGGAAGAAGAGTAGATTTAACTGACGTTGAATTTAAACGTTCTGTAAGACAAGCACAAGGTTCTTTAGCTTATGAAAATGCTAGAAGATTACTTTTAGATACTAATGTCTATGCATCTGTACCAATGGATAAGAAATTTGAACAGTTGTATTTAACTAAATTAGACTTACAAAAGAAATTCGTTGGTTATGGAACTACATCAACAGTAGCTAAATCATTAGATATAGATGCTAAGATAGCACAGTTTCAAGCTTTGTTAGCAAATGAAAGTGGTAAAACAGTTAAGATGCCTGATGGTAGCCAAGTTGCTATAGAGAACTTACCTTCTATTCAAGGTGCAATGAAATACTTAATAGCTAGACAAAATGTACTTCAATCTATACGTTCACAGTTTGGAGCTAATGCTAGTTTAAGTAGGTCAGAAGCTGCAGAAGCAAGACAGTATTTAAGTACATTATCTAAACAACTTATGATGCAACACCCTGACTTTTACTATTTGTGGTATGATATTTTTAGATTAGAAATAGAGGAAGAGAACCTCGGAGGAGTATTCAGTGGCTGAAGAATTAACGCCTGAACAACAAAAAGCTTTAGAAGATGTTTTAAATAACAGAAAAAATATACCTTATGTAGAAGTTAAAGGTAATCTTTTAGATATATTTAGAGATAAAAACTTTCAAAATAAAACTGTTAACGAAGAACAACTAAAAAGATTTTGGGAAATATTTGGTTGGGTACCTGGTATTGTTTGGGGTGGCATTATTGGTAACACAATAAAGAATGTAGCAGGTGTTGCAACAACTTCATATAGTGAAGAGGATTTGCCAACTAGACAACAAGATATTGGTATGAGTTATGCACAGTACACAAACATGATATCTTACTCTTTAGGTAGAGAGTGGGACAATTTAGAACCAGAAGTACAAGAAGGATTTAATTATATCTATGAGATAACCCCACCAGAAGATTTAAGAAAGATAGCTGTAGCTGCAGGAGACCATCACGATTTACTTATAGAAGCAGTTCTTCAAGGTAAGAACCCTGCAGATATTAGAGTTAGTTTTGAAGATGCGAACATAGAAGTCTTAAACACTTACTCTGAAGAATCAGACTTAGCACGTAAAGCTTACTA
>Ga0222718_10004382_pt1 | contig 11758 bp, 12 predicted proteins | sample C33_27DmetaG_FD_165045 | JGI IMG/M metagenome (GOLD analysis project Ga0222718, IMG submission 165045) | Estuarine water microbial communities from San Francisco Bay, California, United States - C33_27D | ecosystem: Environmental > Aquatic > Marine > Unclassified | place: USA: California... | reverse complement strand
AGGTGTCAATGTCTTCTCATCTACGCTTTCTTTAGGACCATACCCCTTAGGTGTAACATCTGTTACTGTTGCACCTGATGGTGTCTTTTTACCTTTATATACATGCTTAGAAACTTTTTTAGGATCTATATTTCCATCTTTACCAATAATTTTTTGAAGATGTGGTGGAAGAGATTCGTTCACATCTTCTTTGACTTTCCGGCGCATTCTATTGAAGATATTTGGATCACTGACAACAGCGCTCAACAAGTCATCATAGATACTTGCAAGAAACTTTTTTTCGATAGTGCTCAAATTAGAAGAATCACCACCTGATTTTTCCATCTTTCTCATAATGGTTTCAAATCTAGTTAAATCCTTCTTAGGAATCATACCTGAACGAGCAAGCATTCTTGTCTTATCTAATTTAGATTCGTCCATATTATTTTCTCCTGGTGTCATCTTCTTTAACTTCTTTTTACTTTTGTTCGTTCCCCAACCATCGTCTGGGAAACCTGGTGTTGGTTTTTCCTCAGTGATCTTGGTCATTATGCAAGGTCCTTATCGTGATTCAAATTACCTTTTTTCTTCTTAGCAATAAATGCATTGACTCTTGCATATCCCCACTGCTCAGGAGTTGTACCAGGTCTGTGACCTGTTTTCCAAGCAGCAACGCCTCTGTTGTATACTTTACGAAGTGTTCCAACAGAGATACCAGATGCTTCAGATTTCTTTGCTAGAGCACTTTGTGACTTTTCAGATATTAACTCACCAAACGCTTGATCGATATCCTCATTACGAATGCTTGTAATCTTAGCACGAGTTTGTTGTCTTTGATGTTTGATAGCTAGCTGTTTTTTCTCACGCTCTTGTCTTGCTTTCAATGCTGGGCTAACCTCTTCTTCGATCTTATCAATAAGTTTGAAGAGATCGCTATACTCCATCTCTAGCCCTTCACCATACATATCGTGATACATTTTTGTATATTTTGATGGTTTAGTTTTGGCATTTGCGTCACCAGGTGCAGGTCCAGGCTTCTTAGCTTTGAAATGTGCATCTCTCTTAGCTTTAGTTGACTTAGAAAGACCTTTATAATATTTTGCAGGCTGGGTGCCTTTACGTTTTGTAATATCTGGATCTTGAGGTGCATTAATAATATTCTCAGCAGCTTTAATCTGAGCCATTGCATCTACTGCACTATTATCATATTCGTTAAGGATAGCTTCAAATGCTTCGTTTGCTTTACGTCTTACATTCTTCAATCTTTGAGCTTCAGCTCTACGAACTTTCGGTGCAAGTCTTTGTGCTAGTTTATTAATGATTACTTTACGTTTAGCAACTAAACGATCCACAGATGCTTTTTGTCCAGGAGAAAGTTTAGTATAATTAGCACCGCGTGAACCAGCAACACGTTTCTTGATAGCTGAAACAGCTTTCTTTCTGGTTCTACGTTTTAGTTGAGCAGCTCCAGCAAAGCGATACTTCATACGCTCGCGAGCTCTCTTAATTTTTAGTCTTTGTCGGCGCATTGCAATAGCTTTCTTACGACGACCTGCAATGGTCAAAATCTCGTCTACTTGTTCTTCGTTCACTTCTTCAACCTCTTCTCTGATGCCTAGACCTTTACGAACAGCCTTAAACATTTGCTCACCATTTTTCAACCGTGAAGGAAGTCCTTTTTTGAACTCTGAAAACTTATTATCAATAGCTGCTTGTCTCATTTTAGATGCAGACATACCTGTTGCACCTTCTGCATCAGGGTCTCTTTCCCCAGCAGAAACAACCTTAATACTATCGAAAAAATATTCTTTACTATTATACTTGTTTAAGAGTGTATTGAAATCTCTTACACGATCCGAACCTGCAACCATAATCACATCGCTGTATGTTTTTTGAAGTTCTTTCAATACATCAATTAGAGTCTTTCCTGGTGCGGGTTCAATCTTAGGACCAAATGCACCTTTAGCAAAACGCAACTTTTGATTCTGTGTTAAAGGATTCTTTTTGTTATCTTGGGAATGTGTTAGAAAAACTTTGGATTGAGCTCTATTCTTACGACCAACTTCATCAACTTTATTGACTAGTTTTTCATGGCCAAGTGTTGGAGGATTCATCCGGCCAAATGCAAACACAAGCGTTGCCTTCGTTCCAGAAGGTCTTCCAGAACGAGCCCTAGCTTGAGCATCTTCACCCAGCTTATCACCTTTTGTTTTTTGTTGAGGATCTATCGCAATGATAGTATCTTTATTCTTGACGTCCTTGTTCTTTTTCTTGACAGGACGGCCATTCTCGTCGTTTTCTTGCTCATTTTCCACGGTGTTTTCCTTAGACTTAACCGGTGCAGGTCTGCTACTAGCCTTACTGCGTTACATTATATACTATTTATAATTCTTAGACGTTGTTATCTACAAGAATCATATCGAATGTTGATGACGCTTTGAAATTATTACCTGTTGTTTGTAATTTAACTTCAATATCTGTCTTTTGTGTAAATACCAATGGCGATGTGAACTGATATTCATATGCGTTTTGATACAATTCAGCCATATGTTGGATTCTAAATGCATCTTGACTAGGTGGTCGTTTGTATACGGACAATTCACCATCAGCACCTTTGTTAACACTGCCAGCAAACTTCATCATATAGCCTGTAGTGTTTGCTGGAATTGTATATACAGCCATCAACGTTTGACCACGACCTTCAGCAATTTGTGCTACAGTTACACCACTTGGTTTGTTTTTGATACTAATATCACCAACATTATTACCATCTGATGTAATAAATGATCTAAACACACGTTTAAATTCAATATCTGTTGCTACCTCATTTGTACCATTCAATGTAAGTACATCGTTTGCTGAATTATAGTGAATGTCCAAACCCTCGATACGTATGGTCTGTGTATCAGATCCACTAGTACTTGAAACGTAAAGTGTATTGGCTGCATCTAAAGCTGACCAAGGATAATTACCACCTACTGTCCATATTGTATTATTACCAGAATCACAATCAGCGTTATACCCAAATTTATGAATTGCTGCATAACCACCTACAGCACCATTAGCAATCGGAATATTTGAAGCAGGACCAAATGTGTTGATAGGGTTACCATCTTGGTCTGCAATAATAACTGCTTCAAATAAGGTTTTGTTACCTTGTTGATATGCTGTGTTAGAACTGTTCCAAATTGCCATTTACTTCTGCCAACCTTTAATTACATCGTCATTGAAATTCATTCTACTGAATTCCATTCGATCAACTAGTTTTACTGCACCACCTTCGAGCTTATCAATAGCAACATAACCTTCTTGATTAGTCACTTTAAACCCGTTACGAGTTCTAACGAAAGTGCCAATATTACTAGCCCTATTCATTTTATTTATAATTATTTGTTTAGCATCAACTAACATATACATCAACTCATATACATCTTGAATATGTTTTTTAGGGTGCTTAGTGAAGTACTTCAATACTTCAGTGGCTTTTTGCTTTTGAGCAACCTTGCCTTTATCAGTCTTGCGCTTATCAGCTTCTTTTGCATAATAATCATGTATATATTTGACAAGACTATTTACTAAGGACGCTGTATTAGGACGTCGACCAGCACGGATCAGAGTATTATTAAATGTCTTAACACGAATAAGCAGCTCAGGGTTGTTAGAAATATCATTCAAGGCAGCAGCATGCATGCTATTGAATAGCTTACCAGCTTTACTTAGAATATCTGTTACTTGTTTGGTTTCTTTATCAGTAAATGTTGCATTTCCTGAAAGGTCTTTATAAATTGCATCCTGTGCCCAAACGTCAGGTGTTTGTTTGAACTTGGAAGCAATGTTTTTTCCAAACGAGGCTCTCATGGTTTCGAATGATTTGCCTGTATAAGTTGTATGAAATACAATACCAACTTTAGCACGACGAATCTCTGCTGATGCTTTTTCAGGAACAGCATACAAGATTGTATTAGGATGGAATGTCACATACTTTTGGCCATCGATGTTTTGCTTCTTCAAGTCGCTAGATGTAAACATCAGATCACCTTGATAAACACCAGACTTAATACCTAACTTAGGAAGGTGTTCTAAGCACAACAGAAGTTTTGTTTGAAGATCACCTTGAGTGTCTGCTTTAACATCAGCCGGTGTTTTGTAAACCTTAGGGTTCTTATTAAAGATGCCCTTCTTCGCTACAAAGAACTTACCATCTCTAGGGTCTATCCCACAGAAGACTGCAGGGGCACCGTCCCATTTAACAGTAGCGGATATTGGTGACTTTGAATTGCCAGCAAGCATATCACGAAGATCCCTAAGAAATAGGATAGCTTGCCGAGTTCCATTGACGCCTTCATTGAAAATAAGGTCCTCAATATGCTCCATATGAGTATTTTTTTGCTCAACTAGGAATGATTTAAATCCTCTCATTCTTTTATAATCCTCTACTTTCAATAAAAAGTCAACAGTTAATTTTAAATAAACTCAGTTATTTTTCTACTTTCAATTGGCTGGATAGCAAACCTTGCTCCCTTAACACCAAATTGGTTTCTATCACCTTTGTACATTGCCATTAATACAGGCTCAAATCCACCTGTTATTCTATCACCATTATAATGAATATGATTAGAGACGAACTCATATCTACGTCCCTTCTTTTCTAATTTAACTGGGCCTTGAATTAGAATACTAACATTCTGCTGGCCTAGTCTTGATCCATACTTTACACCATAAACACTTTTGTTTTTCAAAGGTGTCTTTCTAATCTTTCTAGCAACAGTTGTTGCTCTAGGAATCTCACTTCCAAACATCTCATGGACAGCTTTTACGAAACTCTGAACCTCAGCATCTTGTTCAATGCCTTTTTCAGTCATACCGCCCCATTGCTGAAAGTCTTTTGGATATCTACCATCTTTATGTGATATCCAGACTATTTCCTTGCCATCATTATCTAGCAAATGAAAATCTGATTTAGGTGTTCCGGGCGTACTAGCTGCACCAGCAACTTGATATACAGTTGTTCCAACTTTAATTGGAACAGAATGCGATGCAAGTTCTTTCTTCAATATATCAATCTGTTTTTGAAGACTAGCTAACTCTATGTCTTCTTTAGCCGTCCCGGCACCGGCACCCTTACCACCAAATTCAGCAGTCTTTTCTAATTTACCAAAAGTATATCTATTACCTTTTGTATCTAATAAACCAAGTTGGTTTAATGTTGTTTTGTCTTGTTTTTTAACAGCAGCTATAATATCTTTATCGGATACAAACTTCACTTTCCGTCCACCGACTAAAGTAAAGTCTTCATTGCCTTCATACTTACGTAAGAAGATTTCAACTCGCCAATCGTATTTAAAAAGCTCACTAGTTGTTAAAGCAGCCATAAAAAAAGCCTCCTGGCTTATTTATTATAAGTCTACAGGAGGCTTTATCTTTTGATCCTTAGATCAAGAGTGATTACTTTTTCTTCTTACGGCTGTGCCCGTGGCTCATCTCTTTGATGATTTCCAATTCTTCAACTGGGCAATTTTCAACGATGTATGGGCCTTCTTCATCTTCAAACATTACGTCATAGTGAGTTACGTAACCAGTACCATCTTCGTTTTCTTCCAGAGAGTGCATACCTGGAATGCATTTGCCTTCACCATGTTCTTTATGAACAACATGAGAAGCACAATCATGCTTCAGAGCTTTTTCAGTATTGTCAGCATCAACGTCTGCAACTTCTTCACCGAGTTTGACACCCATTGCATCATAGTTTCTCTTATTATCTGGATCCTGTTGGATAGCAGCTTTAGCAGAAGTATCGCCACCACTTTTGTCAGCTTTACGAGCAGTTGAATCTCCTGCACCACCTTTTTCTTCACCAGGAACTTCTAGACCTGCATCTGAGAGTTTCTTTTCGCCTGGAGCATTTTTCTTATGTGCATTTTGAGTAGCCGCATTGTCTGTATCAGCTGGAAGTGCCGGCATGGCATCTTCTTTTACTTCTTGTTTTTTGTAGAAGTTGTTGTAAGCATTTTCTCTGCTCATTTTAGCAGCGATTTGTTCAATATAAGAAGGCTGCTTTTGTTCGGTTTCAGCAACTACTTCATTTTCGTTTTTTACTTCATCAGTCATTGTTCTATCCATAGAATTGGTTAGGTTAATTTCATAAGTATTTATAATTCCCATTGTCTGTGGAATATACAACTTCCTTAATATTATAGTATTTAATAGCCTTTTGGCACCCATCACAAGGCTTGGACAGGGCCCAAACAACCTCATTGGTACGAGGACCAGGATGTTTTTTACGTGCAATATACAACGTAGCTTTCGCAAGTTCACTTGGTGTTAATATTCTAGATGCTTTGTAAAGAGCATCCACTTCTGCATGAAGGAAGATAGCTTCTGGGTTTTTAGCAAACTGCTGCTGAATAGGATGTGATTTCTTTTGGTTATTTCCACGAGCAATCACTTTACCTCTATGAACAACAGCAGCTGCAAGGTATGTCTTCATATCTCCTTTGAAGCAATAGTCTTGGAGATTGTCAAGAAACTTAGAGTGCTTATCCACTAAACCTAACTCTCTCGACAATCTCCATAGTATCTGTTCTATAAATCTTCACAGAGCCTTTTTTATATTTCTTGATCAGATCGGTAGCGTAGTTTCTTGCTTGACAAATTGTTTCTACGTCATAGAACAGATAACCAGCCTCACCCAACTGCTTGTTGAGATACAAAACCTTGTAACCAAGGTCCATTGTTGGATTCTGGCTAAACATTACCTTTACTCAGAATGATTGCGGATGCACGACCACCAAAACCAAATGAGTTTTTGATAAACGTCTTAACAGTCTTTACACGAGTGGTTTTATCTGGTACTAAATCAAAGTAATCATCAATAGGCTTTTCGAGACCAGCATTACCAGGTATCAAACCATGTTCCAACGTCTTCAGACCATATGCAATCTCAATAGCACCACAAGCGCCCATACAGTGACCTATGTTCCCTTTGTGAGATACTAATGGCAGGCCTTTACCAAAGTATTTCTTCATTACATCAATCTCAATCGGATCACCAACGCCTGTTGCTGTCCCATGTGCATTAATGTAATCGATATCCTCTGGTTTGACATTAGCCATATTAAATGCTTTCTTATAAGCATTTGCACAACCAATGCCTTTAGGGGACGGTGATGCTGGATGTTCAGCATCATTAGCATTGCCCCATCCTTCAATTATACCATAAATTTTAGCGCCACGAGCTTCTGCATTATCTAATGTTTCGATAATAAAACATACAGCTGCATCACCAAGTATCATTCCAGAACGATCCTCATCAAAAGGCTTACATTCACCTTTACTCGATGCTGCACCAATGCCTTCAAAAAAATTACGACTTGGTTTATTCTGTGCCATAGCATCCGATGACGTAACAATAACATAAGGTGTCCCTGCATCTAAAAAAGCTGCACCACATTCAATGGCTTGAATACTACTACTACATGTTGAAGAGATATTGAAGTTTGGACCAGTATAATCAAATACTTGAGCCATGTGTGCAGCTGCAAACTCATGGCCCGTTGATAGCAATTGTAGAGGCGACCAACGAATAGGTTTAGCATCATGTGCATTGAAATATGGTACACCCATCTCAACTGCAACTTCGTGATACTTCTGAGAGACTCGATCAACAGCCACACCGCCGGCATGCAATGATGCTGTAATAATAGGAATATCAGTTAGGTTTCTATCTACACCACTATCATCTAGTGCCCGGTCTGTTACATAGGTAGCAATGATTGCAGAAGGGTCTACAAAGTTACGAATAAGATCTCTCTTCTTGAAAAGGTCCTTTTCAATCAGATATTCATCTACTGTTTTTCTATCCCATACCTCAGGATATTGCTTAACAACCCCAGCACACATTTTCTGGAAGTTAGTTTCTAGATCCGTTCCCAGCTGATCTACTACTGAGACCCCTGTAATAGCATATCGACGTTCACTGTTACCAGCGTATGTTTTGTTCTTACGTTTAAAGAATCTTTGCACTTTAGGTGCATAAATCTCGTACACAAACTTCAGTAAATCCATTTGCTTTTTCATTCAATTCTCCATTATTATGTTCTGCTACCAGCATAGCGAAGCTGATCAGAAAAGTCAACAATATTATGTAGATAAAAAATAATTTAGTTAGTAATAGAAATAAACCTAATATTTCGCGCATTTCAGCTTTCTTAGATCATAAATAACTTCATCATGTCAGTATCTAACAAAGTTAATTTATTGTCAACTTTTATTTCAGATCTAACAAATCCCGTAAAAAATGAGAGAGGGCTAGCTGTATGCTACCCTCTCTCGCTTTGTAAACACTCGAACAGGCTGAACCCCACAGTTAAACTCCCGTCACTTCCAATCAGCATTAGGGATCCCCGCACGGACCTTACTAGCGCTCTTGCCACTGGTGTCTGCTAACACCAACAAGTGTCATCAGGATTGTGATACAGAAAAAATAAACACACTTCCCGGCATTCTTATTTATAACTTTATTCTACTTCCAGATAATTAAATTCTGGGCATTTATTTAGAAAAAACTTAGGTGTCCAACCATCGAAGGCACCCCCCATATTTAAAAACGTAAGTTGATTATAAGCAGCTCTTTTTTCAATGCTAGTGTACACGACGTGACCAGTTTTATTCTCAACAATAGTATACTCTGTATTCTTATTCATCATCTTATAATTATTCATACTTTTAGTTCTCCGAACGTAGTTGCTGGTTTGACTCTGTTAAGCTCAATCTGATCCATTATAGGCATGTCTTCAGATAAATTTTGAGCACCTTGCTCTACATCATAAAGTCTGAACTTAGACTTGTCGATGCCTAATACAAATCTACGATGCAATGATGGATCCGCATAACGATTCTTCAACTGCTTAATCATAACTTGGCCAAGTTGATCTAACTCCTCAGATCTAATCAATGCAAACATAAAGTCAGCTGTAGCAGGGAGACCAAAAGACTCAGAAGTATTCTCTAAACCAACATCTGAATTAGAAAAACCATCACGATTAGTTTGTGTTGCTGTAACAACTGGTACGCCTGTCTCAACAGCCATTCCACGAAATTCTTCTGCAATTGCTTTAATAATTGTGTAGGAATTAGCAGTAATATTACCTCGTAAACGTGAGCTAGCACAGATGTTGATATAATCAATGTAGATAATATCTGGCTTAAACTTCTTCTTCAATTCAAGCTCTTTCAATAATGTTTTAAAGTGTAATGTATGTGCAGAGGCTGTAGGATATTCTTTTACAATCAAACGTCCCTTAGTTTTTTCTTTAATCTGACTGATCTTCTTATCGTATGTGTCTTTTGGAAGCATATCAATCTCTTCGTGATTAATATTCATTAAGTTAGCATCAATACGTTTAGCAATTGCTTCTTCGGCCATCTCCAAAGTAATGTATAATACATTCTTACCCTCAGTTAGGTTATGTGATGCAAAATGACACATAGCTAATGACTTACCAGCACCAGTACCAGCTAGAATAACATTTAATGATTTTTGACTAAACCCGCCACTAGTAATCTTATTCATATAGTCAAGATCAAATCCAACCTTGATATCCTTCTTATGGTACGACTCAAAACGCTCATCAGCATTTTCAATAAAGTCGTGGCCAATATGATGATCAAATGATACACCCAGAGCTTTACCAAGAATATCTGGAATAGAAGTCTTTGTTTTCTTTTCATCTTTACCATCAAGAATCTCAATAGATTCCATGATAGCATTATATACAGCTTTATCCTGACAGAACTTTTCAGTCTGATCAAACAGCCATTGACTTTCCTCTATATCAACTGCAACAAGATTATTAATGACATATGTGGATTGTTTATATAACTCTTCGTTCAGACCTTTTGTATCTAGATCAATCCGTAGAGAATCATTAGTTGGGATTGTATTGTATTTGACGTAATGTCTTGCAATCAGCTCAAACACAATCTTATCTGTAGCAGACTGGAAATATTCTGGCTTCAGAAATGGAATTACTTTACGAGCAAATGGTTCATTATGTACAAGATTACTTAGAATCTTAGCTTCAATCATTCAATAATATCCTCAAGTATCCAACCAACTGTTTGTGTAAATCGTAGCCGATCATCTTCAGCCACTTCACCAGCTAGTAATGTATATTCTATCTTAACAGAGATTGGTGTATCTCTATCATCAACGTTTTCAGGTATGCCTAATTTGTCAATTACATATTCAACATTAGCAAAGTCACCTGAAAGAATACGAACTCCCCATTCAGGAAAGTCCTTTTTATTCTCCGTTATCTGATAGTGTGGTATCACTCGATTCATATTCTTCCTCCACTGTCGTATCGGTGTGTTCTTCTCCATATGCAAACTCTTTCTTGGCTGCTTTATCGATTAGATTCAAAACTTCTTTAGTAAAGTATTTTTCTGGATCCTCATAAATTGTTTTTCCAAATACTTTACTACCATCAGTTAGCTCGTAACGAGTTGATACTTTCTTAAAGATGCCATACTTCTCAGCTAGCTCTAGAAGACCATAATAACGATCCAATCCAGTCTTATAAGATAGTTTAACTTCTACACGCTTGTTTTCTCGAGAGAGACGAGATTTGTACATATTGACCTTAATGATATTACCAATAACGTCAGTACCATCCTTATCTTTCTTCTTCGTCAACATTGCAATAGTAGAAGCCGTATACTTCAAACCACTACCACCTGCAATTTCGTTTGTGGGAATATATGAACCAACTGCCGCATATACATGGTTGGTTACAATGAGGGGTACGCCAATTCTGGCGAGCTTTAGATTAATAACTCGGAACGTAGCTTTAATAAGCTGAGCCTTAGTCATATCGCGAGTATCTTTACCATCTGCGGTATCCTCCATCTCTTTAGATGAAGAGAGCTGACCTAGACTATCGAGAACCATCATCATAGGCTTACGGTCCTTTTCGGGAGTATCGTTATATTTCTCAATGATATCAAGACATACCTTACGAAACTTTTGAATAGTATCTGGTTCTGATACGATCACACGACGCGTGTCGATATCACGACCTTCCATCATATCACGAGTAACAGCAGCCTCAGTATCAAAGTAGATAACACCGCCGTCAGGATTATCAAGAAGAAACTGTTGTACAACTCCGAGTGCGAAGAAGGTCTTACCTGTAGCTTGTTCGCCTGCAAAAGCAGTGACCTTATTATTAGGCACACCGCCATAAATGCTGCCAGATATAACAGCATTGAGAATATAGCTCCCAGTATCAATATACCCAGTAAACTCGGCACTACCCAATCCATCTGCAACAACATGTGTGTCGTCATCTTTAATCTTTTCTACCAGCTCATTAAAAAAATTACTCATCATAAACTCCTTATTATATACACATTATAACTTCGATACGTTATCTTTGTCAACAACTAATTTTCCAGTCAACCATTCTTTTGGTCTTTTCATCTTATAATTACCCTTAGGACCTTCAACTTCAACTTCTTCATAATCATCGTCCAATTCAGCAAGGATATTCTTATCCTCTTCCATCACCTGATCCACAACACCCATAATCCGTTTGTGTCGTTGTTCTCGTACTAACGATTGGTTAGCAGCAATTAGCAACAATACTGCTAACGGATCAAAGACAAAGATAAGTAGTAAAATAACAGCTCGAACTGCTTCATCTAGATTACCTTCCCCTTCGCCGTAAATAAGATCCGCGATATATTTGATCGGACCAACTTCGACTTCAAATGCCCT
>Ga0222718_10004381_pt1 | contig 11760 bp, 14 predicted proteins | sample C33_27DmetaG_FD_165045 | JGI IMG/M metagenome (GOLD analysis project Ga0222718, IMG submission 165045) | Estuarine water microbial communities from San Francisco Bay, California, United States - C33_27D | ecosystem: Environmental > Aquatic > Marine > Unclassified | place: USA: California... | reverse complement strand
TAAGGTCAAAAGGTTAGCCCTTATCTGAAAAACAAGGGGTCGGCAGTTCGATTCTGCCTCTGGCCACATTTTTACTTACTAAATTGAAATAAAATTACGAAAGTAGGCGAGTAAAAATGCTTGACTTGGAAATTTTAAAGTATAAATTTAATCTCAAAATTAAAAACATTGCACATGTTGGTGTAAATAACGGTAAAGAAGTTGTGAGTTTGAAAAAATTCGACTCTCTTTTCATTAATAATGTGAATTTCATGTCTATCGACACTCAAGGATATGATCTAGAAGTTTTAAAAGGTTCTAATGAATATTTAAATTCAATAGATTATCTTATTGTTGAAATAAATAGAAAATACTTATATAAAAACTCACCCCTTGAAAAGATATTGATTATATTTAAAACCTTTTGGCTTTATAAGAGCAGTTACCTCGTACTGGGGAAAAGAGTGTGTTTGAGGTGATAGTTTTTATATTAAAAAAATAAAATTTCAAATAAATTAATTCTAAGAATATTAATAAAAATTTTTTGTACAATAGTATACATCTATACAAATACACAAAATTATAAGATTTTTAAAAAATTTTATTAAAAAAATATCTAGATGATAGGTAAAAATTTTAGAAAAGATATTACAGGCCTAAGGGCTATTGCAGTTATAGCAGTAGTTTTATATCATTCTGAATATTTAAATATCTCAAGTGGATTTTTAGGAGTTGATGTTTTTTTTGTCATATCTGGATATTTAATTACAGGTAGGATAATTAGTGAAATCAATCATGGAACATTTAAGTTTTCAGTTTTTTATATCAAAAGAGCAAGGAGGATTCTTCCTGCATTATATTTAGGATTAATATTTTCAACGCTTGTATTAATAATCATTTATTTTCCAGAAGATGTTGATGATTTTAAAAGTTCTATGCTGTACACATTATTTTTTTCATCTAATGTGTATTTTTGGAATAACATTAACTATTTTTCTCCTCAAATAGAAACAAGATTATTGGCTCATACTTGGAGTTTAGGGGTTGAGGAACAATTTTACTTTCTTCTTCCTCTTGGTCTAGTTATTGCTTATAAACTCTTCAAGAAAGATAAACATATTCAGCTTCTTATTTTTGCTGCAATTCTACTTAGTTTATTTATTACAATTTCAGATATATTTTTTATACCGGTTACAAAATTTTATCTTCTCCCTACAAGGCTTTGGGAGTTTCTTTTAGGTTCACTCTGTTATTTAGTGATGACAAATTATGAATTTACAAAAAATAAATATTTAAGTGATGTATCTTTCACAATTTTAATTTTTTCTTTTTTTCTTTTTAACAAATATGATATTCATCCTGGTTTTATCACATTAATACCAACATTAACAACTTTTGTTATGATAATTTTTAATGAGCCTGACTCGATAGCAAATAAAATCCTTGAAAATAAAACTATACAAACTATTGGCCTAGGAAGTTATAGTATATATTTACTTCATTATCCAATATTTGCAATTGATAGTTATTGGTTGTTGGCTGGTACCTTTGATACTTTTCAATGGTTGGTTGATATTGTATTAATTGTTTGCTCAGTTATTTTTGGTTTGTTATCTTGGAAATTTGTTGAAACCCCCACTAGGGACGAGTCAAAGTTTAGCAATCTTAAAATAGGTATTTCGCTAGTTCTCACGAGTATATTAATCCTAATTGTATCAACTACATCAATTCTAAATAATTTTATTGAAAAGCCATTTTTGGAAGTTAACTTTGCGACAGACAGTCAGCCAAGAAATTTAAATGAAATTTGTATGATAACAGAAAATATTGTTATAGACCCACTGGATTGTTTGAATGATTACAGACCTGAAAAAACTAATTATTTAATTATTGGCAATAGTGTCGCACATAATTTATATTGGGGAATAAAAGACTCTCTAAAAGAATCAGAATCAATATCTCTTATGGCAGTCACTGGATGTTTACCTTTAGTAACTGAATACCCAAAAAATTTAACTAATTTTGGAAGTCAAAAGTGCACTAATAATTATTTACAAATTAATAAAATTATTAATTCTTTGAGTTTTAAAAAAATCATTATTGTTTTCAACTATCAACAATTTAAGACATTTGATAATGAACTTGAGATTTTTGAGAACTCGGCAAATGTCTTTTTCAATAAACTTGATTCTTTTCAAAATGATAATTTTATAATCGTTGGACAGCCAGTTGTTTGGAAAGAGAATTTAAGAAATATAATATATAAGGAAATAAAGCTTGGTGAAAGTAATTTTTCTCAAAAAGATAGTAAATATTTGATTGATAATTTGTTTGTATATGAAGAGTCCTACAAGTTACTAGCTGATTCTTTTAATTACGATTACTTTTCAATTATTGAGTTACTCTGTGAGAGCGAAGAGTGTGCCAGATTAAGTATTAGAAATAACAAAACTTATCTCTTTTTTCGTGACCATATTCATCTTTCTAAATTTTCTTCCAATATCTTAGCTGAAAAACTTTTACAATATATAGAAAATAATTAAATAGTAATTTTAGAACTTGTAAAATAAATTAAAAATTATGTAAATGTGGATGATTCAATATCAACTTTTCTTAAAATAGTTAAACCATTGCAGTTCGTATATCTTTTTTCTAATACCCACTCACTCGATGATTTTAGGAATTCTTCAACTGCTGATATTTATTCAGAACTCTTTAAGTTAACTGATGAAGACTTAGTTGGTAGATTAGAAACCTACGCTAGACAATTGGGTATTGCATAGGTCACATCACACTCTAAAACCAAAAAATTTATGTGAGGTACTAAGTCGTGGTACTTGAATTAAGCTAGCGATTTTTTACATACCCCCTATTCGTAGGAAGTATAGGCAGTAACGAGTTCATATATGACCCAGTTATGAGCGATATGCACGACTAAAAGGACATTGTTGAAATGTGACATAACACTAAATGCCCATATCTGCTGGGCTATCTCATAACTCAAACACTCTTACTGAGTCCATAAACTACACAAATTGTTTTTAGAGTAGGAAGTTGCGAAGTTCAAAACTGTGACAGATATGTGACACACTCATAAAAGAAGCCTTCGTTATTTACTGCTCATTGCGTTTTAGAGCCTCTACTAAATGAGCGCAGATTAATAATGATTAATGTAAAATAAAGGAAGGTCAATTGGTTTGCCTCTATCTGAAAAACAAGGGGTCGGCAGTTCGATTCTGCCTCTGGCCACATACTAATTATGAAACAAAATTTAATAAACTTCCTTCAAATATTGTTAAATTCAAAATTCTATATAGTTTTTGTATCACAATTCAAACCATTCGATAAACTTTCAAGATACAATAAATCAGCTCCCAGAGTTTTTAAACAAAAGCTTTTTCAAAAATATAATTTTAGTGATGGAGCTTGGATAGAAACCGGAACACACTTAGGGAAGACTACAGAGTATCTTTCAAAAATTGCTAAATGTGTCTATACGATCGAACCGAGTGAGATGTTTTTTAATTCTGCCAGAGAAACACTTTCATCCAAAAAAAATATAAAATTAATACACGGGACTTCTGAAGAATATCTTGAAAAGGTTATTAGTAAAATAAAAAATAAAAATATTTCTTTCTGGCTTGATGGTCACTATTCAGGTGGAGACACCTTTGAAGGAGAAGATCATTCACCTGTTTTACATGAACTAGAGATAATAGAAAAGTATCTATATAACTTCAAAAAAGTGAATATCTTAATTGATGATTTTAGAATATTTAACAACCACTATCCAAAATCCAGTAAAATAAATTATCCTAATCAAAGTGAATTAATTAACTGGGTAAAGAAAAATAATCTAAAATGGAGTGTTAAAAAAAACATTTTCATAATTAATTTTAAATATAATTCATGAAGATTTAATAAAACTTAATTACTATAAAAAGAGAACCACACTAATTATGAATAATCAAACATTTGAAAATTTAAGATTATATAAATGTGGATGATTCAATATCAACTTTTCTTAAAATAGTTAAACCATTGCAGTTCGTATATCTTTTTTCTAATACCCACTCACTCGATGATTTTAAGAATTCTTCAACTGCTGGCCAAAGACCTTTCTCTATTTCTTGAACTGAATAACCAGTAATTTTAGATTGCTTTTCCGAATCTAAGTTGAATCTTATACTCTCTCCAAACTCACCATCGACAGTAGTGTCGTGCAAAATAATATATTTGTTTGTAGTCTTTGAAAATTTAGCTAATTCTCTTTTTAATTGTCCATAAACGTGCCATGTATCAATAAATGTAAGGTCAAAATTTCTATCTAGTGTTAGCTCTAAATTGTTTTTGTGTATAAATGAATAATTTATACCAGTATTTATTGAGAGTGTTTCAATTTCTTTAAACTCACACATTTCAATATCATTCATTAATAACTCATTGTTAGTGCCATTATTATCATTAAGGCCTTTAAGAAAAGCCCAAGAAGAAACTACTCCTCTCACTCCTGTTTCAAATATACTCTCACATTTCATAGAGTATTCATAAAGTGTATCCATATGTTCATAAATATCAGATTTCTTGTTTTTTAATAATTTAAACTTAAGATTTATATATTTATCTGTATTTTTTTTGGATACAAAAACTAAAGAGATTGAAATAATTAAGATTTTGAGATAATACTTGGGATCCCTAAAAAAATCATATATCCTAACAAGTCTTATTTTCCAAAAAATATACTTAATTAGCTCCCTTTTTATTAATTTTAATTTAATTTTTTCTATCATTTTTCTTAGTTTAACTCTATAAAAGTCATGTAATAATAATAGGTAAGTATATACAGTAAAATAAAGTTAAACGTATTGAAAGAGTTTTAAAACAAAAATGAAAAGTTTACTTAAAAAAAAAATCTCAAAAGTAATAAGACCATTTGGTTATCACCTTGTTAGCGATAAGCACGAAGAAGATTATTATTTATACGAGTATGATTCTTATGAGGAATACCGTGATACTCAAATTTTTCATAATAAAAGAAAAATTGATACAGTTTTTGCTGATGAGACAACATTAAAAAAATTTCTGAAATAATTAACAACAAGTTTGATGCAGATAAGATATACGGAATTTGTCATGGTTCAAGAAACGGTTTTGAACAAAACAATTTAAACAATAATTCGAAAAAAATATTTTCAATCGGTACTGATATATCTGAGACTGCAGAAAATTATGAAAATTCATTTCATTGGGACTTTAATGATGTAAAAAGGGAGTGGATTAATAAATTTGATTTTGTTTATACTAATTCTTTGGATCAATCATGGAATCCAAAACAAGCATTGTTAACTTGGTTTGAACAACTTCAAGATAATGGCATATTAATTATAGAACATACAAAATACCACTCTGCGGAACATGCTTCAAAAATGGATCTATTTGGTGTTAGGCCAAGGCTTTTCCCATATGTAATGACAAAATGGTTTGGCTCCCAAATTAGCATTGAGCACATTAAAGTTAAAAAAGACAATATGGATGTTGAAGCATGGCTTTTTTTGATTACTAAAAACACCAGTCATGTCGTCGAGATTTAAAAGACAAAAAGGTATCTAATTAAGAAATTTAATCTGCAATCTTTCTGAAAGCTATCTGATAATTTTTATAAATGATTTCATATCTTCCCTTATTTTTCATATAAAATTCATCCATTGGAATATAGCAGTTCATTGATTTTTTTCCATAATCATCACACCAAATAATTCCATTAATTAATAAAAATTTATCTGCATTATCCAAGTCTTTTTTAATGTCATTTAATTCATGTGATCCATCAATGTAGATGAAATTATATTTTTTTTTATTTTTGGTAAGTGTTGGTCATGTTAAATCAGGTCTTCTTTCTGAGTTAAAACTATTTAGAAATGCAGTGTTTCTAGATGTCGGAGTAGGAATTGATGCTTTAGCAGGAATAGTTAACTTATCTAGACCATATTTTGGTGATTGGCAAAACTTTTAATTCAAAAATGAATCTATTTATAAAGAAATTGATTTTTTAGTTAATAAAGTAAACAATATTAAAAATATAAATTTTATTGATTGAGATGTGAAATATTCTTTAACTTTAAAATTTTGAAAATATAGAAAGTAATTTATTCTGGAAAGATTCAAACGTCAAGAATTCTTCGACTAATTTAGTTGGACTATAGTTATCAACATTTAATAGAAATTCTTCAAATTTATCTTCGAATTCTTCATAGCTATTCACTATTACCCCATTGTTTTCTGACCAAAGGGTCACTGTGGTACCACTGAAGTTACCTCCTCCATAATAATTTGACATATTTTTTGCATTTGCTTCAAGATCATCCCATACATATAAAGGTAAATTACAGGCCATTAGTTCTTGTACAGCAAATCCTTGCGTCTCTACTCTGGACATGTAAATTCCAAAACGATTTTTCTTCGCAGCTTTTATAAGATCCTTATTGTTGTATTTTCCGTATTCAAATAATTCATATTTTAAACCAATTGAATCTAAAAAATTTAAAACTAATCTTAAATCTTTTTTTTCTCTTTTTTTAAAATAAACTAGACATTTATCATCTCTTTTATATTCTGCACGATTTTTGTTTAGTTCTTTTTTTGATATAACTCCAGAGGGACATACGTATACATTTTCTGGTTCTACATTTAAACCAAGTTCATAAACAGCATTATTGTAAGCAGCATCTGAGGCAACAAGTTTCTTGATGTTTGGATAGTTGTTTGTATATTCAATTAATCTCTTTTGATATTCAACGTTGAATAGGGGACCGACAAGGATTTTGTTTTCCGGATCTTTTAACAAATTATTTACAAGACTTTCTGTTCCAGAGTCAAAATTTACTATATAGTTATTTTTATACTTTTTTTTGTTTATTGAAAAGTTCGGACCTTTAAAAGTTTTTAGTATGTTGTTCATTCTTTTATGTGGCCCAGAAAATATGAATTGTCTAGGAATCGGTATTTTGAAAATATTTCCTATATTAATAATCAAGTTAATTAATTTTGAATACCTAATATTTTTTGTTAAAAAAACTTTTTTTGTTTTTATATAATTAATATCAAAAAAGATGTTCAACACATTTTTATTATATCAACAATTACCATGTAACTATGCCAATAGGCCTCTTGTATAAAATTAATTTATAAAAATCAAATAATCTAAAGCTTCTATTAGTCTATTGATGAATTTTTTTCAACTTGTTTACGCTTATATTAAAAAAAATCTTAAAACCGTTCAGGAAATAGAAGATTCGGATGAAAGAAAAAAACAATGGATAAAAATAGTTTTTGGAATTGAACTTGGTCAGTAAACATGTTTGAAATTTTTAGTATTGGCAAATTAGATGTTTTCTCATCAAAAGATGCAGGACTTAGGTTAGCGATGAATAATACTTCTATGGTAAAACCTGAAAGTGACTGGAAAAAATATGATGAATATGCGGAGAAGTGGTCACCTTGTAAGACAATAGCTTCTTTACATCTTTGGAAATCTGTCGATTAAATCAAAACACTCAAGGGTTTTTTTATTGGTTCTCATAATCTTGAAGACAACTAGTACTAACAAGTTCTTTGCTACAAGAATCAATAATATTGTTAACATTTCCAAATGTATTTTTTTGAAAATATGGTATCGAAATATCAATGAAAATAAAGAAAACAATTAATAAATTAAGTATGATTTTTGGATCAATTCTTTTTTGTATGAAAAGTGTGTATGCAGATAATAAGATAAATATGATAATAATATTCCTGGAATTATCTATGAACATAGATATTGATGAATAGATTATAAAAAGATCCAATTTGCTATTAATTAATTTAAATCCTACAAAATAAATCATTGATATGATCACTAATATTGTAAAGTGTTGTGAATAACGGATCCATTTTGTTGGGCTTAGTAACCAAAACCATAAATATAAACTCAATGTTGAAACAATAAGAGGAGAACTTATCATCCCAAAAATATTATTTATTTCCCCTTTGTTATTGTTGACTATATACATAAAAATTAATGGTATGACTAATACTCTAAAAATTTCAAAGTTGTTCCAATTTGGAACCTCAGACACTCCAGAAAGATTCTCAATACCTGAACTTTGATGATTTAAAACCACTGATAGAAGGTCAGATATGTAATCCATTACATTTCCAACTTCATATTTATTACTTACGAGCACTAACCAAAGAAATAAAGGTGTAGAAAAAAATAATATGTCTTTCGGTAAGTTTCTTATCTTCTTTTGTATCAATAATGAAGTAATATAAAACGCAATAAAAGGTAAAAGTGTTAATAATTTGCCATAAAATATTGATAAGCTAAATAATGCCATTGAAAGCTTTCTTTTTTTATTAAACAGATATACTGCATTTACAAAAATTACATTTGAAGCAAATTCTCCAATCATATAAAGAGATCCCTGCCACCAAGGTACTAAAATTATGAACAGAGAATTCATAAAAATAAAAAATTTATAATCTGATTTATAAATTTTTACAATAATAAAAGATAGTAATAGTTGTAAAAAAAGAATCCAATAAAAATTTGATATCCGAGCAATTATTAGTTTTGAAGTAAAATTCCAACCTATTACTCCTCCTATAGCTGACACTGGCCCAGAAGTAAGAAAAACACTATAACTACCTCCGATAAAATCTCCAGCATTAAAGTCTAAATTATTATAAAAGTTTACATTTGAAGCTAATGAAATATATTCATCTATGAATGCAGGTATCCTCACAGCTTTAGTTCTTACATAATCAAAAAGAAAATAATTTTGAATTAAAAAACATAAAATTAATAATTGATTTTTATATCTGAGAAAATTAATATTTCTACTTTTTCTAATAAAAAGTTTTGAACTCTCGACAATTTTTTTTAAGAAATTAATTTTGTATAGTTTGAAAAGTAGAAAGAATATGGAAAAAATACCAAATAAAATTAGTAATATTTCGTTAATTGTTGTTATTGAAGTTCTAAATCCTCCTTCAACATAGTGCAAGCATTCATCGAACGAATTTACTGTGACAGAATTACCTCTAAAATTTTGTAAATTAATTGGTGTAAAATTTGGATCTACTTTAAAAATATGATTAGTACTAGAAATTACTTCTTTCTTAAAATTTTTAGGAAACTGACCACAGATATTAATAATTTGTTTGATACTCATATTGAAAAGTATAAGTATAAGCGTAATAAAGAAAAATATGAATCAAAGAATATTTTTTTTGATTTCACCAATCTTTCTTCTTAATTGCAAATATAAATAATTTATTGAAATTACTGGATGAAAAAAAATATATTTTATTCCTTTCAGTTTGAATTGATTATTAACAGAATCAATAAACTCATCTGGGTATTTCATAAACAACCCTCCACTTAAATAGACTTTGTATTCTGCTTTTCTCCATCTTGTTGGATCACTATCTAAAGCACTAGTAAATTGAAACCTATCAATACGTTCAATATATTCCTCTAATTCGCTATGAACAAGACTATCTAGATAAACTCTTTCAGTCGATATTTCATAATCTGTATTTTTATAAGTTTCTGGGTCATTGAAATACTTATGGACTGCAAAGAATTTTTCACTATATTTTGATGGAAATATTGCATGTCTATCACAAATTCCAAAATAATCTTCACCTTTTGGAATCCATATTTTATCTCCTGTCAGGGGTGGATGATTAGTGACATAGTATTGATCGAATCTTGTGTAAATAATATAGTCATATTTTAGAAGTTCATCTAAATAATTTTCATAAACAATCATTCGAAATCCTTGCACTATTGCACCTGATCCATTGAAATCATCAATACCTCCTGCCATACCATACTCAGAACCTTTTTTTATAAAATCTAATACTGATTCATCTTGAAAACGTTCAAGGTAAAAGTCTTTCCAGTTTTTAGGTTCTTTAAACTGCCAATCAAATTTTGATTGATTTCTTAAAGATTTTGAAATTTTAAATTTATCACCATATAAAAGAGCAATGTCGGCATTTAGTGGGTTTTTTACATTCTTTACTAAAGAAGACCAGGTTTTTTCACCACCCCTTGGTATCCCTGAAAGGATAATTAAATATTTTGTCATTTTATATAAATATTATATTGTAAAATTTTTGATCTGTTTTAAATTCTTTTACCTTAAAAACCTATCAAGTTTTTAATTTAAATTAAATTTATAAATACTTCCAAAAACATTTAATTTATAGTTATTATGCGAATGTTGATAAAAAATTTATGAAACAGTTTATATTTTCATTTGGAATTCATGGATCAGGACACCACATGATGAATGATCTTTTACAACCATTGTTATTTGACGAAGTAAGAAATCAAAAAACTTACAATATTAATTTTGATAGACAACTTAGAGGACAGATGAATTCTTTTTATTCAAATTCAAACAAAGATAAATTTAGAAATACTTCTCAATTTAATGATTTTTTAAAAAACAAAATAAAAAAGAAATTAAATAATATTACTAAAAGCGGCTACGAATATTTTTACTATTCATCAAGTTACACGTTTGGATCACCTTTGAATATTTACAATCAACCATCGCTTGTTGATATTTTTAAAATAATTGAACAAATAGACAATTTATCACTTAAGCTGATATTTTTAAATAGAAACATAAAAGATTGCACAAAATCTGTCATTAGAAGAAAATTTGATACGAATTCATTTAATGCATCATATATTACCCATTTAGCAGCACTTGAAGTAGAAAACTCAATTGATTTTTTGAAAGCAAATAAAGCTGGATATTTTGAAATAAAATATGAAGAGATTAAAAATAATTCAATCCAAGTAATTAATGAACTTATATCATTTCTTAATTTAGATCTTAAAGATGTGGACTTTGATGGATTTAAAAATTTTGATCACAAGATTAAAGAAGATAAAATAATTGATGATTTTTTTGATAGAAGAATTTACAAATATATAGAAAATAATTAAGCAAAACCAAAATTCTTATAATTTAAATTAAAACTATAATGATTATGTAATTTGTTTACAATAAACTTACAAATTACCTATCTTAATTAATTAACATGAAAATATTTATAACAGGTATCGCGGGATTTCTTGGAAGTCATATTGCCGATGAGTTGATTTCATCCGGAAATGAAGTTTCAGGATGTGATAATTTAATTGGTGGATATTTAGAAAATGTTCCTAATGAAGCAGAATTTTTTCAAGTTGACGCTATTTATTTGAACCAAATGAAAAAAATGACTAAAGACATGGATTTAGTTATTCACACAGCATGTACGGCTTATGAGGGTTTAAGTGTTTTTTCTCCTTATTTAATTGGTCAAAACACTTATCAAATATCTATGTCAGTTTTCACAGCTGTTGCCGAAAATAAAATACCTTTGATACTTAATTGTTCAAGCATGGCAAGGTATGGAGAGCAAACTAAAGTCCCCTTTACAGAAGATTTACAACCCAAACCACAGGATCCATATGGGATTGCAAAATTTGCATCAGAGCAAACACTTTCAGTACTAAGTAAAGTTCATAAATTTAATTATGTTAATTTAGTGCCACATAATATCATCGGACCACGTCAAAAATATGATGATCCTTATAGAAATGTTGTTTCAATAATGATCAATAGAGTTTTAAATGGTAAGCCACCAATAATTTATGGTGATGGAAATCAAGAAAGATGTTTTTCTGATATTGATGATGTTGTAGAACCTCTTATAAAATCTATATTTTCAGAA
>Ga0222718_10004380_pt1 | contig 11762 bp, 11 predicted proteins | sample C33_27DmetaG_FD_165045 | JGI IMG/M metagenome (GOLD analysis project Ga0222718, IMG submission 165045) | Estuarine water microbial communities from San Francisco Bay, California, United States - C33_27D | ecosystem: Environmental > Aquatic > Marine > Unclassified | place: USA: California... | reverse complement strand
AACCTTTTTTTTCTCTTACATCAACTACATCAACATGAGCTCTTCTAATATATTCATTTTTCCAAGTTCTGTTTACCCAACCAAATTCTTCATTGTTAAATCTTTCCATACCTGGTTCTTTATATTCAGAACAGGTTAAATCTAAAATTTCTACAATATCGTCTTTACACTTAATTAATCTTTCCCAAATCATTCATTTCTCCAAATAGTCTTGTTGCATACTCAAAACATAATTGTGCCTCTGGCAAGACGGTGTGTTCATATATGTTTAAATATCTATTAATGTTTTCTTTAATTATTCGACCAAACTCTATTACTTCTTTATCTCTAAATGTATAATATCTATTTGGTCCAGGTGTTTTTCTTTTAATCATTTGACCACCGGATAAATCACCCATATGTCTTACATAAATGTGTGCATATAATTTGTGTGCATCATCCTGTATAGATTCAATATGATTAACATATTCTTTTGTGCTTTCTGTAATTTCTGGTGGTGTGCCTATATCTGACCACAGTTTACTATAATCGTAATGTATCTTTTCTGCTCTTTCTAAACCTGGTGTTTGTCTGAATAAACCATTATGATGTCCATACTTTTCTAGTATAGAATAACATTGTAATTGATTATACAAATATGTGGCATATAGATTATTGTCTATAGTGCCGGACATAAGAGTCTTTACAAACTCTTGTCTTTCAGCATTCTTGTGTTGTTCCCAAGTCAATTCTTTAATATCTAACATAAATAACCTTTATAAATAATATAATAGTATTTATATATTTATAATGAAGGTTTAAAATGATAACAGATAATGTATATTGGTATTTTAATGAAGTGTTTAACTCGGATGAGTGTGATAACATCATAGAATTAGGTAGCAAAAATTTAATTAATGCTTATACAGCAGGTGGCCGTGATGCAGGTGACTCAAAACTAACAATACCACAAAATTTAAAATCAAATTATCAATTAAAAAAAGAAGGCACAATAGAAAACTCTTATATAAGAGATAGTAAAGTTTGTTGGCTAGAACAACCCTGGATTTATGATAAAATTTGGAAAGCTTTAAAATCAGCAAACTTATTAGCTGGATGGAAATTTGATATTGATTGGACAGAAACTTTACAATTTACAAAATATGAAGCGCCTGGTGGATTTTATGGATATCACCAAGATGCATCTGGAGATGTAAATTCAACTTATAAAAGATATATCCACGGCGTTACACCAGTACCATTAAAAGATAATGGTACTTTACCCTCTGGATATACTGGAAAAAAACAATCAAATTTTTTTGGTAAAACTAGAAAAATATCATTATCTATAAATTTATCAGATGAACAAGATTACGAGGGCGGCGAACTTTCTTTTGATATAGGTGAGCACAATTCAAATGGAGAAAAAATATTAACAAATGAAAATTTTAAAAAGAGAGGCACTTGTGTATTTTTTCCTAGTAGTATTTACCACGCTGTTAGTCCAGTCACCAAAGGGACAAGATATAGTTTAGTTGCCTGGTTTTTAGGAAGGCCTTTCAAATGATTAATACATCAAAATATTTTAAAGAAAATTCATATGTTGTTATAAAATCTTTTTTAAATAAAGAGCAACTTTCGACATTTTATAATTATACAAAATTATTGGCTAATAGAAATGCAATTAAATTTGAAACACTAAATGAAAAGTATGATGCGGCTTGGGACGGTGATTGGAAAGACCCTCAAGCATTTGGTAGTTTTTCTCATTATGGTGACCCTCTAATGGATACTTTATTGTGTCAATCACTAAATTCAATGCAAGAAATAACTGGATTAAAACTAACGCCTACATATAGTTATTTTAGATTATATACTATGGGTGATAACTTAAAACATCATAGAGATAGGCCGAGTTGTGAAATATCTACAACATTGTGTTTAGGTGTAAATCATACAAATTTAGATTATGATTATAGTTGGGATATTTACATGCAAAAAGAAGGTGGTGAAAAAGTAAATCTTTCTTTAAATCCAGGAGATATGATTGTTTATAGAGGATGTGACTTGTGGCATGGCAGACCTGAATTTAAAGGACTGAACCAAGCACAAGTTTTTTTACACTACAATGAGATAAAAGAAGGTCAATATGACAATTTTATGGACGATAGGCCAATGTTTGGTTTACCTAAACTTGTAAAATATAATTATTAATAGGAGATAAAATGAAATTATCAGACATAACAAAAAAACAAAAAATTATTGAACCATTTGATTATGGTTCAGTATCAGATGAACAAAAAAAGGCTTTAGAAGAATGTGCTTCATTGGTAGAACAATCTAATCCTAGTTTAGCTGCTTTAATCAGACACAAATTTTATTTAAAAGAAACTAAAAAAATACCTTTAGAAAATTCAACATTTTTGAAACTTGCTAAAGAATTCAAGTTAAATACTTCCGTTCAAGGTTGGAATACTATTAGTGCAACTGAAGATAAAGAAGAAACACATATTCCTATTGTCGCTATTACCGAAGATATAAGAATTTTTGATGAATTTTTATTATTTGTTTTGAAAAAATATAATGTTAAATCATTCTAAAATATATACATTTGATAACATAATACCAAATAATTTACAAAATTTAATACAGGAATATGTTGAAAATACTCAAGGTTTAATTTGGCGAATTAAAAAAGATTTTGGTTCAAATACAAATAGAAATAACAATTATACAATTTCTCCTGGTTTTCAAAATGTTTTTATAAATGACCTAGGCATATCTGATGAAAGATTTTTTAAATTAACCAAGCCCATTGTAGATAATTCTTTTAAAAATTTAAATTTAATTTATAAAAAAATAACAATCGGAAGAACATTTTATCAAATGCCTTTAAGACATTATGAGGGATTAGCTATGCCACATATTGACACCACAGACCCACATACTGTTGTATTATATTATGTTTGTGATTCAGATGGAGATACAGTATTTTTTAATAATGACAAAGAAATTATAAAAAGTGTAACTCCTAAGAAAGGTAGTGTAGTTGTATTTAATGGAAACATATATCACTCTAACTATTTACCACTAAAAAATAATAGAAGTGTTATAAACTTTAATGTGATTTAAATGATAGAAGAAAAAAAATTTATATCAAAACAAAACTTTGAAAAGATACATAATGGTATTCTTAATGAGAATTTTCCTTGGTACTATACGCCATATTCAACATCTTACAAATATCCTTTTTTCGCTCACACTTTAAAACCTAGAGATGGTCAAAAAAATTCTCTTGTTTATGATTTTTTTATTGATATAGTAGATAGTTTTTGTCAAATACACAATATTAAATACACAGAAATATCCAGAGCTTGTTTAAATTTAGTAACTTATCATTCTGATAGATGTACTGATTTTCATGTTGACCATGATTTTGCTCATAAAGTTTTTTTAATTTATCTTACAGACGGCGAAACACTAATAAAAAAAGATGGTAAAGAAATATCTAAAAAATGTGAACAAGGAACCGTTCTTTGTTTTGATGGTATTCTACAACACGCAGGAACATTTCCGAAAGAAGGTGAAAGAAGAATTGTTTGTGTAGTAACCATAAAAGTTGAAGAGAAGAAAAGAAGTCAAGTAGAAATATTTAATTATTTTAATGATATTGTAAAAGATGTTGATTTTAAAAATCATTGTATTGGTGTTTATAATCATTTAAAACAAATGGGTTGTTCGAATGATTTATGCAATGCTGGCCTGTTTCATTCTTTTTATGGCACAGAATTTTTTGATCCTAAATTAGAAGTAAATAGATTAAAGTTAGTTGATATAATTGGTTATAAAGCTGAACAAATTGTATATGATTTTTGTCAACTAAAAGATAGAGATGAATTTTTATTAAAAAACATCCATAATAACAAAGATTTATTTTTCATAAACTTAGCAAATTTGTTAGATTTAAATATAGAAAAATATGTACCTAGATATTTAAAAACATATGAAAGATTTAATTATTGGTCTAATGTGTGGAAAGAAAATAATCTTCCATGGGACACAAAAACACACGACATTAATTTAGAGAATTTTTTAAATACTTTTAATATAAAAAAAGGCAAGGTGTTAGAAATAGGTTGTGGTTATGGATATGATACTAAATTTTTATATGAATTGGGTTTTGATGTTACAGGTTTAGATATATCTAAAAATGCAATTGACATAGCTAAAAAAAATAATTCTCAAAATGTTGAATTTAAATGTGTTGATTTTTTTAATTATGATACAGAAAACAAATTTGACTTAATTTATGACCGTGCTTGTTTACATGGAGATTTTGAACCAATTGAAGAATACTTTTTAAAATGTTTATCACTATTAAAAAATGGCGGCCATTTATGTGTGATAACAGGTTGTAGAAGTGATAATCATAAGTTTGTTTTTGAACAATCACAAACTAATTTTGTAACAAATATGAATATTGAAGACATAAAAAAACACGCAAATAAATATTTTAACAATGTAAAAATTGATGAGATAGAATTTAAACAAGGTCAATCTTATGATGATGGTATAGGATATATGATAACGGGTATTAAAAAATGAAAATAGATAAGTGGTTTCCTACAGCAATATATTGTGAAAATGATGTATGTTTGAATGATATATCTACATATGAAACAACTATAAAAAATATATTAATGCAATATGGATATGGTAAAGGTGGTATGCAAAATGTATCATCTACTCATCAAACTTACGATACATTACATAAACTAAAAGAATTTACAAATTTAAAAACTCACATACTAAATCGTGCTAGTGAATTTGCATATGAATTAGGTTATACAGACCAATCAGATAATATACAAATAAAAAATATGTGGGCAAATGTTTCACAAAAAGGTGATTATTTATTTCCTCATACTCATAGTGATAGTGTTATTAGTGGTGCCTATTATGTAAAAGGACATAAAGACCTTAAAATAAAATTTTTAACACCACAAAATAGAATGATTAAGAGTCCAGATAAATTTTCTGAATTATCTTATGAATTTTGTGATTATGAATGTTATACTGGTAGATTACTATTATTTAAAAGTAACACAAATCATGCAACTGAAAAACAATTAGTTGATGAAAAAATTGTTGTTAGTTTTAATTTAGATTTTAGTATTTAACAATAATAATACCTGGACCACCAGCACCACCACGACCGCCGCCGTAATCCCAGCCAGCACCGCCACCGCCACCTTGATTTGCAGGTGCATCTTGTCCGTAACTTCCTTGGTTTCCACCTCCACCACCTGGAGCACCGCCACCTGGACTTGGATTGTTACCTTGACCTCGGCCACCGCCACCTCTTGTTACAGATGTACCTGTGATTGAAGATGCTCTACCTGGACCACCTATATGTCCTGAACCTGCACCGCCGGCACCACCGCCTGCACCACCTGAAGGACCTGTGACACCAGAATTTCCGTAACCGTAATTACCTGATTCTCCTGGTTGACCTGGTTGTGTTCCTGAACCACCACCAAAGTTACCTGTAGGATAAGATGAACCACCGCCACCTGAGCCGCCTGGTTCTCCTCCACCTTGAGGTTGTCCTGGATGTGATGAACCACCGCCACCACCACCGATAGCTGTTAATGTTCCAAATACTGAATTTGAACCATTGTTGCCTTGGCCAATATCAGAACCAGTTGGTCTTGGATTACCTGCACCAACATTGTAAGAAATTGTAGAACCTGGAGTTACGGGAAGTCCTGGTCTGTCAATATATCCACCAGCACCTCCAGCGCCAGCAGTACCTGAACCACCACCACCGCCTCCAGCAAGAACTAAAACATCAATTGATGTAATGCCTGATGGTACAGCAAATGTTCCTGGACCTGTTGATGTAAATTGAGTAACAATAGGAGCTTTTACTGTAATTGTAAATTGTCTAGTAGAGGTAGCTTGAGAAGTAGTTGCTGTAATTGAAAATGTAGAAACAGCGTCTGAAGCAACTGCACTAACACTTGACCAAGTAAATGCACCTGTTGAAGTATTTAAAGTAACTCCTGATGGTAAAGAACCAACTGAAACTGAATATGTAATTGTATCGCCGTCTGCGTCTGTAGCACCTGCTAAATCACCAGCTGCAATTGTACCTGAACCTCTAAGACTATCTAAGATGCTATAATTTGTATCAGCTGCGTTTGTAAAAACAGGAGCCTGGTCAACAGTAATTGCATCTACCAATTCAGCAGAAAGACCTGAACCGTTTGTAACTTTAAGTGTATAAGGGTCATTACTTATATCTAAATTTGAAGCAGTATATGTAGCAGTTAATAAGTTGGAACTATTTCGAACTAAAGTATCAGGCGATAAAGTTTCTCCTGACCCAACTAAAGTAACATTTGCACCTGTAGTATCAAACAAAGAACCGTTTACGGTTATTACTACATTTCCAGCTTGACCGCTGGTAATGTAACCACTTGTAACATTTGTTTGTGCAGGACTATCAACAGAAAATGATGTAATAACAGGTGGAGCATCAATAGCTTTCCAATCATTACCGTTATAATACTCCATAAGATTTGTAGAAGTATTAAATCTTAAAATACCTTGTGTGTTAACTCTGTTTCCAGTAGTACCCAAAGAAATTCTTTCACCACTTGTACCAGTAAACTTTCTATTTTTACCTGTAAAATCTCTTAAATCTGACATACTATTATTTATCCTTACTTTTAACTATATTATAGGTTTTGTACTAATTTCCAACCATAAGTTGCACCAGTATAAACTAATTTTATTCCAGCATCTTCAGTTGTAATTACTAAGTCTTCAGCAAGACCCATAATTTTTAAACTATTTCTACCGATTGTTAGATTGTTTGTATCAAAAGTTGATGCTAAATCAACAAATGAAACTTCATCTCCTTGTAAAGGTGCAGCTGGTAAATTAACTGTAGTTGCACCACCTGAAGTATCTACCCATATTCTATCTTGTGATGAAGCTGTAAATGTTGATGAACCATCACCTACAATTGTTTCCCAAGGATTACCACCACCTAAACCTGTCCATTGTGTGCCGTTATATCCTTCCCAAGTAACTGTTTGAGTATTATATCTAAAAGCACCACTATATAAATTTCCACCTGTAGGTCTTTCTGCTGTTGTGCCTGTTGGAGGTACCATAGCATCTGTACCCATTTTATCTCTTTTTAAGAAACCATAAACAGCTCTTTCTGTTGGAACTGCCGAGTTACTATCATTTGAAAAAGTTTCGTCTGTACTAAATTCATTAATTGTAGCACCTAATTCTGCACCAATAGAACCAAGTTGTAATTCTGAAAGACCTGAAAGGTCAAATGCGTCTGCGTTTAGGGTTGCAACACCAGTTGCCTGTTCAATTCTGAATAAATCACCAACTCTAAAGTCACCTTTTTGGTCAGTAGATGAGAAGTAAACACGGCCACCATTTGTTTCTGTGACTTCATCTGATTGGTCAGCAGGTTGAGAAGGAGTGCCTGGATAGTTTGTAGTTACAAAGTCACCAGTACCAATATCTAAGAAGTCGTGTCCAGTTAAACGGACATTTGAAAAGTTTGATGTAATATCAATTTCTTCGGTTTCAACAATCGCTCTTCCTGTTACAACACTTTCTGTTAATCTGACTAATGCTGTTTGATTAGATGTATTTGTTTCTGAAACTGCTGAAACTCTATAATATTTAGCAGTATCGCCTGCAGCTACTAAATTAACACCAATAGAAATTACAGTTGCACTACTTAATGTTCCGTCTGCGGACTTAACTGCAATAAGTGGACCAACTTGTCCTGTTTGAGCAGCTGTACTATCACCAAATGTACTATCAAGTGTACATTGGAAAGTTGTACTGTTATCTTTTGTAATTGTAACAGTTTCGCCTTGTTGGAAGTTACCTATTCTGTTTTCAATATGTAAATAATCTAATGAAATGTTAACTCTAAAAATTGTAGCAGTTGCACCTGAAGTATCACCTACGATAGAAGCAGCTGTTGGTGTACCTGAAGTTACTAGTATATCTGCAATATCACTTTCTGTAGCTGCACCAATAAATCCAGCAGTTGCATATTTTAACATCTCACCACGAGCTTGTACTTCTACAGGAGCTTCTGCGGCTAATGTACCATCTGCAACAGCACCTTGTTCACCATAAGCAGATGAACAGTTTAGACCTCTAATGAAACCACCTGATTCTGCGTGAAAAGAAATTGCATTATAGTATGTAAAGACGGACACCATTTCACCACGACCGCCTGCGATTGCGTGAACACCTTTACCGTCTGAGTTAATTTGTGTATAGTCATTTGCAAGAATTGATTTATTACCTGAACTGTGTAAATTACCGTCAATTTCAATACCAGTTGCATTAGCATTAAATGATGTACAATCCTGTATGTATGGAGAAACTGTTGTAATTGTTTCACTAGGATCCAATGAAATAACAGCAGCCTTACCTGTACCTTTTGATGTTGGTGTTCCTGTTAAACCTCTAAATGAAAATAGTGTGACATTGGTAGAGTTGTTAACAAGTAACATATTTGAAGCATCATTATTTTCTGTATCTGTTACTGTACATACAATATCAGAACCACCACCTGTTAATGAACCAGGAACTGTAATTGTATCACCATTTACAAATCCATATCCGCCGTTGTAAATTGTGATTGCTGATATTACACTACTAGCAATTGTAACATTTACAACAAATGAAGCAGCTGCGCCGCTTGTTGAAGTAGTTGATGTACCGTGAATATAATTATATGTTCCATCTAAACCACCTGAACCACCTGTTGTTGTAATTGTTTTAACTTGATGACCTTTTCCTGAAGAAGGTCTTAATTCTGTACCTCTTAAACTTTCACCTCTAAGTGTAACACCTCTAGGAATTTTTAGAGGTAATGTTTCTCTATAAACACCATTTTTAACATAAACAACATCACCAATAGAAGCAGATACTACATTTAAAGTAATATCTGTCATACCACCACCTTGGACTGTACTTCCATCAGGAGCAATATTACCAAAAGTTACTGTATCTCCAGCTGCGTGGCCTGAACCACCATTTGTAATTGTTGGTGTTGGTGCTGATGAACCATCTAATACAACTCTAATTGTTGCACCTGTACCTGAACCAGTTGTTGATGTTTGCGATAAATCGTAAGTAGCCGCAATACCACCAGTACCACCCGTTACTGTATTAAAATCAACAATATCTCCGGATGTAGCTTGTTGTAATGCGTGATAAACTGTTTTATAAGGTAAGAATTGAGTACCTGGATTACTGTCAGAACCTGAGTTTGCAACATAGATAACATTTGAACCTTCAGCATTTGACCAGATAGGGTCTGTACCATTTGTTGTTAATACTGAACCCGAAATACCAATAGGCAATCTTTCAGCTGCGGCTGCATCCTGATAAATCATATCACCTCTTGTAGTCATCACAGCAGTTTCAGAACCTTGAGCTACTAACTGCCAAACTGTACCGTCTGAGCCTGGAGTAACATTGGTTTGTCTATCTTTCAACATTACATAAGTTGAAGAAGTATATCTTATAACATCACCAATATTATATGTTGTTACCGCACTATAACCACCCGAAATATAATTAAATCCCCTTGAAACATATGCCCAATAGGTAGAATTTAGTGTGCCGTCTGAATTTGATGGATATTCATTATTATGATTTAATAAAGCTACATATTGATTACCACCATATTTTATAACTTCACCTGTTTTATAATCTTGTCCGTGAGAATAATTACCGGCGTCTTTGTAACCAGTTGTGATTACATCCCAATATGCGTTATCTGTAGGAGTTTGACCTGCGCTTTCTTCATCATTAACATAAATGTAAGTATAACCACCATAAGATACAATGTCGCCTTTAGAATAAACTGTTGACGCACTATAACTATCTTCCCATTGTTGGCCTTCTACGAAAACTGAAACTACTGATTGGTCAAAATCGTCTGCTGTTGCACCTGAAGTATGAGCAGTTGTTACTTTATATTGATAACCACCAAACTTAAATACATCATTTACTTTGTAATAAGTAGAACCTGTCCAATCACCCTTATAGTCTATACCGTCTTGGTATAACTCAAATTTTGTTGCGTCTAAAACTGAACCAGATGATGTGTAAGCAGTTGTACATCTATACTGTCTTTGGCCATACTTAACTAGGTCATTAAGTTTGTACCAAGTAGCATCAGCATATGTACCTTTAAAATATAAAGATTCTGAATTTAATGACCAGTAACTTGTGTATGTTCCTGGATTTGTGTAAAATAAATTTTGATTACTAGGAGATGTATGATTTTGAATACACACATAGGTATTACCGCCATACTTAATCACATCATCAATTAAATATGATGTGCTTGTAGCCCAATCGCCTCTCCATTTAAATTTAATTCGACCTAGTTTAAAATCTGCCATGGTTTACCTTTATTTAATACTATTTATACAAGTTAAACAGCTGATTGCCAAGATGTTGATTGTACAGTTGATGTGCTTTCAAATGTATCAAAATCATCACTAGACAAAGATGTTGTCCCTCTACTTTTGTTTTCCCTTTTTACAAAATAGCCATTATCATCTATATAATAAGTTGCGTCACCATCTTCAAATACATATTGGTGATACAAGTCACTTGTGTTATTTTTATATTTTTTATCAATATAGCCTATTGCGACCTGTGAACCGCTATAAGGTGCAACTTTAAAAGTAACCACGCCTGAAGTATATGACCAAACTTCATCAATTGGTTGTTTTACACCATTTAAAAATACTGCAATTCTTGTGCCGTCTAAAACTGATATTGTTAAATTAAAAGTGAGGGTTGAACCGTCACCTGTTAAATATTGTGTTACGCCTGATTGTAATTCTGTAACTTCATCTGTGTAATCTACTTTTGAAGGTAATTGTCTGTTACCATTTTTATCAGTAGGATTGCCACCATCAAAGTCAATAGATGTAGTTTCATCTTTATTAACTTTTGTGTAATATAGTAATCCCTCAGTTGTTCTTCTAAGAGCATGAAAACTCTCAGCAGATTGTTGACTGATAGGTGCTACATATCCTAAAGTTGCCATTAACTAATCTCCAAAATACTTGCGTATGCTTCCACATCTACAGACGAACTGTCTGGATTAGGGTCAGCATACACTCTAAGAATATCATTATTCTCTAAGTTAATTGGTTTATCTAAAACTAAAGTATTATTAGCAGGCACCTCTAAACTTCTTCCTACATGGTAAAATGTTGAGCCGCCATCTGTAGTAACTTTAACATTTACTTTAGCTGAATTAGTTGAACTTTTATTTGAAACATATACAGCGTGAATAACAGCAGTTACACCTGAGCCTGAAGCTGTGTACATATTTCCTGTTGCGTCATCTAATACGCCAACATCTAAACCTGCGTTTTTAAAACTACTAGCCACTTATTATCCTCCAAACACGATAGCGTATGCTAATGCATCGCCGTCCATTGCAAGTGTACCTGATTGGTTAGGCAATGTGATTGTATTATCTTTTGTTGGTTCTGCCGCTGTTAAAGTTGTTTCAAAAGCATTCTCTAAAAATCCTTCAAATATTAAATTTGAACCGTTTAGAGTCATATCATTTGTAGTAACTGCACCATTTGTTGTTACATCTTGTAATGTAACTGAACCTGCACCACCAACTTCTTTAACAACACCACCACTTGTTTTGGTATAAAATTTACCGTCAGTAATATTTAAAG
>Ga0222718_10004379_pt1 | contig 11764 bp, 22 predicted proteins | sample C33_27DmetaG_FD_165045 | JGI IMG/M metagenome (GOLD analysis project Ga0222718, IMG submission 165045) | Estuarine water microbial communities from San Francisco Bay, California, United States - C33_27D | ecosystem: Environmental > Aquatic > Marine > Unclassified | place: USA: California... | reverse complement strand
GCAAAAAAGAATTGTTCTAAACGATAGCCCTCTCAAAGCCTTCCATTCAAAGAAAGAAATGTTACAGGAATGTTACAGGAATGTTACAGGAATGTAACAATTTCACTTTTTTTAAAAAAAAGGTGTACATTTGCATTCTACTAGTGTATAATAGTACTATAAATTGATAAGGAGTTAATATGACAAATACTAAATTACTAAAAGAAATCTCAAACATTAGAACTATGGATGAGATTAATCAAGCTATTAGAGCTATTAAAGCACAAAGAAATGTAGTGATTGCACAAGATGCAGCTATCAAAAAAGCTACATTATGTGTAGGTCAAAAAGTAAAAGTTAACGGTTCAAAAATGAATGAAGTTGGAGTGATTGAAAAAATCAATATCAAAAAAGCTATTGTAAGAATCGACGGTCGTCTATGGAATTGTCCATTATCAATATTGGAGTGTGCATAAAATGAAAGTTATATTTGATGTAGATGGTACCTTAATGGATATAGGTACCAGAAGACACTGGTTACAAGGTCCACATAAAGATTGGGAAAGATTTATGGACCCTGAAGAAATGGAAACTGATACAAGAGCTGAGCATATCTTTGAAATTGCTGAAGCTTTACATGATGCAGGTAACGAAATTGTTATTGTTTCTGCTAGAAATGAAAGACACAGAGAAGTTACTGAAAAGCAATTATCAAGTACAATGGGCGTTTTCTGGTCACATATGTTCTTAAGACCAGATGATAGTTTTGAGCCTGATGAAGAGTTCAAAAAAAGAGTTTTAGATGAGTTAATTAATGCTGGATGGAAACCTGACATGGTATTCGATGACAGAGACAAAGTTGTTAACATGTGGAGAGAAAATGGAATCCCTTGTTTACAGGTTGCACCAGGAAATTTTTAAGGAGTAATATGGGTAAAATAAGACAATGGTTAAGAAATTGGTTTGATAAAGCAATCGAAAGGTCTTTACAACGCCAGGCTGATAAATTGTTTATGAAACATAAAGTTGAATATAGAGACGGAGATAATACGTAAAATGAGGCCCGTTCGTCTAGTGGTTAGGACACATGGTTTTCATCCATGCAACAGGAGTTCGATTCTCCTACGGGCTACCAATTATATAAAAAAATTATATATAAAATTTATATACTTTATTTCACAAAAAGGGTGTACATTTGCTTAAAACTAGTGTATAATAGTATTATAAATTGATAAGGAGTTAATATGTTAAATGTAAGAATACTAGGAAACCAACCAGAACCATCACTAACAATGGATGGATATGAAATCGTAGATTTCGAATTAAGAACAAGAGATGAATCTCTTTTCGAAAAAGGCAAAAAAATCGTAAATGATTATATTGCTAATAATCCTACATGGGAAGGATGTCAATTATTTATCAACGACCCAATGACAGTTGGTATTTATCCACAAGATAGCACAGGTGCTACATTCAACGAAATTGTTTTAAAATTAGAATCATTAGGCTTTTATGGAAAAGCTGCTGGTTATGCGGAGGTGAAGTAATGAATAAATTAGTAATCACAACACAATACATGGAAAATTATGGTGATATGAATGACCCATACATGAAGTTCAAAGGTGGTAACACTTATGAGTTACCTAACTGTGGTGACCTTAATGAGAATGAGATTGCAACTATTGTTGCTCAAGTAAGACCTTACATTACTACAACTCTTCTAGAGTCAAACGGTGGATGTGAGGAATACGTCGTTGATTTTAAAGTTGTAAGTCATTCAACTAAAACTGTCGAAGATTGGGAAGCAGTTACTGAATTCAATCTTATCGGCGGTTCAGTTAACTTTATGAAAGTGACTGATAACCGTGAAGATGGTTGGATGAAGAAAGAAATCCTCGAAAGAACTGAAACATGGACCGGCGACATGTCAGATACAAAACGTGCTAACTACAAAAGTGAGTACCTCATGGAAGATGGTGACATCGTAAATCAACAAGAATTAGGTGAATGGTTTGAAAACAATGCACCTATTGTATCAGAAATTACAAGAGAAATAGTATTTTAAGGAGTAAATTATGGAAAGATTTTTAATCACAACTGAATCATATATCTATGCAGAGAACGAAGCAAAAGCTAAGTCACTTGCAAAATATATTCAAGGTAAACAAAAAAAGCAATATGACAATCAATGTCATGTTACAAAATTACAGTATGCGCCATTTGGTATGGGTGGTACATGGACTAATCTAATTGAAGGAGAATATTTAAATGACTAAATCGTTTGATAAATTTAAAGCTGAACTACAGCAAATAAAAGAAAAATATGAGATGGAAGATATTATTGCAAATCTCGATGCTAGAAAAGCAGCAATCAAAGAACAATCAAAATTAACAAAACAAGTTAAAAAAGCTGGTAAACAATCACCAGGCGGACTTGATTGTTTCAAAGAAGAAAACATGTATCATAGCGAGAAAGACATATCAAGATATCTTGAAGATACTTCATATATGGATGCTTATCATTCTTCTAAAATAGACCAGGAGTGGAACTAATGAATAGAGGAATGCAAAGAGCAATTGCTTTAAGAGAAGCAAGAGATAGAGCACAAGACCCAGACTTTAAATTATTATGGGATATGAAACTAAGAGAACTATTAAGATTATTAGAAAGAGGAGAAAAATCTAATGGGACAATATGATGATAGAGTCGAAAGACAAAGACAAAAGATAGCAGCAGAGGATTGGGCTGCTAAAGTAAAAGCAATACATGCACATTCACTTAATTCAATGTACTATGATAATAGACCAGAAGATACTGAAGATGGAAAGAGTGTCCTTGATGTAGAGTATAATTCTGGTAGAATAGAAAGAACTTTAGACTCAGGTGAAAAATTTATCTTTACTGATTATGAATTAAAAGGTAAAGACCTTTTTCACAAAATAACTAAAATAATCCTTTACTTTTACATTTAACTATGGTATAATAACATTATGAACAAATATTTAATTGAAACTAATAATCACATGGAAGGTATACAAAAAGTATATAAGTTTCCAAATGGTTATGGTGCAAGTGTAATCAAACATAAAGGTTCTTATGGTTATTCAAAAGGTCTATGTGAACTTGCTGTTTTACACGAAGGTGAATTATGTTATGATACTGAAATAACAAATGATGTTATTGGTCATTTAAATGACCCTGAAGTAGATAATATACTAGGACAAATATCGAGGTTATAATGGGAGCAACAAATTTTTACATGGGTTCATTAAGATACGACCCAACCGGCAGAAAAAGAAAAAATCATGCAGCAAATAAAGTTAAAAAGAAAGCTGTAGAATTTAAACCAATGACTATTGAAGTATCTACTCTTGACCAACTACGAGCTGAACAAGCAGCTCAATACAAATCAGTTATGGAAGACTATATGAAAGATGGCAACTATCCAAAATCTGATACTACTAAAAAAGAAACAATGAAATACACTGGCACTTTAGTAAAAGGTATTGCTACAATGCATAAGTCAAATGCTGTACCAGTTATTTCACAACAAGAAGCTGAAGATATCAGTAAGATGAGGAGAAACTAATGAATACAATATTTAGTGTATTATTAATGATAGGTGCAGCATGGTTCGCATTTATGTCAACCCATATATCAGAAGAACAAAGAAAAGGTAAACATATTCCTTTACCGTGGGAAAAGGATTAATGGAATACTTTTTATATTTTATAATATTTTGTATGTTATGTAATGGAATAGTTTATATCATACAAGAAATAACTAAGGAGAAAGAATGAGTTATAATTTTGATGACGTAATGTCAAGACTAGATGATATCGAATCTAAAATCGATACATTAATTGAAAATAAACAAAAGCAAACTAAAGAATATACTTACGACTATTATTCATCATTTTGGAATGATGATACAAAAAGAAGAGCTGAACTTTTTAAAAGAGGCGATGGTGAGTGGGGTTGTGAGTATTATATAAAAGATGCTTATGACTATACAGAAGTTTATGAAGGTAAAAGTGAAGCCTATGCAGAAAGCGCTGCAGAAAATTACATTAATGGAGTAAAGAATTAATCAACGGTCAAGTCTCATCAACGCAACTCCTTATCACCCGCGGAGACTTGGCCAACTTAACAGTGTACATTTACTAAAAAATGTGTTATAATAAAACTAAAAAGGAAAAATATGGCAGTTAGAAAAAGAAAAAGAGGTCCAAGTTTAGATGAAAAGTATCTAGGCGTTGAACCAATATTTACACCTGAGTCAGAATTTACCAGCTCAGCCTGGACAAAAGCAGTTCATTGGTATAATTATTTTTATAAATCAAAAGACTATATGCCAACAACATATCAGTTTGCAACTGAGTATTGTAAGTACAATAAAAAGAAACTTTCAGTATTAAAAAGATTACCAGCCTGGAGATTTATGAAAGTAAATAAAACAATTAAGCTATTGTATAGAGGTTGGCAATACGATGAAGAATCTATTAATCAAATAAAAAGTTTTGTTGATGAAATGTATAAGTTGGGTCTTAAAGAAAAGAAAGTTGAAGAAGCAAGGAAAGCAAATATTGTAGTTATTACACCTGCAGAAAGAACTAGAAGAAAAGTAATGGAAACTATTTATCATGACTTTGATTCTATTATAGTTGAAGGTTGGTTAGAAAGAGACTTTAAACAAAAGTTTAGTGCATATAATCGATTTAAAATGCACGGTTTAAAAGGCAATGCAATTAATATATTTAAGAATGTTATAGAAAATGAATATAATAATGTCAAAGAAGCCTATGATAGAACATGCGACCAATGTATAGAAGCATATTCACATTTTACTAAAGGCGAGAAAAAGAAAATATTAAAGCAATTCGAAGAAATTTTTACTGACTTAGAAAGATTAAGAGATTCTTTTAAAGCAGCTAGAATACCAAGAACAAAAAAACCAAAATCATCTGATGCACAAGTTGCTAAACTAAAGTATTGTGAAGAAGATATAGATGCTAAATTAACATCAATCAATCCAATATTAGTACCCACTAAAAACAAACTTTACATATATAATCGTAAGAATAAAAAATTGATTGAATATGTTACTAGTGCTACAACAGGATTTGAAATAGCTGGAACATCTATAAAGAATTTTGATAAAGAATCACGTCAGGCAACACTAAGAAAACCTGATGAAGTACTACCAATGATTTTAAATAAGACTGAAAAGCAAATTGAAAAGATTTGGGATAGTATTACAACAAAAATTAGTAAACCCACAGGCAGAATAAATGCTGACTGTATTTTAATGAGAGTATTTTAGGAGGATAACATGCTATCAGTAGGAGATAAATTCCCAGCTTTCTCACTGCAGGGAATCAATGAAAAAAATGAATTTGTGAGAGTAAATATATATGAAGGATACGAACCACTTAAAAAAGATTGGTCTGTCGTTTATTTTTATCCAAAGGACTTTACCTTTATATGTCCAACAGAAATTGCAGCAATGGATTGTTTAGTTGAACATGCTAACGTTGTTGGTATATCTGGTGATAATGAATTTTGTAAATTAGCCTGGAAACAAGAGAACAATGCAATAGGTAATATTAATCATACACTTGCTGCAGATTGTGGATTAGGACTATCACACACTTTAGGTGTTGTAAATGCAAATGAAGGTGTTCCTTATAGAGCTACTTTTATCTTTGATAAAGATAGAACTATACAACATGTATCAGTGAATGCATTAGACACGGGCAGAAATGCACAAGAGGTATTAAGAACTCTAAAAGCATTACAAGCAGGTGGCCTTACAGGTTGCTCATGGGATGAAGGAGATGACTTTGTCGGATAATCCTATAGACCAAAAGATTATGACTCGTAAAAGATTCTCTACTGCGGTAGAACATCTTGTGAATAATAATAGAATGTCTTATATCGATGCAGCTGCTTATATAATAGAAGAAAGAGGTATGGATTATAAGAATATGAAAAAGCTTTTAACTGATTCTTTAAAACAAAAGATAGAGGAAGAAGCAGCAAGTCTTAATCTTATTAAAGTTAAAAAGGGAAACAAGCTTCCTATATGAATGACCCGTTTGAATCATATAAACTATATAATGCACTAAAGTTACATTTCGAAACTAACTATGATGCAGTTAAATATAACTTTAAATCAAACGTATCACCTCAATCTTTCTTTAAACGAAAGGATAAGTTTTTCTTTGCCAAGTTAGCAAAGACATATGAATCTGAATTAAAAGAATTCTATGTTGCTAACTTTAAAAATGATGTAAAGTATGTCGGAGATATGCTAAATGAAGGTGGAGAAAGATATTATAGAGAACATAAAAAAGTGATGGAATCTTTAACGTATAGGTTTCAAAACGATATAAATAAACTAAACGATATGGATGTATCATTTGATTCTCTTTTAAAAGCAGAAGATAATAGTCATCCATTGATAGTAAAGCTTTGGCTTCAAGAAGAAATACTATTAGAAACAATAGTCATCTTGGATTCAATACTTGGGTTTGTAGAACGTGAAAATAAGAAGATAACTGATACAATTATTTGGCCAGATATCTATCGTAAGATAATGAAATACAAACCTTTCGTAAAGTTTGATAGAGATAAATATTTAAATTTATTAAAAACAACCTTTACAAATACCGCATAATGTGGTATAATATATTATATAATGAATAAAGTGGATAATTCAGTAATACAGTGTAAATACAGGAGAAATATATGTCACTAGAAAATCTAAAGAGCATGCGAGGCTCATCAATCGATAAACTCGTAAAAGCAGCAGAAGCAGTATCAACAGCAAAACCGGAAACCAATTCCTATGCGGATGACAGATTCTGGAAACCTACTAGAGATAAAGCGGGAAATGGTTATGCCGTAATCAGATTCTTACCTGCAAAAGAAGGTGAAGACCTTCCTTGGGTAAGATATTGGGACCACGGATTTAAAGGTCCTACTGGCTTATGGTATATTGAAAACTCATTAACTTCCATTGGACAGAATGACCCAGTATCGGAAGCAAATTCAGTTCTATGGAATACTGGTAGAGATGAAGATAAAGCTGTTGCAAGGGAAAGAAAAAGAAGGCTACATTATGTAAGTAATGTGTTGATTGTTTCTGACCCAAGTAATCCTCAAAATGAAGGAAAGGTATTTCTTTACAAATTTGGTAAAAAAATCTTTGATAAAATCATGGATGTAATGCAACCACAATTTGCAGATGAACAACCTGTAAATCCTTATGATTTCTGGGAAGGCGCTGACTTTAAAATCAAAATCAGAAAAGTAGAAGGTTGGGTAAACTATGACAAATCAGAGTTTAGTTCACCATCAGCTTTACATGAGGGAGATGAAGCCAGACTTACAGAAGTATATAATGGTCTTTATAGCTTAAACGAGTTTGTTGACCCTGCTAACTATAAATCATATGATGAACTAAGTATGAAATTAAATAAAGTACTTGGTGTTGATGCAGGTCATGCTCCAGTTGAATCAATTATGAGTCAAGCTCCAGTAGCAGAAGCAGCACCAGTTGCAGCAGCTGATACAAGCTTTCCTCCAGCAGAAGATAATTCTGATGAGGATGATACCTTAAGCTACTTTGCTAAACTAGCTAAAGAAAGTTAATTTAAATTGATTTTCGGAGGGGACTGAATGGTCCCCTTTTTTATGTGTAAACGTTTGCTATTACACCATTTACAGTTGATACTGCTTCTTTAGTTGCAGTTGTTATAACATTCACTGTATCACCCGCCTTTTGTTGTATATCATACATAACAGTTCCACGTCTTGCAAGTTCTTCGTCAGATATTCTAGGACCTGCAATTGCTGCATCTTTTAATGCTTTACCTTCTTCAGATTTAGCATTAATTAATTGACCATCTTTATTCATTCCATCTGCTTTTGCTTTTAATGAATCTAATGCACTATCACCAGCACTAAAGACTTTATTGAATCCTTCTTTAAATCCTTCCATTGGTGTTTTACCACCAGGTAACGCTGCAGCTATTGCACCTAATCCACCTGCCATAATAGCGTGAGGAAACGTTGCTATTTTTTTAACTATTTTTAACATACTAACGCCAATATTTTTTATAATACCGCCGAATCCTATATCACTAATAGTATCTTTAATTTTTGCAAAGAATTGTATTATACTATCTGTAACTGCATCAAAGGCATCACCTACTATTTTTGTAAATGAAAATGATGATAAAAATTCTGCAGCTTTTTCAAATCCAAAGAATCCTAAAATTTTACCTAGTATAAATTTAAGACCATCTAATATAAAGATAGGACCCATGAGTAATAGATTTTTAAATCCACCCATAATACCGGCAAATAATTTAGTAACAAAGCTTCCATCTTCATACTTTTTAAATCCTTTGAAAAAACCTACAATGAAGTTAAATACACCAAAGAATCTACCAAGAACTCTACCTATACCTTTAAAAGCATTACCTACTCTTCCTAAGAATTGAAAAGCTGTTTGTATAGGCTTTAATGTTTTAAAGAAAGTAAATAGGTTAGTTCCTAATTTACTAAAAAATCCAGTTGTTGCAATTGCTGATTTACCTGCTCTATCTATTGACTTAACAATTTTACTTTGTTGTGTACCAAATAATTTAACTAATCCATTTAATGGTTTAAACAATGTATCAAGAGCTTTTGCAAAAAAACCTATAATTTTTGAGTTTGTGGGTACATTAAATTTAATTTTAGTTAAAGATTCTAATGCACCAAATCTGCCTGCTAAAAAACCAGTAACAGCTGTTAAAACTTTTAATACATTTGATACACTAACTCTTACAATTCGAAAGACATCTTTCATAACTGTCATTAATTCTTTACCAGACTTAGCTAAAAATCCTGGTGGTTTATTTCCTTTTGGTTTAAATATATTTACAAAAGCTTTAAATCCATTTGAAACATTAGTTTGTATACCTAATCTTAAATTTTTAAAGAAACCTGGAAACCCTAGTAACTTTCCTATTTTAGTACCTATTGCAGATAATCCTTTACCTATTAATCTAAATGGTTCAAAAAATACTGATGATAAAAATCCTAATAAGACACCACGTATTGCAGTTCTTATTATAATGCCCATTATAACGCCACGACTTTTATTACCAAATTCTGCTTTAAGTGTTTCTACATTTTCGCCTGTAAATTTAGAAATCTTTTCAAGTAAATCATTACGTTCAGCATCTCTTCTAGCTTCTACTCTAGCTCTTAGCATTTGCTCCTTTTCAGCTTCTAAGTCATCTAATCTTCCATCTTTTAAAACTGCAATTAAATCTTCTATTGCAGTTAGCTGATTAATATCTAGGTTAGCACCTTCGTTTTGCATGTAATCGCGAAGTTCTTGTGTATACCTTGCAGTTTCCTCAGCCATTTCCGTAGCTGCATTTAATTCCTGCAATTGTTCTACAACGTCACCTAATGTTTTTTGATTTGGAGCTTCTGCCATTTTTTATTCCTATTTACCGAATGCTTTACCAGCTTCTGATATACCAAATGCGCCAAGTGTTACTACCACAAATGATGTATAAATTGTTTCAGAAACCTTTAAGTCCATGTCCCATACTAGTGCTGTCACTAAGTCTGTGATACCAAATACTGTCATTAATCCAAAAGATATAAATCCAATAATTGCTTTTTCATTTAAATCATTATCATCTAAAAACAATTCTATGAATTTTCTTTTACGTGGTGCTAATTGGTCTCTCGCCTTCTTAGCTTCTTCTTGCATTTCTTTGATTTTATCTTCTTGTTCATCAAGCTTTTCAATCATTGCCATGTACTTATCGAGGTCTATTTCGACTTCGTTTCTGCTGTTGTCTTGTCCTTCAGCCATTATAATCTCCTTTGTTCGTTTTTTAAACGTTCGTTTTCTTTTTCTATCCATTCCGTCAAAAGAGCTATGTATATCTCCCTTTCCCACGGTAACATATTATCAAGTTCAGTCAAACTATATCCATGATGTTGCATCATTGCAAAGTTTGTCTTATAATGATTTACAAGACTATCGTGCGAAAGGCCTATGTAAAAAAACTTTGCAGTCCTCTTAACTCTTGGCTATTATGTGTTCCACACTTATTACAAACAAATTCAATATTACTAGATAGTGCAGGTATATCATTAAAGAATTCTGATAACGTTGTAAATTGTTCGTTATTCAGAGATTCGATAAAATCTGTTAATGCTTTAGGAGTTTCGTCCTTAGCATCATATACTTTATCTGCATCAAATATACTATCAATGCATGCAACTATCATTTTCATTGCTGATTCTATTGTTTCATCTCCAAGCTCTGAAAATTTATTAATCTCTTTCACAGATGGATACTTCAATATTACACCAACGTCTTCAGTTAACATAACTTGTTTGTTTTCATGTGCAACAACAGGAGCTTTAATGTCGTCAAAATCAATTTGAACTTCATTTGCTTCTTCGCACTTTTCACATTTAACATTTAAGTCTACTTTTTCTCCAACGGATTTAGACCTCAATGCCAAAAATAATGTTTCAATATCAAACATTGCTAAACTATCAATGTCAATATCATCATATACACAAGATTTTATAATATCAACGGTGGACTGCATGATAATTTTATTATCACCAGATTCCATTGCCATCATAAGAATCTTTTCTTCTTTTACTAGATATGGTCGATAAGTTACTGTTTGACCAGTAGACGGTATCTCAATTTTATATCTAGAATTATTTAGCTCTGGTAAAGCCATAATATTTCTCCTATTATATTATCCAAAAATAGATAATGCATTTCTTATTGCACTACCTGTACTACTTAATGCACCCTGAGGTTTATAAGTATCATAACTAAAGCTCACACTCAACTTCTGAATAGTATCAGTACTTTCGTTTGATAATACTAATTCATTCATTGTTGTTGGGAATGCTCCCTCTAATTTTACGCCATATATTGGTACATCTTGCTCATCTAATTGTTGTATTATAACATCGCAAGTAATGTCCTTTTTATATGAAACGCAATATTTATTTATATCTACTATATTATTTATCCATGTATCGAATATAGTTTTCATATAATAATCATTTGTAAGTAAAAAAGTTAAATTGATATCATCATGCAATGTACCATAAGGTATTTTAACTGATTGCTTTACCGTCTGATAATCAATTGTACTAATTTGTTTTCCAGGTATTGACACTGAATCACATAACATTGATATATCTCTTGGGTCATTTATTATATTCTTTGCATTAAATTCACCAGTTAATAAACTAGTTATTATTTGTTCACCGTCGAAATTAAATAAACTTAATTTTGGTGGAGTAAATATAACATTAAATCGATTTGCTTTTGCAAGTCCACCTTTTTTACTAATTAATGACTTTAAGTTTTCTATACTACTCATTAGTTTCTCGCTATTCTAGAAGAATCAGCCCATACTGATTGTTTACTTGTTTTCTTAAATTGTTCTACTGGTAAGAATATTGCTATTTCCCAATCAGTCATTGGAACTCTTGCAAATTGAGATTTAACATGTTTGCCTAAATAATGTTTAAAGCACGGTTTAAATTCTTTAAATTTTCTTACACCTGTTAATAAGTTATATCTTATTTTTGTTAACCTAGAACTTTCAGTAGATTTTTCTGGTCCTAATGACATTAATTCATCTAAAAATCTAGCTCTTGTATTATAATTTAGATAATGTAAATTTAATCCATAGAATCCACCTGGTGCACCATCAATCATAATTGTTA
>Ga0222718_10004377_pt1 | contig 11765 bp, 10 predicted proteins | sample C33_27DmetaG_FD_165045 | JGI IMG/M metagenome (GOLD analysis project Ga0222718, IMG submission 165045) | Estuarine water microbial communities from San Francisco Bay, California, United States - C33_27D | ecosystem: Environmental > Aquatic > Marine > Unclassified | place: USA: California... | reverse complement strand
AATAGTAGCAATAGAAGGGTAAATTTCACAAATGGAAGAGCAAAAAATACTGCTAATAACATTAACATTGATAATTTAGCGAGAAGATTTAGACTAGATAAGAGTAAAATTAATGTTTACAACAAGCCTAAGAACGTTCCTTCTAACAGTAGACCATCTAGAAGTACTGGTAGAAAAAACCCCTCTATTCGTTCTAACAGTTCAACCAAAAGATCGAGTTATAAAGGAAGATCTTCAAGAAGCAATAGTAATTACTCACCAAGAACTAGAAGTAGTAATTCGTCTAGAAGTTCTTCAATTAGAAATAATAGTTCACGAAGAAGTTCTTCAATTAGAAGTGGCGGCTCTTCTAGTAGAGGTAGTTCTTCAAGAGCTGGTAGCTCATCAAGAGGTGGCTCTTCCAAGAGAGGAGGATAAAATTTTAATCAAACTTTTATGAGAAAAATAATTTTTTTTGTGGCTTTTGCCGCTCTTAGCTGTGTGTCTAATTCTCAGTCATTAGGTTATCAAAATTTATCATTAATGTTTTCAAGGAATGACGGAAATGGTAGTGCCAGATTTGTTGCTATGGGTGGTGCTTTTGGAGCTGTTGGCGGAGATGTTACCTCAATGATAATAAATCCTGCTGGAATATCAGTGTTTAACGGTAATAATGCGTCTTTAACATTTCAAGCTCGAAATACCAATTATTTAACAACTTACTACAATAACTCTTTAACAACAGAAGAAGATTTTTTCAAAGTAACAAATGCAGGTGCTGTGTTAACTTTTGAGAATAGTTTTAACAATGAATGGTCTAAATTAGCTTTGGGGGTAAATTATAGAATTTCTGCTGATTTTGAAGATAGATTTATTGCTAAAGGAAACAGTGGTTTTTCATCATTTAACAGTTTCCCTTTAGATATAAGTCAAAACCCTATAATTTACGATATTTCAGAAGATCAAGAATTATCTAACTATTATGATGGTGAAATTTCTGAATTAAATTTTGCCTTTTCTGGTGTTTACCAAGAAAAATTGCATGTTGGAGCTGGTTTAAATTTTTATGATATTAGTTTTAGTCAGCAAACAGTTCTAAGAGAGACTAACAATGACGGAAACGACAACATATTAAATTCAAGATTTTATCAAGAAAATTTTACTAATGGTGTTGGTTTTTCTCTAAGTGCAGGTTTCATTTATAAACCAACAAATACTTTTCGTTTTGGTCTAAGTTATCAATCACCCAAATGGTTTACAGAAATAATAGAAAACACCAACATTATAAATAATGATGGATTTTTTGGAGATACTGAAATAGAAGTAAGTAATAGTGATGTAATTTATGACAATACTTTTGGTAGTAATTTACCTATTCAAGAATTACTTTATAAACTAAGAACACCAAGTAAAATAACCGCAAGTTCAGCAATTATTTTTGGGAAATTTGGATTGATAAGTTTTGACTATTCAACCAATAATTACAAAGGTTTATATTTATCTGGTGACAATTTTTCACAAGAAAATTTATTTTTTGACAATCAACTTAAAAGAGCTGATGCAATACGTTTAGGTACAGAATGGAGAATTAATAACCTTAGTGTTCGAGGTGGCTATGTTTACGAACAAAGCCCATTCATAAATTCAATTTCTTCAGATAACCTAGAAAGCTATTCCTTAGGTCTTGGATATAATTTCGGAACTGTAAAATTAAATTTATCCTATAAAAAAAGTAATAAAACTGATCAATATGACTTTTACCCTCAATATAATGAGGTTGAAGCCACTCAATTAAACATAAACAATACGATTATTACTATTGGATTCTCAGTAAATATTTAAATGGAAAGTCGTTTTTTTCAAGAATAATTCTTTCATTTTTACAACCTTATTTATATTTATTTAACATATCTATTCATTTTTTTTGCAGTAATTTTGCAATTCATTTTCTAATATTTAAAAATGAGTTCACAAAAAATTACGATTCAATCAACCAACAATAAAAATATTTTAAAATTTGTAAGCACTCAAATTTTAATTAATGGAGGTAGCTATGAATATAATAACATAGATGATGCTAAAGACTCCCCTCTAGCCCAACAATTATTCTATTTACCTTTTGTAAAAAAGGTATTTATTACTGCAAATTTTATTGCAATTCAAAGATTTGATATCGTTGAATGGAGTGATGTTCAAGAAGAAGTTAGGGAACAAATTGAAGCCTATTTAATTGATGGTGGTATTGCTGTAAACGAAACTAATAGCTCAAGAAAGAAAGAACCTATTGAGGTCTATGCAGAGGCAACACCTAACCCATCTACTATGAAGTTTGGAACAAATAAATCTCTGACCAATACAGATGTTGAGTATATAAACATTGAAGAAGCAAGTAAATCTTCTCCTTTAGCAAAAGCTCTCTTTGGATTTTCATTTGTAAAAGAAGTTTTTATATCTGAAAATTACATTTCCATTACAAAATTTGACATTGTGGAATGGAACGATGTATACTCGGAAATAAGAAACTTTATTAGTTCATATCTTCAAGACAATAAGACAATTATTCAAGAACTCCCTAAATCAAATAGTACACCTAATAAATCTAAAGAAAAAGAGGATGATATCATCAACTTTGAGGGAACTTCTGCAAAAATTATAGCTATTTTAGATGAATATATTCGTCCTGCAGTAGCATCAGATGGAGGAAATATAGCATTTAAATCTTATAATGAGGAAACGAAGATTGTTAAGGTTGTATTGCAAGGAGCTTGTAGTGGATGTCCCTCCTCTACTATCACTTTAAAAAATGGAATAGAAACAATGTTACAAGAAATGCTTCCCAATAAAATTAGTCAGGTGGTAGCTATTAATGGATAATTAAAATTGAAATCTATCTAAAGATTTAAAATGTCAAAAATAATAAAACCATACAAAGACTCCGAATTAGGCAAAAAAGATCAAGTAGCAACAATGTTTAATAACATTTCAAAAAACTATGATGATTTAAATAGGGTTATTTCTTTTGGAATAGATATTAGCTGGAGGAAAAAAGTGGTTCAGATTGTTTCTAAAAATAATCCACAACAAATTTTAGATATTGCTACAGGGACAGGAGATCTTGCATTAATGATGTCTACTCTAGGCTCAAAAAAAATTATTGGACTTGATATCTCTGAGGGAATGCTTGCGGTAGGGAAAGAAAAAATTTCTAAAGCTCAGTTAAATGACAAAATAGAAATGGTTGTAGGCGATTCTGAAGATATTCCATACGCAGACAATACATTTGATGCAATTACAGTTTCATTTGGTGTTAGAAATTTTGCAAATTTAGACAAAGGACTAGGCGAAATTAGACGAGTTTTAAAACCCAAGGGGACATTAGTTGTTCTTGAAACTTCAAACCCAACAAAATTTCCCTTCAAACAAGGATATAAGTTTTACACCTCATTTATTTTACCTGTAATTGGTAAACTTTTTTCAAAAGACAAAATAGCATATTCATATCTTAGTGAATCGGCAAATTTTTTCCCTTTTGGAGAGGCCTTCAACAATATTTTGAAAAAAAATGGGTTTATAAATACAACCCATACACCCGTAACATTTGGAGTAGCTACCATATATTCTGCATCAAAATAACATGAAAAAGATCTTTTTTTTTATAATTACCTTTTCAATGGCACTATCTGCATCTTCTCAGAAAAGAAGAAATGTTGATAACCTTCCAACCTTTGATGATCCAAAAATTCATTATGGTTTTTATTTAGGTATTAATCAAAACGATTTTAAAGTTAATTATAGACCCAGTAACTTCCCTAGTACAATAGTAGAAATAAAACCCACCTTGGGGTTTAACGTTGGCTTAATTGCTGATTTTAGAGTTCATAAAAATGTTAATTTACGTTTTGAACCGGGTTTAATTAGTAATTCAAAAACTATTTATTTTAACAACAGTCCCACACTAAACACTGAAAGAGATAGTATTCGAGAGATTGGATCTACCTACCTGCATCTACCTTTGGTTTTAAAGTTAAGTTCAGATAGATGGAATAATGTAAGACCATACGTTCTTGCTGGAATATCTTACGATCATAATTTTTCAAGTAATCAAGAAAATTCTGACGATAATTTTAGTGGAGAGTTCAGAATGAAAACAAGTAATTTCATGTACGAACTTGGTGTTGGTGTAGATATATACTTATCCTTTTTTAAGTTTTCTCCTTCAATTAGAGGAGTTTTTGCGATGAATAGAGAATTGATTGATGATAATAACAGCAATAGCCCATGGACATCACCTATCAATATATTTTCTACACGAGGTGTTTTCTTAAACTTTTCTTTTGAATAATTTTATCTTCGGAACTCGCTCAATAAAATAGCTGATGCTGTGGCTACATTTAGACTCTCCGTTTGTTGAAAGGCTCCATACCTAGGGATTGTAATTTTAGTAGTTTCTAGTTGTTTTATCTCATCAGAAATTCCGTTTGCTTCATTACCTAGAACTAATACAGCAGAATCTGGAAGTTTAGTTTTATAAACATTAAGACCATCCATATCTGCAACAAAGATTGGGACTAAAGCATTTTGTAAATATTTTTTTAAATCAAGGTAGGAGACGGCAACTCTGGTTAATGAACCCATACTAGCTTGAACAACCTTAGAGTTAAAGCAATCTACAGTTTCATTTGAACAAACAAGCTGTTCTATACCAAACCAATCACACAAACGAATAATAGTCCCCAAATTACCAGGATCATTAATACTGTCTAAAGCAAGTATTAAACCGCAGGTAATTGGATTAATTTGATTAGGTATTTTAAAAATTGCTAGAACTTTATTCGGGTTTTTTAAACTGCTTATTTTTTTTAATTCTTGATCTGTAACTTCAATAAATTTATTGGTAGATGAAAAATCTGTATCTGAAGAAAATACTATTTCTAGTTCATATGATGAGTTTAAAAACTCTTGAACAACTTTAACACCCTCAACAACAAACAATTTATGCTTTTGTCGATACTTTTTCTGTGATAAACTTGTTATAAGTTTGATATGATTTTTAGATAAACTCATTAATTATATTATTTTTTTTCACTAAAAAAACATAAAACATTAAAACTGATACTTCTGTATAAGCTTTAGATAAGTTTTTTATCTTAATATAGTAATCAAAAGTAGTATTTTTGAGTTTATATTGCGAATACGTTTCATGAAAAAAATCGTTATTTTATTTTTTTTGACATTGTTCTTGTCTAATTGTAGCTCAATAAAGAGACTTGGGGAGGATGACTTATTATTAAAACAAAATACTATTGTTGTAGATGAAAAGAAAAATACGAATTCAGATCTAAACGAATTATTAGTTCAAAAACCTAACATTAAAACATTAGGCCTCCCACTTTCCTTATATTTCTATAATTTGGGTGATAAGAACAAGCCTAATACTGTGAACGAATGGGGTATTAAAAAACCCAAAACTTATAATTTTATTAAAAATATTTTTTCAGAAAAACAAAGTATTTCTTATGCTAACAGCATGATTGGTCTTAATAATTGGTTTTTAAAAAACGGTCAAGCACCTGTTATTATTAAAGATGAGAAGATTACTAAAACAATTAATAATCTATCAGCCTATCACAAAAATAATGGGTATTTCAGGGTGAAAGCACAATCTAGTATTGAAGTTCAAAAAAATAAAAAAGCAATTGTAAACTACACCATAGATAAAGGAAGACCAACTTTTTTAGATAGCATAATAACAAATATAAAATCACCAGTTTTAGATTCATTATACCAATCTCAAAAATCGTTATCCTTTTTGAAAAAAGGAGATCAATTTAAAGAAGCTAACTTTATTAAAGAGGCTTCAAGAATAACAAATCTTTATCGAAATAATGGAATTTATCACTTCACAGAAAATGATTTAGGATACTACAATATAGATTCAGCTATTACAAATAGCTACAAAACAAATGTAGACCTTGTTATTTTTGATAAAAAAAGAGTTGTAAAGAAAAATGGAGACTATGAATTAAAATTATTTGATATCCTAAAGCTCAGAAAAATTAATGTGTATACAGACTATTCATTTAATAAAAAGAATAATCCATATCTAGACTCTATAAACTATGAAGGAATTACTTTTCATGCTCATAAAAAAATAAAGTACAATCCTAGGTTATTATCAGAATCAATTTTTATTAGACCCAATCAAGTTTATGCAGACTCAACTAGAAACCTCACTAGAAAACACTTAAAATCATTGAGAAATTTTAAGATTACAAACATACAATATGAAACAATTAAAGATAATAACAAGCAACTTGATGTAAATATTTTTCTTACTCCTTTAGATAAATTTAGTCTTGATCTAGAAACAGAACTAACACACTCTAACATTAGAGATTTAGGGGTTTCTGGTAAGTTTTCATTTATTAATAGAAATATTTTTAGAGGTGCTGAAATTTTTAAATTATCTTTTCTTAGCTCATTCTTTAATGCATCTCAAGATGCCAATAAAGAAGGTAGTTTTTTCAACTCATGGGAAATTGGAGCTGACATGTCTTTAGAAATACCTCGTTTTGTAGCACCTTTTGGTTTAGGAAAATTAGTCCCTAAACGAATGTCTCCTAGAACAATGTTTACATTAGGGACAAGTATCCAACAAAATATTGGTTTGGATAGAGAAACCGTTACTGCTTTAATTGATTATAAGTGGCAGTACAATGATAAAAAAACAATACAACTAGATGTTTTTAATACACAATATGTAAGAAACTTAAGAATTGGCAATTATTTTGATATTTATAACTCTGAATACATAAAACTTAATTCTATTGCAAAAATATTTTTCGATGATCCTAATTATACATTAGAGCGGCAAGGTGAAACCGTCTCATTTATGAAAACTGTTTTTAATGACGAGGAGTTTCAAACAAGTAATCCTGATCAATATAGAAATAATTTAAATATTTTAGATAGATATAATATCATCACATCAGATTTCTTAATCCCTACAATTGCTTATTCATATACTTTTAATAATCAAAGTGATTTTAGAGATAATAATTTTTCTTTCTTTAAAGTTAGAGTAGCAAACTCGGGAAATATTGGAGGATTATTATCTAACAAAAAAGACAGTAATAATAGAAAGACCATTTTTAATATTCCTTTAGCACAATATTTTAAAACAGATATTGAATACAAAAAGTTTTGGGAGGTGAATAATAATTCTGTAATTGGCTTTAGAAGTTTTATTGGAGCTATCATACCCTATGATAATTCGGTTATTCCATTCACCAAAAGTTATTTTGCAGGAGGCTCAAATGACATTAGAGCTTGGCAAACATACGATCTAGGACCTGGTAGTCGAAATTCTGGTTTGGAATACAATATTGGTAGTTTAAAGTTTTTAACAAGTGCGGAATATAGATTTGATTTATTTGGCAGCTTAAAAGGGGCATTATTCATGGATGCAGGTAATATATGGGACATCACTAACTCAATTTTTGCTGAGGAAAAAGCAACTTTTAACGGATTTAAATCAATAAAAGATATTGCCGTAGGTTCTGGATTTGGATTGCGGTATGATTTTAGTTTTTTAGTCTTTAGACTAGACTTAGGATTTAAAATGCATGAACCCTATTTAGAAAATAACAAGTGGTTTAGAAATTATAACTTTTCTAATGCGGTTTATAACATAGGAATAAATTATCCTTTCTAAAAAAATTACTTTTACCTACAACGATTTCGATGATTTTTAAGGTTATCAGCCTCAAAATCTTACTCTTGTACGTATATTTTGATTACTTTTGAGCCTCAATTTTCAATCACTAAATTCAATATAAATGAGTCATCATGTTAAACCAGGCGTTGCAACTGGTAAAGAAGTTCAAGCTATTTTTAACCTAGCCAAAGAAAAATCATTTGCTTTACCAGCAGTAAATGTTGTAGGCTCAAACACTATAAATGCTGTACTAGAAACTGCAAGAGATTTAAACGCTCCTGTAATTATTCAGTTTTCAAATGGAGGTGCTCAATTTAATGCAGGTAAAGGACTATCAAATGAAAATCAAAAATCAGCAATAGCTGGTGGTGTTGCAGGCGCTAAGCATATTCACTTATTAGCAGAAGCATATGGAGTTCCTGTAATTTTACATACAGACCATTGTGCAAAAAAGTTGTTACCATGGATTGACGGTTTATTAGATGCAAGTGAAGAACATTTTGCTGCAACAGGAAAGCCTCTTTATAGTTCTCACATGATTGATTTATCAGAGGAGCCCATTGAAGAAAATATAGAAATATGCAAAAATTATTTAGCGCGTATGTCTAAAATGGGAATGACCTTAGAAATAGAATTAGGAATTACGGGGGGAGAAGAAGATGGTGTTGATAATTCTGATGTTGATGTCTCAAAACTATATACACAACCAGAGGAGGTAGCTTATGCTTATGAAGAATTAATGAAAGTTAGCCCTCAATTTACTATAGCAGCTGCATTTGGAAATGTTCATGGTGTTTACAAGCCTGGAAATGTGAAATTAACACCTAAGATTTTAAAAAACTCACAAGAATATGTTTCTGAAAAGTTCAATCTACCTCATAATACAATTGATTTTGTGTTCCATGGTGGTTCTGGATCTACATTAGAAGAAATTAGAGAATCTATAGGGTATGGTGTTATAAAAATGAATATAGATACAGATTTGCAATTTGCATTCACTGAAGGGATTAGAGATTATATGCAAGGGAAAGCAGCGTACCTAGCTAATCAAATTGGAAATCCTGATGGAGCAGATCAACCTAATAAAAAACATTATGACCCAAGAAAATGGCTTCGTGAGGGAGAGGTTACTTTTAAGAGTCGATTAAAAAAAGCATTTGAAGATTTAAATAATATAAATACTCTTTAAATAGAGAATATTTTTAATTTACTAAAAGTCTAATAGAAAACAAGATTATACTAATTCAATCTTGTTTTCTATTAGACTTTTCTTTTTTGTTAGAAAATTAAATATTAATCCACTAGATTTGTAAACTTAGTTTTTGAATTAAATTTATTTAAATTTATCATTACTTAACAGACAACTAACTTTTAGTATATGGCTTGGTTTAAAAGAAAAGAAAAAGGAATTAATACTCCTACAGAAGCAAAAAAAGATACTCCCAAAGGATTGTGGTACAAAACTCCCAGCGGTAAAATAATTGATACTGAAGAGTTAAAGCGAAATTTATATGTAAGTCCAGAGGATGGATATCACGTTAGAATAGGAAGTAAAGAATACTTTGAATTACTATTTGACGATAACAAGTTCAAAGAATTAAATACTAAAATTACGGCCAAAGATCCGCTTAAGTTTGAAGACACAAAAAAATATCCTGATCGGTTAAAAGCCGCCCAAGAAAAAACAAATTTAAAAGACGCCGTACGAACAGCTGTTGGAAAATCTTTAGGTAAAGATATCGTTATAGCAGTAATGGACTTTTCTTTCATTGGTGGATCTATGGGAAGTGTTGTTGGTGAAAAAATATCAAGAGCAATTGAATATTCTATTCAAAATAAGCTTCCCTTTTTGATGGTCTCAAAATCTGGAGGAGCCAGAATGATGGAAGCTTCTTTATCATTAATGCAGCTAGTTAAAACCTCTGCAAAATTAGCTCAACTTGCTGAAGCTAAAATTCCATACATATCATTATGTACAGATCCAACCACAGGAGGAACAACTGCCTCTTTTGCTATGTTGGGGGATATAAACATTGCAGAACCTAATGCTTTGATAGCCTTTGCTGGCCCTAGAGTAGTAAGAGATACTACTGGAAAAGATTTGCCAGAAGGTTTTCAACGTTCAGAGTTTGTTTTAGAACACGGTTTTTTAGATGGTATCTATGAAAGAAAAGACCTAAAACAACAAATTAATCTTTACATAGATCTCATACAAAATCAACCTATTAGAGCATAAAATAGTTGTTTTTTTCATACTAGTATTCAATAGATTACAACGTATCTCTCACTAAATTCATCTAAACTTATTTTGTAGGTTACCTTATAAAATAATTGTACATTTGCAACTTCAATGAAAAAATCATTGATGTACATAAAAATCATTTAAATAATATTGGCATGTATTTAACAAAAGAAGTAAAAGAAACAATCTTCGAAAAACACGGTAACAGTAAAACTAACACCGGTTCTGCCGAAGGACAAATTGCGTTATTCACGCACAGAATTAACCATTTAACAGGACACTTAAAACAAAATCGTAAAGATTTTAACACAGAACGTTCTTTAGTAAAAATGGTTGGAAAGCGTAGAAGTCTTTTAGACTATCTAAAGAAAAAAGATATCACAAGATATCGTGCAATAATTAAAGAATTAGGAATTAGAAAATAATACCTATTCAAAAGAGGTAGCTTTAAAGCTACCTCTTTTAATTTTTACTTCCATTGGATTAAAACAAACACACAACAACACACACAACAAGAAAAGTTTAATTAAGAAAGAATTATTAAAGTATGATTCCAAAAGTATTTAGAGAGGTCATAGACCTTGGAGATGGAAGAACCATCTCATTAGAAACCGGTAAACTAGCTAAACAAGCTCACGGTTCAGTTGTTGTTCAAATGGGAAAAGCAATGTTGTTATGTACAGTTGTATCTAACTACAAACAGAGCCCCGTAGATTTTTTACCATTAACCGTAGACTACAGAGAAAAATTTGCAGCTGCAGGGCGTTACCCTGGTGGTTTCTTCAAAAGAGAAGCTAGACCAAGTGACGGAGAGGTATTAACAATGCGTTTAGTAGACCGTGTTTTACGTCCACTATTCCCAAAAGATTATCATTCAGAAGTTCAAGTAATGATTCAATTAATGTCTCATGATGAAGATGTTATGCCAGATGCATTAGCAGGTTTAGCAGCTTCAGCAGCTATTCAATTGAGTGATTTCCCTTTTGAGTGTCCTATTTCAGAGGCTCGTGTCGCTAGAGTAGACGGAGAATTTATTATCAATCCAAGCAGAGCTCAGCTTGCAGAAGCCGATATAGACATGATGATTGGTGCCTCTGCTGATTCAGTAATGATGGTTGAAGGTGAAATGGATGAAATTTCTGAAGAAGAAATGGCAGATGCAATTAAATTTGCTCATGAATCTATTAAAATACAAATTGAAGCACAAGTTCGCTTAGCAGAAGCATTCGGAAAGAAAGAAGTTCGTGAATATGAAACTGCTGAGCAAAATGAAGAGCTAGCAAAAAAAATACATGATTTAGCATATGACAAATGTTATGCAATTGCTAAACAAGGTACATCCAAAGCTGAGCGTGGAGCTGCATTTTCTGAAGTAAAAGAAGAGGTTAAAGCTGCATTTTCTGAAGAAGAAATCGAAGAATACGGATCATTAGTATCTAAATACTACAGCAAAGCAGAAAAGGAAGCAGTTAGAGAATTAACTTTAGCTGAAGGTATTCGTTTAGACGGAAGAAAAACTGATGAGATTAGACCTATTTGGTCAGAGGTAGACTACCTTCCTTCTGTTCACGGTTCTTCAATTTTTACTCGTGGAGAAACTCAAGCTTTAGCAACGGTTACTCTGGGTACTTCTAGAGATGCCAACAAAATAGATATGCCATCATATGAGGGTGAAGAGAGCTTCTACTTACACTATAACTTCCCACCATTTTGTACTGGTGAAGCTAGACCTCTAAGAGGAACTTCAAGAAGAGAAGTTGGTCATGGTAATTTAGCTCAACGTGGATTAAAAGGAATGATTCCTGATGACTGCCCTTACACAGTAAG
>Ga0222718_10004375_pt1 | contig 11766 bp, 10 predicted proteins | sample C33_27DmetaG_FD_165045 | JGI IMG/M metagenome (GOLD analysis project Ga0222718, IMG submission 165045) | Estuarine water microbial communities from San Francisco Bay, California, United States - C33_27D | ecosystem: Environmental > Aquatic > Marine > Unclassified | place: USA: California... | reverse complement strand
TCGTGCTCGTCCCCCACAACACGACGCTCTCCGACATGGTGTTCGACCCTTCGGAGATCTCGATCTACGGCAAGGTCGTCACCGTGATGCGCAAGATCTGAACCTACCGGCGCTCACGCGCCGTTGGTCACGAGGTCAAGCAACGCGGCATGGGTGTCCATCAGCCACTGCCGCTCGAGATACTCACCCTGCGTGTGAGCAATCGTCGGGTCACCGGGGCCGAAGTTCGACGCAGGCACACCTCGCCCTGCGAAGAACGCCACGTCGGTCCAGCCGAGCTTGGCCCGCACCTCGAGGTCGTTTCGCTCGACGAGCGCGGCGATCATCGGATCCCCAAGTCCCGGCCTTGCACCGGGTGACAGGTCGGTCACTTCGAACGTGTCACCCTCCTCCATCAACGGTGCCACCAGTTCCCACACATGTGCGACGGCCTCGTCGCCCGAGCGGTCGGGGGCGAAACGATGGTTGATCCGCACCATGGCCGAGTCAGGAACGACGTTGCCGGCCACCCCACCCTCGACGTGCACGGCCTGGAGGGCCTCGCGGTACTCGCAGCCTTCGACGACGGGTCGACGCGCCTCGTAGGCGCTGACGATCGCCAGAAGGTCCCCGAGACGATGGATGGCATTGCGACCCATCCATGGACGTGCAGTGTGAGCGCGCGTACCGCCCAGAGTCACCTCAACTCGCAGCGTTCCCTGACACCCGGCCTCGAGTGCACCATGGGTCGGTTCACCGAGCAACGCCACATCGCCATCGAGGAGCTCGGGGCGTTCGGCTTCGATCTCGCGCAACCCGTTGTGGATGGCAGCAACCTCTTCACGTGCGTACAACACATACGTCACGTCGACCGCCGGCTCGGTGACCGTTCGGGCAAGGTCAACGATCGTCGCAACACCGCCCTTCATATCGGTGGTCCCGACACCGAACATCCGCTCACCGGCGATCCGGGCCCCCGCGTTGTCGTTGGCAGGCACCGTGTCGGTGTGCCCACCGAGCACGAGACGCCGCTTGCGGCCAAGATCAGTCCGAGCGACCAGGTTGTCACCGATTCGATCAACCGTCAGATGGTCACAGGCGCGTAATTCAGACTCGAGAAGCGCAACGATTTCTTGTTCCCGAAAGCTCTCCGAGGCGATGTCGACCAACGCCGCAGTGAGCTTCCAGACATCTCCCTTCGGAAGTACTGCCACGGTTCTTGGGCTCACTCGCTGCAATCGCCCATACTCAGACCGCTTGGCCGTGATCGCGCAAAATATCGTTGAGGGCTCCCTTGTCATGACGCTCACCCTCAGCGAGCCGCTTCAACACGAGGATGCAGGGAAGACCGAATTCACCGCCGGGGAACGACTTGCGACGGGTTCCCGCAACAGCCACACACCATGACGGGACCTCACCGCGACTGATCTCGTCGCCGGTCTCGACGTCGATCACCGGTATCGAGCCGGTCAGGATGGCTCCAGCCCCGAGAACAGTGCCCTGCCCCACACGGGCACCCTCGGCGACGATCGCTCGGCTGCCGATCATGCAATCGTCGCCGATCATCACCGGCGCCGCTTGCGCGGGTTCGAGCACGCCTCCGATCCCAACACCACCGGAGAGATGCACGTTGGCGCCGATCTGAGCGCAACTGCCGACCGTGGCCCACGTGTCGACCATGGTGTTCTCGCCCACGTACGCACCGATGTTGGTGTAACTAGGCATCATCACGACACCGGGAGCTTGATAGCTCCCCCAGCGAGCCTGGGCGCCAGGCACGACCCGTACACCGCGAGCCATGTAGTCGGCTTTCAACGGGATCTTGTCGGCGTACTCGAACGGACCGTGCTCAATGGTTTCCATCTTCGCGGTCTTGAAGAGCAGGAGCACTGCGTACTTACACCATTGGTTGACGGTCACAGAGCCGTCGGCGTTCCACTCGGCGACCCGCGCCACTCCCGTGTCGAGCGCATCGATCGCCTCGGTCACAGTTGCAACAATCTCCGGATCGTCGACCTCGATCGAATCACGATCAGCCCAGAGCGCCTCGATGCGGGTTTGCAGATCAGACGTTGCCGAGAGAGAAAGGTCAGCCATGCGCCGCAGGCTATCGCTCGCCACCAGACGCTGGGACCCACCGCCGACGCAACTCCCCCACTGCGATTCGCCTGATCAGTTGTGCATTCGCTCGAGCGCGAGGTGGAGGTCAGCAGTGGGCTGAACTGCGGCAAAGCGCACGTAGTCGGTTCGATCACCGTAGAACTCACCAGGACTCACGATGACCCCACAGCGATCCGCCAGAGTCCGCGCCAGCGCCCACGAATCGTGATCTGGTGCCTGGGCCCAGAGGTAGAAGCCACCTCCCGGCATTTCGACCGTGGCTCCAGCCGCTCGCAATAACTTGAGTCCGATCTCGAGGCGCTGGAGATAGACGTCGCGCTGAACCTCAACATGAGTTTGATCACCGAAAGCCACGATGGCAGCGGCCTGGACCGGTCCAGGGATGATCAGCCCCCCGTGCTTGCGAACTTCCTTCAGGTAGTGAACCACCTCGGGATCACCGGCGTAGAAGCCAGCGCGAGCGCCGGCGAAGTTCGAGCGCTTCGACAGCGAATGTACGGCGAGCACACCGTCGACGCCGTTCTGCAGGATCGATCGACGCGGCCCGTCCCACGTGAACTCGATGTAGCACTCATCGGAAAGCACCAAGACGTTGTTGGCCCGACCCCATGCGGCTGCAGCCTCCAGATCATCGATACCCCCGGCCGGGTTGCCTGGGGAATTGACCCACAGACACAAGGCGCGAGACGCGTCGGCCGGATCGATGGCGTCGAGATCGATCCGCCACTTTTCATCGACGGCTACGGGAACCGCTCGACAGCCCGAAAAGATCGCACCCTGCTCATAACTGGGATACGCCACCTCGGGATACAAGATCGTGTCTCGATCAGGCCTCCGCATCCGCAAAAAGTGCGGGGTCAACGCCACGAACTCCTTCGAGCCCACCACAGCGCCGATCTGCGTTGCAGGATCGATGTCGACGTTCGCCACACGGTCCAGCCAGCCGGCGGCAGCCTGGCGGTACTCAAGCGTGCCGACCGATGGCGGATACCCCCGTTCGAGATTCGATGTCGACAGGGCAGCGACGACGGCGGGTGTCGGTGGGTCAACCGGAGCCCCGATCGAGCAGTCGATCACCGACCCAAACCGCTCCTGGGCCAGACCGCGAAGCTCATCGAGGAGATCGTACGGATACGGCGGAGGGATGTACGGCGTCTCGTATGGGTGGGTCACGGCGTCTCCGGATCGCTGGGAGCCTGCGACGGCTCAACCAGATACTCGCGCAGCGCACCGAGCGAGGCCGGCTCAAGCCGGGCTTTCAAGCGCATGCCGTGCTCCTCCGCCGACTCCGAAAGCACCTGCCCTTCACGATGGACCGAGGCCAAGACATCACCGCGGTCCCACGGAATGATCAACTCGGCAAGCTCGGTCATCGATCGAACACGATCGCCGACCACCGCCAACAGGTGATCAAGGTTTTCACCGGAGTGAGCGGAGACGGCAACCGAGCCTTCGAATCGCTCGGCCAGGCGGTGCGAACCGCTCATGGCACTAGCGCCGAGCCGGTCGGCCTTGTTGAACACGAGCAACTCCGGCACATCGCCGGCACCAATCTCGTCAAGCACCTCACGCACGGCGGCCATCGAGCCTTCTGGGTCGGGGCCGGAGCCATCGACAACGTGAACGAGTAGGTCAGCGTCGCGTACCACGTCGAGTGTGGTCTTGAACGCAGTCACGAGCTGATGGGGCAGTTTGCGTACGAACCCCACGGTGTCGGTCGCAAACACCGTTTCACCACCCGGTAGCGGCAGCCGCCGGGTGGTGGCGTCGAGGGTGGCGAAGAGTCGGTCCTCAACGAGGACGTCGGCTTCGGTCAGTCGGTTGAGCAGCGACGATTTGCCCGCGTTGGTGTACCCGACAAGCGCGACGGCACGGTTTCGGGTCCGGGAACGCTGCTTCGACTGGGTCTCACGATGACCTTGGACCTTGCGAAGATCGGCTTCAAGCTTGTGAATACGGCGCACGAGCCGCCGACGGTCGACCTCGAGCTGGGTCTCGCCTGGGCCCCGCGTGCCGATCCCGCCGCCCTGCTGACTGAAGGTTCGACCAGTCGCTCGAAGGCGGGGAAGGCGGTATCGCAACTGAGCGAGTTCGACCTGGGCCTTGCCCTCCTGGCTCGATGCATTCTGGGCGAAGATATCGAGGATGACCGCCGTGCGGTCGAGGGCCGATCGACCCAGAATCTTCTCGAGGTTGTGCTGCTGAGCTGGCGTCAACTCATCGTCGAACACCACCGTGTCGCAATCTACAGCGACCGCAGCTTGCTTGATTTCCTGCGCTTTGCCCTTCCCGACATAGGTCGCTGCATCGGGCGCCGAGCGACGCTGATGAAGCCGAACGACCGCGTCCGCACCAGCGGTGTCGATCAGCAGTGCCAACTCGTCAAGGCTGGCATCGGTCTCCTCGGGATCGTGCCCCGCAGTGGTCACACCGACCAGAACGATTCGCTCCCGGAACGTCCGTTCGATGAGCCCATCGGACTCACCACCGAAGTCGCCAAAGGCACCGCGGTGCGAGTCTTGGTCACTACCCGCTTCTGCATCGAGCGGCTCGACCTCGCCATCGGGTAGATCCGTATCGTCGAAGATGCGTGCAACGTTGCGCTCAGTCACGACGATCTCTTCCCGTGCGCGCTGCGTATCCGACGCGTCGTATCGTCATGTGTCGGCCACGACCAGGTCGGCGATGTGGACCGCAGGGCCGGTCAAGGTGAGTGGAGTACCGAGTTCGACGAGTGCGTTCCCTCCAGGCATGTGCACGATGACTTTTTGCCCGACCAGGCCCCACCGGTGGAAGACATCGGCGGCAACCGTCGCGCCGCTCCCGCAGGCGTTCGTGACGCCGGCACCGCGCTCCCACACGCGGACCGTCAACTCGTCTTGACCCGAAACCGCCACAAAGTGGACGTTGGCCCCCGCCTCGAAGTGCGACTCGATCACCGGCCCGGCGACACGGAGGTCGATGGCGTCGGGATCGTCGACTTCGCACACCACGTGTGGATTGCCGATATCCCCAGACTCCCAACGCCTCACCGCTGCGAGCGGTGCACCAGCGGTCGCCATGAGATCGTCGACATCGGGATCAGGCCCGGGACGCACGATGCCCATGTCGACAGTGACCATGACAGTGCCCGGATCCTCGGAGGCGTGCACCTCACACAAATGGATACCGGCTGAGGTCGAGACGCGAATGCTGGTATCGCCCCGGCCGTCTCGACGGGCAACCGCTTGGGCGAAGCACCGCAGCCCATTACCGCTGATCTCCGCAGTGCTGCCGTCGCTGTTGAGCAAACGCATCACGATGTCGGCCTCGCTCGCCGGATCAGGAGGGAGGCCATAGATGAGCCCATCGGCGCCGATACCGGTGTGACGATCACACCACGCCATCGCCCGTGCCCTGGCCTCGCCAGGCAGGTGATCGGTGAGACACACCAAGAAGTCGTTGCCGAGCCCATGATGCTTCGAGAGTTGGATCGACTCGACCATGTCCTCCATTGTCGCAGGTCCGAGCACAACTCCGGTGTGCGTTTCAGCGAACCGGCCGAGCCAGGGCCTGATTCCACACCAGCAGAGCGTCGGCCGGGTCGACGGGGGCGTCGAGCCAGGCGATTCGCGGATCGCGACGAAACCAGCGCTCCTGCCGTCGGGCGAACTGCCGAGTCCGGTTGATGGCGATTTCGAGCGCCTCGTCGAGCGTCGTATGGCCATCGAGATGAGCGAGTAGTTCCCGATAGCCGAGGGCTTGGGCAGCGGTGTGGCTCGGACCGGTCTCCCGCAACCGCTGCACCTCTTCGAGAAAGCCGGCCGCCATCTGTGCCGCGTACCGCCGCTCGATTCGCTCGTCGAGGACTTTCCGCGGCCACCGGATCGCGACCTGCACGAACGGTGTGGCCGGATAGGTCTCGAGACCGGGCCCGAACGACGAGAACAAAAGCCCGCTACCGAGAACAACCTCCAGGGCGCGCAGAACACGGCGTTCGTTGTTCGGCTCCATTCGCTCAGCCGCCGTCGGATCGAGATCGGCGAGTCGCTCATGCATCATCTCGATTGACGTACCCGCAGCGAGTTGCGCTTCCAGAGCTGCGCGAGTGTTGAGGAACCGGGGTGGGATGTCGAGATCGTCGATGACCGATCGGAGGTACAGACCAGTACCTCCGACGAGGATCGGCACTGCGCCGCGCGCACGCACATCTGCGATGGCGGCCCGAGCGCGTCGCTGAAATGTCGCAACCGTGAACACTTCAGACGGAGACACGAGGTCGATGAGGTGGTGCGGCACGGACGCCTGTTCCTCGGGAGTGGGTGTGGCCGTGCCGACGTTCATCCCGACATACACCTGCATCGAGTCGACCGATACCAGCTCGGCAGTCTGCCCCTGCGACGCAAGAAGCTCCGTCACCCCGAGTGCCAGCGACGACTTGCCGGACGCGGTCGGGCCAAGAATCGACAGCGGACGCGCTGCGCGACCCTCGCCGGTCAGGTCGCTAGGCATCGGGCCAACCGACTTCGGCAGCAATCGCATTGAGTTGTTGACACGCGTCGAGCGTCAAGAGGTCGACGTCGTCTGCCCCGTAGGCGTCGACCAGCGGCGCCACGACCGCACTCCCGAAGCGAACTGCAACACCGACGGCAACCGCTGCGAGATCGAGGTGACGGTCGCCCCACACGGTCTCTCCCGCCACCTCGACATCACCCTGGGGCGAGATCATGCAGTGGTCGAGGGTCAAGCCGAGCCGGACCAGGACGGGCGCCTGCACTCTCGGGAGGGACTCGACGGCACGTCTCGCAGAGGCGGCAAGCTCCCGCAGATCGAGACCTTCGAACGAACCGGTGGAAACGGTTCCGCCGCGCCTAGCCGAAGCCGCCACCAGATGGGCCGTCAGATCCTGGAGAGAGAATGAAGATCGGTCGGGGTCGTCGACGCTCACCGTGGGCGCCCTTCCTGCGCCATGTCGACTCGACAGCGCAGAGCCGACCGAACGAGCGACCGCCTCGGGGTCGATCGGCAGAGCCGGATCACTCACTGGAAGGCGCTTGACGGACACGCTCGACCTGCTGGCTCAGCCGGCGGCGACAGGAATGCGCGTGCGATGTCGCGCCGGCATCGTGACCTCGATCAAGTTGCCGAGCAGATGATTTGTCTTACCCTCGGTGATGGCAACCATCGCGTACGAGCCAGTTTTGATCGAGATCGGACTGGCGAAGTGCACGAGCGTATTTCGTCTCGTCCGGCCGGTGAGTACCGACGGGTCTTTCTTGCTCGGCCCTTCGACAGTGACTTCTTCGACTTCGCCGACGCGGCCCATATTCGCTTTCAGCGACGACCGCTCGATCACGGTGCGCAGGCGCTCGTAGCGCTCGACCGCGACCTCGTGCGGAACAGCAAGAGACGGCTCGGCTTGGAGTAGATCGGCAGCTTCTGTTCCGGGCCGAGGGCTGAAGACGAACGTGAACGCGCTGTCGTACTCAGCTGCTGCAGCGACTTCGAGCGTGCGCTCGAAGTCGGCATCGGTCTCACCCGGGAACCCGACGATAATGTCGGTCGAGACGGCTAGGCCGGCGATGATGGCTCGCGCCTCGCTCAGCTTTTCGAGGTACCGCTCGGCGGTATACCCGCGATGCATGGCGGTCAGCACCGTGTCGCTTCCGGACTGCAGCGGGAAATGAAGGTGCTCACAGACCTCGGGGGTCGCGGCCATCGCCTCGAAGGTCTCGGTGCGCATGTCCTTCGGGTGCGGGGACGTGAAGCGAACTCGATGAACGCCATCGATTTCACCGACCGACCGCAACAGATCGCTGAAGAGCGGACGCGCCCGGCGGTCGTCAGTCCAACGTTCACCGCACCACCAGGCGTCACCGAGATCGTCGGGCGAATCAGCGGTGAGCTCGCGGGCTGCAACCGCTCGACGAGCGAGGGTGAGATCTCGACCAAAGCTGTTGACGTTTTGGCCGAGGAGGGTGATCTCGCTCACGCCGTCGGCAGCGAGTTGTTGCACCTCCGCAACAAGCTCACCGAAGGAGCGGGAGATCTCAGGCCCACGGACCGCCGGCACAATGCAAAACGCACAGCTGTTGTCGCACCCGATCTGGATCGTGAGCCATCCGGCATGATCAACCTCACGCACCGTGAGCAACGCTGAGGGGAAGGCTTCGGCATCGTCGCGCGCTGTCGCCTCGAGAATCTCGACGATCGGACCATGTTCGGCCGCATGATCGAGCAACTCGACAGCTCGATGGACGTTGTGGGTCCCGAACACGACGTCGACATGACCGGCCCGATCGCGAATCGAGTCGCGATCCTTTTGCGCAAGACAACCCCCAACCGCGATTTGCAGACCCGGCTTCTGCGCTTTGAGCCCCTTGAGATGACCCAGCGCGCCGTAGAGCTTGTTGTCGGCGTTCTCCCGGATACAGCAGGTGTTGAGAACAATGACGTCGGCATCAGCCTCGTCGTCGACTCGGACGAGACCATCGGCTTCGAGCAACCCAGAGATTCGCTCCGAATCGTGCTCGTTCATCTGACAGCCGAAGGTCTTGACCAGGTAGGTCCGGGACTCGCTCACGCCTCCGATGCTAGCGACATGCGAGCACACGCCATCTCGGTGTTGATTGCAGGGATTGATCTCATCGACGAGCGAGGCACGAAAGAGCACTGCTGCGAACTCATGGTGCTCGACGGAGATTCACACGAAAAAGCAGAACGAGCCGCCGGGAGCGGCTCGTTCGCTTGTTGCTCCTCGACGCCTGGCGTCAGTCGTCGAGTGCGATCGGCATGTCGTCGACGTCGGAGAACTCCTCGTGCTCTTCGCCATCGACGACATCGACAATCTCTTCTTTTTCGGGCATGACGGCTTTCCAGACCCGGTCGGAGATCTCGACCATTACTTCGGGGTTCTCGGTGAGGTACTTCTTTGCGTTCTCGCGCCCCTGACCGAGTTGCTCACCGTCGTACGTGTACCAGGCGCCTGATTTCTTGACGATGCCTTCGTCGACTGAGAGGTCGAGGACCGAACCCTCACGGGAGATACCGGTGCCGTACATGATGTCGAACTCGGCCTGCTTGAAAGGTGGGCTGACCTTGTTCTTCACCACCTTGACTCGGGTTCGGTTGCCTGCGACCTCGACGCCGTCCTTGATCGATTCGATCCGACGGATGTCGAGGCGAACCGACGAGTAGAACTTCAGCGCCCGGCCACCCGGGGTGGTCTCTGGCGAACCAAACATGACGCCGATCTTCTCGCGCAGCTGGTTGATGAAGATGATGATCGTATTGGACTTGCTGAGGTTGGCGGTGAGCTTGCGCAGCGCCTGCGACATCAGACGGGCCTGCAGGCCGACGTGGGTGTCGCCCATCTCTCCTTCGATCTCAGCACGAGGCGTAAGTGCAGCGACCGAATCGATCACGATCACGTCGATTGCGCCAGAGCGGATCAGCATGTCGGTGATCTCGAGTGCCTGCTCGCCGGTGTCGGGCTGGGAGATCAGCAGCTCGTCGATGTCGACACCGATCGCTTTGGCGTAGACCGGGTCCATGGCGTGCTCGGCATCGATGTAGGCGCAGATGCCGCCATTTCGCTGAGCCTCGGCGACGACATGGGTGGCGAGCGTGGTCTTGCCCGAGGACTCCGGACCGAAGATCTCGGTGATGCGGCCTCGGGGTAGACCACCGATGCCGAGAGCGAGATCGAGGGCGAGTGCACCAGTGGGAATCGACTCGATCGCCATCGAGGTCTTGTCGCCCATCTTCATGACCGAGCCTTTGCCGAACTGTTTCTCGATCTGGCCGAGTGCTACATCGAGTGCCTTGCCGCGGTCTGCTTCCACTGTTCGCTCCTGTCGTCACCCGGAAATTCCGGGCCTCTTTCGTGATGTGCGGTTGAGTTGCTGGGTTGGGGGGTGTGGTTTGAGCTCGAACCTACGAGGAGGGTGTGACACTGGCTGTGACAGCTCGCCTTCAACAGTGGCGCGAACGAATGACAGTAACGTAATTACGAACAACCGTTCGGTCAAGCACCACGATGCAGGAATTCGCAGTACACGGCACCAGACGACACGATCGGCGAGAACCGGAACCATTCGGGGGGCGTTACGTTTCCTCGGTGACACAAACCTGAGACAATTTCGCAGGTGCCCGCCTCCTGGCGGGCGAGAACAGGAGTCGATCCATGAGTGATGTCAGCTTCGACGATGCGGAACTTCGGGCCCGCCTCACAGCCGAGCAGTACGCCGTGACCCAGCAGGCTGGGACGGAACGTGCCTTCACTGGCGAATACTGGGATTGCCACGAAGACGGCACCTACCGCTGTGTCGTGTGCGATACCCCCCTCTTCACAAGTGCGACCAAGTTCGAGTCCGGGTCAGGCTGGCCGTCGTTCTTCGACACCGTCGGTCCCGATGTCGTCGAGATCCGCACGGACCACTCCCACGGCATGATTCGCGAGGAAGCGGTCTGCGCCAACTGCGACGCGCACCTTGGCCATCGGTTCCCCGATGGCCCCGCTCCGACGGGCCAGCGGTACTGCATGAACAGTGCGGCCATGCGACTCGATCGAAGCGACATCGCAGGAGACGACTAGCCCGCCGATAGCCTCTGGTGGTGACTCGTACGACGTCGTTCGCCGAGCTCGGCGTGCCGGCGGCGATCGTTGCGGCACTTGAGCAGGCCCGTATCCGCCAGCCCTTCCCAATCCAGGCCGAGACGATCCCCGACCTGCTTGCCGGAAAGGACGTCATCGGCCGCGCTCCGACCGGGTCGGGCAAGACGCTTGCATTTGGTATCCCCCTCGCGGTGGCATGCCAGGCGAACGGCCCTGCGCGCAAAAAACGGCCGACTGCACTCGTACTCGCGCCGACCCGTGAGCTCGCCGCCCAGATCGCCGATGAGCTCGCCCCGCTCCTCCGGGCCGTCGACCGCACCATCCTCGCGGTGTACGGCGGGGTTGGTCTTCAGCCTCAGATCAACCGGCTCAGTAAGGGTATTGATCTGCTGGTCGCCACACCGGGGCGGTTGGAAGATCTGATCCAGCAACGCGTCGTGTCGCTCGCCGAGGTCCAGAACGTCGTGGTCGACGAAGCCGACCGCATGGCCGACATGGGCTTCCTCCCTGCGGTGCGCCGGATCCTCGACCAGACCGATCCGAGCCGACAAACCGTCCTGTACTCAGCGACCCTCGACGGCGAGGTCGCGAAGATCACCCGCTCGTATCAGACCAACCCCGTTCGCCACGAAGTGGGTGAGGCGACGCCCGACCTGACCAAGATGGAGCACCACTTCTGGCTGCTCCCCCGCCCCGAACGCATCCGACTCTGCGCCTCAGTCGTCGCCACGTTCGGTCGCACCATCGTGTTCACCCGTACCCGGCACGGCGCCGATCGGGCCGCTCGCCAGCTCACGAGCGCAGGCGTCAAGGCGGTACCGATCCACGGCAATCGATCGCAGGCGCAACGCCAACGTGCGCTCGACGACTTCGCAACCGGCAAAGCACACGCCCTTGTTGCGACCGACGTTGCCGCCCGCGGAATCCATGTCGATGCGGTGGAGTGCGTCGTTCACTTCGATCCAGTCGACGAAGACTCGGCGTACCTCCACCGATCCGGTCGTACCGCTCGTGCCGGTGCCAAAGGTGTTGTCGTGTCGTTTGTCGACCCATCACAGGCCAACGCGGTG
>Ga0222718_10004373_pt1 | contig 11768 bp, 8 predicted proteins | sample C33_27DmetaG_FD_165045 | JGI IMG/M metagenome (GOLD analysis project Ga0222718, IMG submission 165045) | Estuarine water microbial communities from San Francisco Bay, California, United States - C33_27D | ecosystem: Environmental > Aquatic > Marine > Unclassified | place: USA: California... | reverse complement strand
TTTTATAACAAAAATCATATGTACGGGTTTCCATTACTTCACATTCAGGATTTGCTGTTTTCCAATCTGGAACTGTACGATAATTTGTCATTGTTATACGATTTAATATTCTTCGCAACTTTTGTAATTCATCCGTATCTTTACTCCATCCATCATCCTCTTTTATATACATTGTTTCTCGCTTTATATCCGTACAATGAATTGGACGTTTTGTTACATCCATTGTTTTTAAACGGTCCATTATCATTTTTGTCATACCATTTACATATCCGTGATTTCCAATATAGTCTAATTCGTCTAATTTTACGTTCATATTTTGTAAAAAATCTGTTATACTCATTGCATCTTTACACGTATCATTCAAGAAAAAATTAAGATTAAACCTTTGGTTATTATTTATTGTGTTTGTATTATTGTTAGTTATATTTGTTGCGTTATTCTTTACAGCATTTACTAATTGTTCCTGTAATTCTACATTTTTTTTATTTGCTTCATGCAACTGAGAATACTGATCTATCATCATAGTTTTGAAATCCTCATTTTGCTTTAATAACGTTAATACTACTGATGAATCTTTCATATCTGGGATATTTTCACTCGATACATCATTTGCAACATTGTTATTTACATAATCATCATAATCATATATTGCTTCCTTATACGTACAATTTTTCTTATGTAACGACAATCCCTGACGATACTTATATTCTTTGCCACATTCACAAACGAATAATGCATTGGCGTTTTTTGGCGTTTTTTTGTCATCATTTGTCATCATTTTATGTTTTGCAGTCATTTCGTGTCTATTATAATCACTCTTTTTACTGCATTTAAAGTTGCATTTTATACAATGATAATTTCCGGCGTTTTTTGGCGTTTTTTTTGTCATCATTGTGTCACTATAAAATGATGACAAAAAAAACGCCTAAATTTTTCGCGTAAAATTATGTAAAAAAAGTATGCAGCCAAATTAAAATTATTTTTTTTGTATTTACTGCATTTCAATCACAAACTCAAAATTGACAATTTCCGAGATGAAAAAAAAAATTTCTCAGAGGGGTAAGTCAAAAATGGACATTCTGAAAATGTCCAATTTCGGATTTCACCCACCTAATTATTTTGTAAAAAAAGTATAATAAATATATAAATTGAAAATAGGATATAAAGAATGACATAAAATTACAGTATAATAAATATATAAATTTTTGAATATAAAGAAAATATATTCATTGTGAAAATACAATAAATATATAAATTGAAAATTGAATATAAAGAAATACAATAAATATATAAATTGAAATTTGAATATAAAGAAATATATATTCATTGTGAAAATACAATAAATATATAAATTGAAAATTGAATATAAAGAAAATATATTCATTGTGAAAATACAATAAATATATAAATTGAAAATTGAATATAAAGAAATATATATTCATTGTGAAAATACAATAAATATATAAATTGAAAATTGAATATAGAGAAATACAATAAATATATTATTTTTGTAATCCAATTACTCCACAAGCTAAACGTTTTCCAGCATTACCTGTTTTTAGAGATTCGTCATTATTTCCTTTACCTAAATCGTCTTCTTTATCGTGAATAACAAACATACGTCCAAGAACAGATGTTTTCATATTTTTTGTTAAACATATTCCTTTTACATATAATGAACCCTTTGCTAAATTATTTTTTGATTTAATATTACCAAGGTCACCTGCGTGTCTTTCACGTGAATATAATCCGCCGTGTTTTCTATTAAATGGATTGAAATGAGAACACGCACTATTACAGCCGTCTGATAAGTCGCCATATTCGTGAATATGAAAACCGTGAAGTCCATTTTCTAATCCTTTTATTTCATATTCAATCTTAAGACCAGTTAGTGTTTCTTTAAGAAAAATTTTACCTTCAATATTATAACTGTTTTGGTCTATTACTGCAATACCTTTTTTACTAGAATTTTTTTTAAGAGTTTTATTGCAAGAATGTTTAATCTTATGTTTTGTAATTTTATTCTTTTTTAATTTTCTACTATTACCACCAGCTATAATACATCCATCATTAGCACAATCTTTATTTATAGATGGAAAATCAGGAGATTTATTTGGTGAGGATAAAAGTTTCATATTATCAAACATGGTATTAAATAGTTTTTCGCAAGATAAATTGTTTTCCATATATCTATAACCAGTTATAAAATAATTCAAATATTTATTATTCATATGTTGATAATTCTGTGATAATTTTGTTGGTGTGTTAGTATGAATATCAACTTCACAGAACAATGCAAATAAAGAAGCTTTCTTTTCATCAAACCAACTATGATTATCTTTTATATATTCTTGAAAAATATTCCAATTAAAAAAGTAAAAAAAATGGTTTGCTAAAATCATAATACTTAAAGCTTTTATTAATTCTTTTGGTGCGTGCTCGCCTGTCTTTTTTAATAAATTAGAATAATCGTGGTATAAATTTGAGTCTAAATCTATCATTCTTACATCTAAATCAGCATAATAAGGTGTTACGTTAATAACAATATTGTCAGGTTTAATATCAAATGGTATTCTATGAGCCTTATTATGAACCTTTGCGATTATATCTATTATTCTTTTTGCGATAACTCTATCAAAATCTCTTAGTGTTTCATCGGGTTTAATCTTACCACCATCAGTATGATCTTTATATAAACTGTATAAATCAGTATCGTATGCTTCACTTATAATAATTTTATGAATTGCATAAATAATTTTTTTGGAGCCATTATCATTATTAGTATGCATTTTTCTATCCATTATATATCCAAAGAATTCTAATTGTGGTGAAATATTCTCATTAGAAGCAGTAACCCAATTTAAATGATCCATCATTTCATCTTGTGTATTTGCTATTAGTTTTTTACAATAATTTATTACTTTATCTATATCAGTATCAGTATCAGCAGATGTTTCATTTATTTTTTTTTCGTGTATTGAACTATTGTTTAAAACATCAATATATTTTTGTAAATGATTATATTTATGTAATAGAATAATAGGTGTTTTAGATTTTCTATAAACTATTTTTCTAATAATTTTTGGGTCTGTTTTATTTTTTAGTAAAAAATATTGAACTTTATTAAAACCACCAGTATTTTCATTATTCATTATATCATATGTTTCATCAGGAAATTGGTAATCTAATATATCTTTCATTTTTGAAAAAATGAAAATAGGTGATCCATCATTAAATTGTTCCATTATATATATATATAGAATATATATTATGATAAACATAAATTATATACCAAAAGAATTATTAACCTACATATTTTTATTTATACTGTGTAGTATATTCTTTATATTAACTATAAAAAATCGTGAAAATAATTTTATAAGTTTAATACCTAATGTAATAAGTATGTTTGTTTTAGGTCCTATTTTTTTAATAGTAGGTTATTTCAATACAAAATATAATATTTTATATTTAATTTTATCTATAATAGCATTAGGTCTTTTTTTAAGTATTATGTATGAATTAATACAGGAGGATAAATCAATAACAATTGGTAGATTATTTTATTTGTTATTGTTTATTCCAATTTTAATATATATAGGATTTAAACGTGAAAATAGTTCTGTAATTGCTAATAAGTTACTATTTGTAATAGGTATATTTTACATTATTTACAATACAATTGCAGTTTGCTTTCCTAAGATATCAAAAAACTCAATATTTAATGGATTTCCAGAACATCCACTTAAAAGATTGTTACCATTACTACAAAAATAATTAATAATATTGTTTTTAATATTATTAAAAAAACTAGTGCTATATATAATAATGTCAGGTAGAAGAAAATTGAAAATTATTACTAATGATATAGAATATGACAATAGCAAAAATAAAATGGATAATATTGATATACAACTAACAGACGGTTTAGAATATTTAACTAATATAAATGATAATTCAATAGATTTATGTTTAACAGATCCTCCCTATGCAATTTCGCGTGAAAGTGGTATGAATTTACATTATAACAAAGTAAAAGAAAATGAACGTAATGATGTTAAATATATAAAAACAGAAGATGAATGGAAACAATATGCAAAAGATAATAATGTGTCTGATGATAAAAAAGAAAATTATATGAAATATGGTACAATATATGGAAAGAAGTATTGTGTAAAAACAGATTATGGAGATTGGGATAATACGTTTACAATGGATATGTTAGATACGTTTATAGGTGAATATTATAAAAAATTAAAAAAAGGTGGAACTATGATAATGTTCTTTGATTTATGGAAGATTACTGATTTAAAAAATTTGATGGAAAAGAATAAATTTAAACAGATAAGGTTAATTGAGTGGATAAAAACAAATCCTCAGCCATTAAATTCAAAAACAAATTATTTGACAAACTGTCGTGAAATAGCTTTATTAGGAGTAAAAGGAGGAAAACCAACATTTAATAGTAAATATGATAATGCAATATATTATTATCCGATACAAGGTGGTAAGAATAAGTTCCATCCAACTCAAAAAAGTTTGCCATTATTTGAGGAATTAATAAAAAAACATTCAAATGAAAATGATGTAGTATTAGATACATTTTTAGGAAGTGGAACAACAGCAATCGCAGCAAAGAATACAAATAGAAAATTTAAAGGTTGTGAAGTATCAAAAGAATATTATGATAAATTAATGAAAATTATATAGATCGTTTAAGTTGTTTATATAATACAAGTTGTTTCACTTTTTTCATAAAATCAACAGGGTCGTACCAATATGTGCCAACCATAGCATTAATATCTTTTTCGTTAAGTTTTTCGCTACCAGTTGTAAAATTAATACCAAATACAGCGATAGATGGTATAGATGTAGCAGGAACTCTTTTACCTTTTTCTACAGTAATTTTAGCAACTTGTCTTTTTTGTAAATTGCAATGATTACAAAGACATTGAAAATCTTCTTTAGTTTGTGTTTTTGAATCAAGAACACGAGGGTCATTATAAAGATCATTTTTATGATCGGTAACAAGATCAGAATGGCTACCACAAACAACACAACCCATTGCTTTATGATATTTATGAATATCAGCACGTATAGGTCTAGTAGCCCCGTGTAAGAAATCCGTACTAAATCCAATTGTTCTTACTGCAATAATTCTATTTTTTTCTTTTTTAGTTTCCCAGTTAAAACGATTATCACCAAAATAAACGCCGTGTCTTCCTACACCATTATTTCCCCAATCTAAATCAGTTCCATTTAATTCATCACGAGTAACCCATAAAGAAATACCATCTGTATCAGGTTTAAATATATTATCAACTGCTAATTGTTTTTTTGATAATTTTTTTACTTTTTCATTCTTTTCTTTTTCATTCTTTTCTTTTTCATTCTTTTGATTAGGAGCGGACATTTTATTATAATATATGTGTCTAAAATAAATTATAGAAATAATTTGTAATTTATTAATTAATGGAGGATACCAAAAAAATTAATTTTTTAGAAAGTAGTACAAGTAAGAATGTAAAAACTAAAAAAGATGCTAATAAAAGAGCAATAACACATAGTGATAAATGGAATTTTACAGAAATAGAATTAGAAAATGAAAATCAAATATTATATATAGATGAGTTGTGTAGTAATAATATAAAACATAATAATATATGTAATACAATAGTAAAAGAAATTAACAAAAAAATAAATGGTTATAAAGGTCAAGATCAAAAAAAAAATTTATATGAACCAGATAAAATAGTAGATATAGATTATGTTATAAATTTATTACAAGGTTCTCGAAATAAATGTTTTTATTGCAAAAAAATAGTAAAAATATTATATGAAAATGTAAGAGAACCATTTCAATGGTCGTTAGATAGAATAGATAATAGATTTGGACATAATAAAGAGAACTTAGTAATAGCTTGTTTGGATTGCAATGTAAGTAGAAAAACCATGTATCATGAAAGATATGCTTTTACAAAACAATTATCAATAGTAAAGAAAAACTAAAATCTGCGGTAAAATCATATAAATACTATATGATTTTAAATATATCTTAAATGCAAAATATTTTTACAAAAATACAACACGAAAATATTCATTCGTATAATAGAAAACCAAAATTTGATATTCATAAAGATATAGATGAAAAATTGGATTATTTTTATAAGACAAATAAAATACCTCATTTAATTTTTCATGGAACATCTGGAACAGGAAAGAGAACAATAGTTAATAATTTTTTAAATAAGATATATAATAATGATAAAATACGTATGAAATCAAATATAATGACAGTGAATTGTGCTCATGGTAAAGGAATAAAATTTATTCGTGAAGAGTTGAAATTTTTTGCAAAAACAAACATTCAATCAAATAATGGTGCATTATTTAAAACAATAGTATTAATAAATGCAGATAATTTGACAATAGACGCCCAATCAGCTTTACGACGATGTATAGAACAATTTAGTTTTAATACTCGTTTTTTTATAATAATAGAAAATAAACATAAATTATTAAATCCAATATTATCGCGTTTTTGTGAAATATATGTGCCAGAACATATGGAAAATAATGAATTAGTAAATTTACATAAAATATCAGTAAGTGAAAATTATTCAATAGTTAATCTAGGTACTACGCGGTTAAATGAAAAAATGAATGAATTTTTAAAAAATGAAATAAATCATAAAAAAATAGTAGAATTATCAAATAGTATTTATAGTGAAGGATTATCAAGCTTAGATTTGATAAATTGGATAAAAGAAACAAAATTAATAAATATTGAATTAAAATCAAAAATATGTATATGTTTTGATATAATACGAAAAGAGTATAGATATGAAAAAATGTTAATGTTATATATTTTAGATTATTTATTTTTGCGTACAAATAAGGACTTAAAAAGTATAAATGAAATATAATAATGGACGATTTTGTAATCTCTAATTTACACGAATCGAGAAATGAATGGTGTAGCCGTTTAGTAAGTATTTTTACTCCTTTAATGGTAGAAGGAATTCGTTCAATATACAATGAATCCTGGAAAATGTGTTTAGATAATGATGAAGCAAATAAATATTTAATGACCTTTCAAAATTTATTATCAAGAGTTCCAAAATGGAATAATGTAATAATAGAAGAAGAGCGAAAACGAATAGTGCAACGTAGTAGCTGTGATTATTTAGAAGATTTAATTACTTGCGTCCATATTATTCAATTAAAAGTATTAACTTGTATTCGTGTTGGTAATAAACAAAAAAAGATTGATATTTCCATCCCTAAGTTAGATACTTTTATTCACAAAGTATATATTCACGTTGCTCGTAAAGTGTATACAAATGTATATCTATTTGAAAAAAATATATCACCTCTTCAAGTACAAAAAAATAATCGTGAATTGGAGTCAATCGTTCAAGAATGTATTTTAACAACAATTCGTGAGAGTGTTCCTACAGAAGCAATTATTCGTGCTTATATGGATGAAGGAGTCGAGCAAGAAGAAGAAGTTATAATTGAGGATTTAGAACCCGAAGAAGAAAAAAAGGAAAATGTAGAAAATAATCAAGAGTCAAATGCAACAAATGAGAACATAAATGAAGAAGAAGAGATACCAGATATTGTTCCAACTATTAAAAATATAGATGATAATGAAGTAGTAACTCAATTATCGTTTAATGATGTGGATTCTGTATTAGATTCAACTAATAAAGTTGATGAAATTGATGCTCCAAAAACAATCGAAAGATTGGAAGACATTAGTACGTCAAGAGCAATTGAACGTAAGTTGGAAGAAGAAAGTGATACAGATGATGAACGTATTCAAATACATACCGATTTAGTTGATTTAAGTGGATTTGATGTATTAGACGCAGAAGAAAAAGACTTAGAAGGTCAAGATATATTGTTAGATGGTATTGAAGAATTACCACCAATTTAGGATGATTATGCGTTATATTAAACATATAAAATTCTATAATTAAATATATTTAATCAATGGAAAAATTATTGATAATAGCTGCAATAGTAACATTTTTATTTACTGTTTTAAAAGTTTTTGAAATGAAATATATTGCAAAAAAGTGGACGCCTCTTAAATTTGTAATTCGTGATGCTAGTATGGTGTTTGGTTCTGCATTTATTGGATTATTCTGTTTTTTACAATTAAATGGTTCTCTAAATGATTTCATGAATGTTGTAACTGATGGTAAGGCATTAGCATTGAGTAGCACACAAGTATTTACAGATGAACCTGGTTTCTAATCATATAAAGGTTAATTATTAACAACTTATATTATATCTATGCATATATATAATATAATGAATCAATTAAGTGAAATACCTAGAAAAAATGAAATATATGCTGATGTCTTAAGTAGATTATCAATTTTAATGAGTAAAAAAGGAGATGTTATTCGCAGTCGTATTTATAGTAAAGCACAAGATGTTATTTTAGGACTAAAAGAAAATATAACAGAACCACGTGAATTAGAAGGAAAACCAGGTATAGGTCCAACTATTATTGCAAAACTAACTGAATATACAAATACAGGAACATTAGAGGTTTTTGAAAGAGAAAAAGAGAACCCAGAAATGTGGCTAACAGATATTTATGGAATTGGACCTAAAAAAGCACAAGAATTAGTAAAAAATGGTATAAAAACTATTGATGATTTGCGAGAACAACAAGATAATTTATTGAATGATAAACAAAAAATTGGATTAAAATATTACGATGATATCCAAAAACGTATTCCACGAGACGAAATTGATGAATATAATCAAGTTTTTAATAATGAATTTAAAAAAATATCCAACAAAGACAGTGAATTTGAAATAGTAGGAAGTTATCGTCGTGGTGCAAAAACATCAGGAGATATTGATGTAATAATAACTGCAGATGATTCAAATGTTTTTAAAAATTTTATTGATAATTTGAAAGAAAAGGGAATTATAGTAGAATTATTATCATATGGAAAGACAAAGAGCTTAGTTATTGCAAAATTACCAGGTAAAGAAATTAACAGACGTGTTGATTTTATGTATACAACTAAAGAAGAATATCCTTTTGCTATTTTATATTTTACAGGTAGTAAGTCATTTAATACTGTTATGCGTAGTTATGCTTTAAAATTAGGTTTATCTTTAAACGAACACGGTATGTATATAAAAGAAAAGGGTAAAACTAAAGAAGATAAAGTAAGTAAAAAATTTAATAATGAAAAAGATATATTCGATTCATTGTATTTAAAATACAAAAAACCAGAAGAAAGATTAGATGGAAGATCTGTTGAAACTACATTACCTATTATAAAAGATGAAGAGAACATTAATGTAGAAAAAAAAGGCCAAAGTTGCTATAAATCGTGCGATAATGTTCCAGTTGGTGAATGTGTAACTGGATGTTCTCCAAGTTGGGCTGATGATAACTTAATTCATTCAAGAAATTGGTGTACTTGTAATTTAAATAAAGAAGATTGTGTAATATCTTTATGTCCCGCACATACTGAACCTACAATGTTAAAACAATCAACACCAGAGAAAAAACAAAGAAAAACACGTAAAAAAAGAGAACCTAGTGAAAATCAAAAAGAGAAAAAAGAAGGTTCTCCAAAAAAACGTAAAACTAAGAAGAAAAGTCCCGAAAAAAAAGAAATAACACCTGAAAAAAAAGAAATAACACCTGAAAAAACAAAGAAAATACGTAAATTACAAAAAAAGGTAAAATTGGTAGAAATAGTGCCACGTTTAACGATAAATGAAAATGAAATAGAAGAAAAAGTAGAAACAGATGATCTTCCAGAATTAGCACCAATTTTATATATGGATAAAAATGAAAACAAAATAATAAATAATAAAGAAAAAAAGAATAAAACAATTAAAAAATTAAAAATTATAGAAAATGATAAAGAGAATATACCATTAAATAATAAAGATATCAAGATGACAGAAAAAATAAAGAATGCAAAAAAGATAATTGATGAGTTTCAACAGAAAGGAATTAGTGTATTGGAGAACCTGAAAGAAGAAGAATTAACAGATATAATAGAAGCGTGTAATCACTCATATTACAACACAAAAACTCCATTAACAAATAATGATAATGAATACGATATAATAAAAGAATATATAGAGCGAAAATATCCATCAAATGGAATAATAGAAGAAATAGGTGCAAAAGTAATGAAAAATAAGGTAAAATTACCATATGTAATGGCTTCAATGGATAAAATAAAACCAGATACAAACGCTTTAGTAAATTGGTGTCAAAAATATAAAGGTCCATACGTATTATCTTGTAAATTAGATGGTGTAAGTGGATTATATACAACTGAAGGTGAAAAACCCAAATTATATACACGCGGAAATGGAACAATAGGTCAAGATATAAGTCATTTGATACCTGTATTAAATTTACCAAAAGAGAAAGACAGTGTAGTAAGAGGAGAATTTATAATACCACGTATAACATTTGATGAAAAGTACAAAACAAAATTTGCAAATGCAAGAAATTTGGTATCTGGAATAGTAAATAGTAAATCAATCGATAATAAAGCTAAAGATATGAAATTTGTAGCATATGAGGTAATAAAACCACATATTCGTCCAAGCGAACAAATGCAAAAATTAGAACAATTAGGTCATATAGTAGTTCAAAATAAAAATGTAGAAAATTTAACAAATGAAATGTTATCACAAGTATTAATGGATTGGAGAACTAATTATGAATATGAGATAGATGGTGTAATAGTAACTGATGATCGCATTCATGAACGTAAAACAGGAAATCCTGATTATGCTTTTGCATTTAAAATGGTAATATCAGATCAAGTAGCAGAAGCAAAAGTAGTAGATGTAATATGGACTCCAAGCAAAAGTGGTTATTTAAAACCAAGAGTTCGTATAGAACCAATAAAATTAGGTGGAGTAACAATAGAATATGCAACAGGGTTTAATGGAAAGTTCATTGAAGAAAATAAAATAGGTATAGGTTCAATAATTCAAATTATTCGTAGTGGGGATGTTATACCTTATATAAAAACAGTGACAATGCCTGCAGAAAATGCGAAAATGCCTTTATCAAAATATCATTGGACGGACACACACGTTGATATTGTGTTAGATAATGTAAATGAAGATAGTACAGTGCAAGAAAAAAATATAACGGATTTTTTTACAGCTATAGAAGTAGATGGATTAGGGCCAGGAAATGTAAAAAAAATAATGGAAGCTGGATATCGAAGTGTGCCTGATATTATAAAAATGAAAAAAGAAGACTATAACAATGTTAAAGGTTTTAAAGAAAAAATGATAAACAAAATATATGATGGTATAAAGACAAAGGTGGAAGAAGCTACCTTAATAACAATAATGGCTGCATCAAATAAGTTTGGAAGAGGTATTGGAAAGCGAAAAATAACACCAATTCTGGATAAGTATCCAAATATATTATTAAGCAATGAAACTGTAGATGAAAAGATAACAATGTTACAAACAGTAGATGGTATTGGAAAAGAAAATGCAAAAAGTTTTGCAAACAATATAGATAATTTTAAAAACTTTCTAGAAGAATGTGGTTTAAAACATAAATTAGGAAATATAATAAATGATTTAGAAAATGAGATCATATTAGAAGAAAAAATTAAAGAAAAAGAAGAAAGTAAAGAAGAGATAGATACATCAAATCCATTATATGAAAAACATATAGTAATGACCAAAGTACGCGATCAAGACATAATTAAACATTTAAAGAAAGTAGGAGGAAT
>Ga0222718_10004370_pt1 | contig 11768 bp, 12 predicted proteins | sample C33_27DmetaG_FD_165045 | JGI IMG/M metagenome (GOLD analysis project Ga0222718, IMG submission 165045) | Estuarine water microbial communities from San Francisco Bay, California, United States - C33_27D | ecosystem: Environmental > Aquatic > Marine > Unclassified | place: USA: California... | reverse complement strand
CTGAATGAAAAAATCAACGAAATGATTTCTTGGATCGATAATAACCGAACCGCGGAAATCGATGAAATTGAACACAAACAACAAGAGTTCACACAGGTGCTCGCACCTTTCATGAACGCTGGCACTGGCACTGAGGCTGAGGCCGAGAAGCCGTCACCACCGGGGGGTCCAACAATTGAAGAAGTTGATTAATTACACGCTACAAAAGTTCTAATCATATCTACACAATCATCTCTCCCAAATACTGTTTGAGTAAAAAACAAAGTCATCTCTGCATCTCTATATGACAAGTAGGTATCTCTGTACTTCTCATATATTTTAGCAATCTCCTCCAAATTGTCGTCACACCATTCGATCACATCCTTGTCAGTCATGTCTCGGTGGAGACCCTTTTCAATGAAATCTGCAACTTCATCACCGAGGGGCATTTCAGTCATAACGGTGCACTCGTCGTAGTCCATTGTGTATGAAAATATCCTAGATTTTTTATCACTTAGGTTGTTTTTTTATTTTCAATATCGGCCCTTCTTTTAATAGCATTTAGAGCCGCCTTTGTTTGTGCACGCCTGATTTGAGCCTTATACGCAGTTTTTTTGTCTTTTGGTAATCTTTTCCTTGTGTTTATAAATGATTCTGCACTACTCCTATTAGTCATACTTATTGGTGATGCACCGGCTCTAACAACTTTTGGGGGAGTTATAGCATCCGCAGCTCGTTTAGTCCTGTTAGACCCACCCCGCCTTGTTTTTTCAGCTGCTAGGTCACGAGCCAACTTCCTTCTCTCCGCACCTGTGGCTTCCTGTACAGCCTTTTCTTTTTTAGCAAATTTGGTAGCATTACGAATACCTTGCATTTTCACATTTGTCACCGTTTGGCGACCCACATTCTTGAAAGAACGCTTGGGTGGAGCAGGTGGTAAAGTTTTCGAGTTAAAAACTGGGTTATTAATTATTTTCATATTTTTGGGGATCTTATTATTTTGTGCTAATGGATTGTTGAATGTTTTAAAATTTGCCATTGGAACCTTCTTCTTGCGTTGTTTGGAGATGAGATCATTAATATCACGCTCGAGCTCATTCAATTTGTTGATAGTATTCACATTATAGTACTTTTGTTTAAAACCAGTTAAGCCTTTTTCTTTCATTTTATTGGCCAGTGCCTTTTGACGCGACACGTACGAGTCTTCGAAACGATTTTCTAAATTAGTGAGAGTTCGTTTATACTGCCTTGCATGATTTTTTAGTATTCGTTTTACACTTTGTTCAGAACCTGGGAATTCACCATATTCGCGTGCATTGCTTTCAACCTTATTGATGAATTGTCGCCTTTTGTTTAGTTCTGAACTTATGGCATTTAATTCTTGCGACGTTCGAGCACCATCGATTCCTTTCTTCCAATTGCTCCAACTATATACCCCCCCTTTGAGAAAGTTTTTAGCTTTATCATGTGTTTCTTTCTTTTTATTTTCAATTGAATTTGTTGCTTTGAGAGCTTTGTTACGAATTTTTTTCTCAATATTTTTACCTTTATTAACATTTGTCAAGGCGTTTATTTCAATACCCCAAAATGGGTTTGTATTTAACTTTGAATTTTTGACCAACTTTTTTAGACGGTTCTTTTCAGCATTTAACTTTACCTTTTTCAAAGCATCGTTTACAAGCTTTTTAGAGGCAGCCGCAGCTTCTTCATTTTTTAAAGCCTTGTTAGCGGCAGCCTTGTTAGCAGCTGCCTTGTTAGCGGCGGCCTTGTTAGCGGCAGCCTTGTTAGCAGCTGCCTTGTTAGCGGCGGCCTTGTTAGCAGCGGCCTTGTTAGCAGCGGCCTTGTTAGCAGCGGCCTTGTTAGCAGCAGCTTTGTTAGCAGCAGATTTTTCAAATGCCCGTGTTTTAGCATCATAATAATCTTTAAAGTTTACAAAATTAGATTTATTTCCACCTTTATTAGGGTGGAATTTCTTAGCACCCATTCTATATGCTCGTCGTAATTCATTAATGTTAATGGCAGCATTAAGTGAAGCAAATGCTTCCTTTTTTTGAATCTGTCGTTCTAAATTATTTTCAGCATCCTTTTTAGCCTTTCTAATATTTGCTTCCAGTGCATTGGCAGCCTCAAGTGTTTGAATACCTAATATTCGATTACCAAAATCATTTGTGAACACAGTTGCTGAAAGTGCACGAAGTTCCTGTCTTCTATTCTCCAACATCCGATATTTTTGACTTTCATTTTTGAGAACTTGGAGTTCTCTCTGTGCTTCTTCGGCTATCCTTTTAGCTTCTATATTTTTAGAGTTTTTGGCTCTTTGAACAAGAAGTTGAGTTTCACGTTGAGCGTTTTGAAGTTCCTTTTGTCTTTCTAACTTTTCTTGATTTAATTTATTTCTCAAATTTTTGAATTCTTTATTTTTTAATATTTGATTTTGCTTTGCTTTATTCTTTGCGTTCATGATCTCCTTTTCCAATATTGACGCATTAGCTAGATTGGTGAGACTCGATATTTTATTTGAGAAGTTTACACCACTGTCCGCAGACAAGGTGCTAAGTTGAATTTGTTTATTTTTTAATTGTTTATTTTTAGCAGTATCGTTTACAAGTTTGTCATAATTTCTTTTGGCATTGTTTGCAATTCTCCTTGCTTCCGCAGTTTGTTCATTAGCTGCCTGTTGTGTAAGTACACGCACTTCTTCTCTGGCTTTATTGATATCTTGTTGCTTTTGATTTTTCTCCCGGGTTAGTTCATTTTTCAATTCATTGGCAGCTCTTTCAGCTTCAAGTCTAACTCGGTTAATATTAGATTTAGCTTCGATAATTTCCTGTTCTTTCCTTGAAGCATTATTCTGTGCCATTTTAAGGTTGTTTCTCAATGTATTCAAGTTTGCGTTCTTTTCTTGTAAGTTTCGTATCAAGTTATTCTTTTGTTGACTGGTAGTCATGAGACTGACCTTCAAGTTTTCAACTTCCCTTTTCGCATTGTTTACATTTTTTTGTGCTTCCGCGGTTCCCTCAGCCTTAGCTCGAGCTATCTTATTCTCGACATTCTTTTGGGCATTCTGGAGTTGAGTTCTAATGTTTTCAATGGCGGCATTCTTTTCTTGACGAGTAGAATTGAGAGTGGCCTTCAAGTTTTCAACCTCCCTTTTCGCATTGTTTACATTCTTTTGTGCTTCAGCAGTTCCCTCGGCCTTAGCTAAAGCTATTTTATTCTGAACATTCTTTTGGGCATTTTCAAGTTTATTTTGAATATTTCGTATTTTATTTTCGGCATTGTTCTTCTGTCGTGTAATCGCGGCAATGTTGGCATTTTTCTGTCGTTCTAAATTTTCAAGACTGTTCCGTGTAGTTGTGAGAGTTGATTGTAGTGCAAACTGTTGACGCTCCAAGTCTTCAACCTTTTTCTTTGCACTGATCGCAATTTCTTCAGCTTTTCTACTACCCTCATTCTTTGCTTCAGCAATTTTATTTTCTGCATTTTTTTTAGCATTTTCAAGTTTAGTTTCAATATTTCGAATATTGTTATTTTTAGACGCTAATTTATTTTCCAAATTTTGGATCTTTTTTTTTAGAGCATTATTTGCGTTGGTCACGTTGGGCTTGTTGGGCACGTTGGGCACGTTGGGCTTGTTGGGCACGTTGGGCTTGTTGGAAAAATTGGGCTTGTTGGGCACGTTGGGCTTGTTGGGCACGTTGGGCTTGTTGGGCACGTTGGGCTTGTTGGAAAAATTGGGCTTGAACGGTTCACGTTCGGGTCCTTGAACGGGGTGAGCTGTATTTTTGTAATACCCAATCCCTTTAACGTCCGTCTTAAAAACATATCCCTTTTTTTCACCAGTGAACTTCTTGGATGGAATAAATTCTGAATCCTTTTTCTTACCGAAAAAACGTGACATAAATCCGGGTTTGTTATTATAGTTATCGTAATTGTTGTATGAATTGTAACGTTTAGAGGTGGCTCGTTTAGTACCACCTAGAAACTTCGGTCTTTCATTTCTTACGTACACACCATTCTTTGGAAATCTTGGTCCTTCAGAATTATTTCCACCGCGATTGGTTTTACTTAAAAAATTTGGTTTCATGTTCAACTTTTTGGGTTGATTCCCATTGTTCTTGAACCCGTTGTTCTTGAACCCGTTGTTCTTGAACCCGTTGTTCTTGAACCCATTGTTATTGGACCCGTTGTTCTTGAACCCATTGTTATTGGACCCGTTGTTCTTGAACCCGTTGTTCAACAAGTTAGCGTTATTGTTCACTGCTGTGTTGTTCGCTGCTACGTTATTCGTTGCTACGTTGTTCACTGCTGTGTTGTTGAAATTCATGGGGGGTGAAGTCTTAGTCTGTCTTCTCGCAAACTTGACAGGTTCATGAATGTTCATGTAACGCATTCTCTTACCGATGGCATCTATGATTTGAATTTTCGTCAATTGTTCTAAACGTTTGATTCCAACTTTACGTGCAATCCTCTTGAGGTCGCTACGTTTCGACGATGAATCAAAGAGAACATCATAGTCTCCGGGTTTAAGTGGTGACTTTTTATCAATCAAATAGGTTCGGTTTGAACTCATGATCAAAGGGGGGAGGGGTAACTTCCCGTCCTGGATTTCATCATACACTTGACACATTTCTTTTTTTGTTAGTGTAAGGTTGTCCCCTGTATTCAGCTTGATCAGCCTTCGAAGGGTTTCCATATCCGCGTCTGGATCACACGCGTCTATCATATATCTTAAACTAACAAAAAAGTATTCACTTCAAATATCCCATGTTAAACAATCTAATTTTCTCTTCATAGGTCATACTAAAATTAAAAATATCTGTATCCCCTACGTTTACTTCTACAACCTCTATAGATTTATCGTATTCAGTTCTATTTGATAACGTGGATAAAATCAGGGCTTCTATGAATTCTTTTGGATTGGATATATTTTCTTTAAAAATTTTATTTAATTTAATCTTAATACAAGTAATTTCATGGGGTTTTTTATCTAAAAATGGTGCGAGTGGGTATTGTTCCATCGTTCCACCATCAATGTACGTATTTCCACCATACGTACCACACGCGAATATGACAGGTACTGCCATACTCATACACACTGCGTCTATAACCTTCATATCTGGGTGAGTATCTTTAGAGAAGTATACTGTTTCAGACGTGTTTAAACAAAACGCTGAAATATATATTTTCATATCTAATTCATTGAATGTTGGGTCATGTCCACATATTTCCACCAACTTTTTCCTGATTGGAGATATATCGACAAATCCAAATTTACTATAGAATGAGGTAATCCGTATTTTCATCAATTGTGAAACATCTAGGGACAAAGATATTTTCAGAATTTCGTCTACAGACATTCCCACCGCCAAGAATAGAGCGATGATTGAACCCGCCGACGATCCAGAAATTTCTTTGACGTCAACGAGACTACTTTCTCTCGCCTTTAGAGCTCCTATAAGTGAATAAATTCCCATAGAAGCGGGTGCCAAGACGAGATACTTCATCCTCTTATTTAGTAGAATTGAGGAAATTGACGACGCAAAATCGCGAACACGAGGGCGAACACCACCGCGTGGGTAAGAGCGGCTGGGAGGCTGGTCTGACCAGAGCGGACGACGCCACCAGACCCTGGTGGGAGGGTGAGGAGGAGACCTGGGCTGAGAGCCAAGAAGAGGGTGGTGGTCACGAGAAGGTCGGTCTTGGTGAGGACGAGACCCATAGCCTTGGCGATGAGACTGTACACGAGGAAGAACACGAGAGCGTGGAAGAGCACAGCCATTTGGTTGGTCTTTCCGTTCTTGAAAGTGATCTTTTTGCCGTCTGTGGTGAGAAGAACACCTGGGCTGAGCGCCAAAAAAAGAGCGGCGGGGATGACAACTTTTTGAGATGTGAGGTCTGGGAGCATTTAATATACACGGATACTATTTTTTGCAAAGTCCATGAAATTGTATACATTTGCACCCCTGAACATTTCCTCATAGAGCCCATTTTCCATCACGCTTCGTCTGAGGTTCTTCCAAATATGACTAAGACGGTGTTCAAACCACATGGTCTGTTCCTGGTATTCCCAATTCACCCTCGCCACAGCGCCGTCGTGTTCCGTAAAACAAAATTCGACAAAGTCCCAGTAGTCCCCTGAGTAGGTAATACTGGCGTCTTCGAGTAAGGTCCTGGTCATATTCCAGAACATTGTGAGTTCATCTGAGTATTTGACTTCCCAGTCATGCATATTCAGAGGAGTGTCATCGTTAAATTCTTCGTCATCACTGGCGTATGAATCTAGGCCAGTGGTTGCTTCATATACATATTGGCTCCAAACCATCGTGTATTACTTATCTTCCTTTTCAGGTTTTTCCTTTATACCAGTTAATGAGATTGTGGTAGACTCTTTTACTTTTAGTCCGTCTTGGATGGCATTTAGGGCTCCTTCGACCTTTGCTTCGTCTCCTGCAAAAAACTTCAAAAGTCCATCCTTGATTGCATCCTTACTCATACCAGACTTCCTGACACTTTTACGAATGCTAATTTTACCCTTTCTGAGGTTAATGGTATCAATACCCTGATTAACCATATGCTTCTTCACAGCCTCTTTGAGGCGCTTCTCCTCCTGGTTTAGAATCTTGATATCAGCTTTTGCTTCTGAAAGTTGTTTTGTAAGGTCGACGAGCTTTGAAACGCTCTCCGAAAGTTCATTAGGCACAGTGGTCATTATTACATATATACGTCACCTAATCTTTAAGCGCACAAACTACGCTGCATGGTGTCTGGAACAATTGTAGAGTTATTCCAAACGAAGGGGTCCTTAGGGTTTGGGGGATCCGCGCGAATCTGTTGGTTCGCGTTGCGGAGGTTGCCACCCACAGTCTCTGGGAAACCAACCTGTTGGCGGGGCTCGAGGAAGTTCTGTCCCTTGAGGATGTCCTCTGGGGCAAATTGACCAAAGTCCTCATCGGAAGCAACTTCACGGGGAAGGAGGGAGGATGCGAGTCCTGTACCCTTGTTCATACCAACGTTACCGGCCTCACCTGGACCCGACGCCGATGGTCCGGAACCTGGGAAGGCGGCATACTCCTTGATGCTATAATCAGATTTGTCCATACAGTTGAATAGGAAGTACACCACAACCATGACGGCAACGATCATCACAAGTTGTTGAACACGGGCGTTCTTCATTGTCTTTTATATATCTTTATATTATTTTTTTTTAATCGGTAAAGGCATATCCTTCTGGGTATGTATCTGTGATCGGGTCATCGTGAACTCTGATCTGAACAACATTCCAAGATGGACCAAAATTTTTCTTGGCGAACCAAAGTCCAGCGAATTCGAGAATGACATCACACATCTTACCCGGTTGCACAGATTCAATGTCAATACCTTCCTGTTTAGAGTCGTATACCCTGGTGACATCGAGGAGGTCGCCTGTGATTTCCTGACTGAGGTGGCTGGATGTATACGCCGATGTGATTACATTATCTGATAGTTTTCGGTTAAACCAAGTCTCACAATTCTCAACAGCTGCCACGAGATTACCTGTGTCAACTTCTTGGATCTTGTTCATATTATCGTTAGAGGAGAGATCGAAAACAAACTCCCCTGATACATCTACAACCTTAACACCATTGACTTGCACGAGGCACTTACGCTTTTCATCAGTCAATGCCTTGACAAAGTAGAGACCATCTTCACCTTTTACTGGGGGGTTGTATAACATGTTATACCTGGATTATGTCTCATTTCTTTAAACCGATGAATGGTATAGCTGCAGCTCCCCTGAGAACTGAAACTGGAACCCAGTTATTTCTACGAGCCTTATATCCGTACAGAGTTTTTGAGGTGTTTATATTTTTGGGAATTTTTAGAGCCTGCTCTGTACGAAGTTTGATTTCATTCTTAACATATGCATTTCTATTGTTCGTTTTCCACGTGAGTGATTTCAGATTGAATCTTTTATTTCCATTTGTATTTTGATATCCCTCAACTTTTGTATTTCTGACTACAGGATTTAGTCCATGTACTAATTGTTTGGATAAACGTTCATCAGATGGTTTCGTAGTGAAATATGCATACCTCGCTGGGTCAATCTTGGCGGCTCTGGTGACAGAGACGTGCCCGAGAGGTGGGTTCCGTTGTTTTTTTTTGATAATCTTTCTCTTAACTTTCCCGAAGATGTCTTCAATTGAGTTGCCCGTTTTGATACTTTTATCAACCATCTGTGCGAGTTTTACGAGACGCTGTCGGTCCCTCTCCTTCTTTTCGGGGCGAAGTTTGAGTCTATGCATTAGGTAGATATCTTCAATTAAAAAGTCTCTACCCGCTATGAAGACATTCTTGTTCACTATAAGTTTATTCGTGACTACATTTCGGTATGTTATACCTTTACGCTTCGTTAGAGCAACCTCATATCCAAACTCTTGGGGTCTCATCAATGGAATGTCTAGGATTCCACCAACGTTGAAATCTTCAACACGACCAGACTTTGGTGAATACAAACGTATATTGAGGTCAAGTGCGAACAGTTCCACATCGATGAATATGTCACCCTTCGAGGGTATGTTACCTTTTTGACCTTTCTTCTTCTTGATGAGTGTATACCTCCTAGTAACATAGGGACCAGACTGTTTGAACCCAATACCTGTGAATTTGAAAATTTTGGGATTCTTCTTATTCATCGCGATGATACGATTCTTTAGACGCATGTTGAGATTTTTCGCAATTTGCCCCAATTTATTCCACAAGATAAGTTTGAGTGCTTGAAGTTTTCCAAAGTATTTGGAGTTCATCTGTATACGGGGAACAAGCTTAGCATCGATATCACCGGTGACTATGCGGTCCTCGTAGGGTACATACATGTTAAATGCTTCACCGCCACTAATGATGAGGTCCCCCATGGATTTCACAACTTTGTTAATTTCACTCACAGTTTCCAAAATGATATCTCGAATGGAATCAGTGACCACAACATACGCAATTTTCTCAAGATCTCTGTTTGGATATTTGGTATGTAAACGTGCCCTGAATTTTCCCAAATCTCTCTGTTCGTTTCTCTCATAGTACTTTTTCAACTTGTCATCCTTGAACAGAAGATTTTCATCTATATATTTGGAGATGGTCGTCTCTGGGTAAATCTTATCATCCATTAATATAGAGATATAAAAAAAAACATTGACTTAAAGATTTCACCTGTAAGAAAGATATAATGTCTCTCGAAACCATTCAAACCGAACTCGCCGCTCTCCGCAACGACATCAAGACTCTCACCAAGCTCGTCCGCAAGGTCAAGAACACCCAAGAGGACCCGGATGGTGAGAAGGCCAAGAAGCGGTCCGAGAACAACGGCTTCAACCGCAAACAAGAAATTACACCTAAGTTGAGGGAGTTCCTGGCTCTCCCAGAAGGCGAGCTCATCTCTCGTTCTGAGGTGACCAAGTTTATCAACAAGTACATCATCGATAAGGGCCTCAAGCATCCCGAGAACGGTCGTCAAATTATTCTCGACGATACGCTTAAGGAGCTTCTTTCCCCACCAGCTGATACACAAGTCACCTACCTTAACCTCCAAAAGTTCCTTTCCCCCCACTACATCAAGAAGGAAAAGGCTTAAAAAAATAACACATCCTTATAGTAAGAATGTTTGTTGAAAAAACTCAAATCGAACAACTTGTTGGTACAAAGATCAAAAACCTTGATTTGTACCAAAAGGCCTTTACCCATAAATCTGCTCTCAAAGAGTATGAACAATTTACAGAATCATTTGAAACTCTTGAATTTATCGGTGACTCCGTCCTAGGTTTCGTCATTACCAAGTTTCTTTTCGATAGGTACGAAAGTCGCCAGGAAGGTTTCCTCACGAAGGCTCGTACAAAGCTCGTTCGTGGTGAAACTCTGGCACACATTGCAAAACACCTGGGACTTCAGAACTATATCATCATGGATGAGAAAGGGATGCGTAACGGATGGAACAATAACCCTAAAATTCTCGAAGATGCATTCGAAGCCCTCATTGGAGCCATCTATATGGATATTGGTCTCATCCACGCGAAAGAGTTTGTATTGAGAATCTTTACGGACCCCAACATTGTGGATTTGAACATCATCATGATTGACGATAACTTCAAGGACCACCTGATGAAGTACTGTCAAGTGAACAACATGGAGCTCCCGGAGTACAGAGTGGTCGGTCAGTATGAGGGTCTCTTCTACATAGACATCTATATTCAGAACGCGTGTGTGAGTAGAGGAATTGCGAAGAGTAAAAAACAAGCTGAGCAAAATGCAGCTCGGATGTTTTTTCAGGTAAAGGAAGAACTTATAAAACAGGAGGAACTTAAAAGTAATAGTCCATAGATATTTAATATGCATCCTAATGTTAAAGCTGCCTTAGAACGTGAGTATGCGGCACAGAAGTCTGAAGAATGGTTGGCTCTCCGTGGTAAGATGTTAACTGCCTCAGATGCTGCCACGGCCATTGGTAAAAATAAGTATGAAACACCCGATGCACTTCTCCTAAAGAAGTGTGGTTTGGGTGAGAAGTTCACCGGGAACGCAGCCACCAGGCATGGTGAGCTCTACGAAGACGAGGCGAGGATCCTCTACGAGCAGCGCCATGGGGAAGTTGTACACGAACTTGGTCTCTGTCCCCATCCCGTACATGACTGGTTAGGTGGAAGTCCTGATGGTGTAACAGAATCGGGGAAACTGGTGGAGATTAAGTGTCCACCCCAAAGGAAAATCATCCCCGGGGAGGTCCCAGAGCACTATATGCCTCAGCTTCAGTTGTGTATGGAGATCTTAGACTTGGAATCCGCTGACTTCATTCAATACAAACCTGCAGAGACCAATTGGCCGAGACCGGAGGAATTCGACGTTGTCAATGTTCCCCGTGACCGAGAGTGGTGGAAGACCTACCTCCCAGTGATGAAGGAGTTTTGGGACAAAGTCCTGTACTTTAGAGAACACCTAGATGAACTTCCACAACCTAAGTTGAAGAAGACCCGGAAGAAAAAGGAACCTGAACCACCACCTCCCTGTGAGATTGAACCACTCACCGACGAAGAACCCTACAATGACGATTGAAGAACAATACACGCATGCTAAGAACACCCTAAATGGTCGGCTCTTCGCCCCATACCAACGAGAAGGTGTTCTCTGGATGCTTACAATGGAACGACAGCAGTCGGGACCCAAGGGGGGATTTCTCTGCGATGAGATGGGCCTCGGAAAGACGATCCAGTTGATCGCGACGATGTTGGGTAACCCCCAAAAGCGTACACTCCTTATCGTGCCCAAGTCTATCATCACCCAGTGGGTTGAGGAGATTGCGAAGTTTGCACCGACCCTAACTGTGGGTGTTTTCGATGGACCTGACCGAAAGCTTGGGGATCACGATGTTACGATCGCACCCTATTCTTTATTGAGTGTGAAGGGTGGGAAGGCTGGGGTAGAGACCCCCCTCCACGGGGTTCAGTGGGATCGGGTGGTGTTGGATGAGGCCCACGAGATTCGAAATAAGTCTTCGAAGATCTCCAAGAGCGTCTGTCGACTTCAATCTGGTATCAAGTGGATTGTCACTGGTACCCCAGTTTTCAACTCGATGGATGACTTTGTGACCCTCTGTCGGTTCCTCGGTATCGAGAAGTCCCTCGTGCAGGGGATGACCAAGAAGATCAAGGACATCTACATTCTCCGTCGCACGAAGGATGACCTGGCCAAGATCAACGAACGTCTTCGTCTGCCTCCGTGCTACTTTGAGAATGTGGAACTGGATATGTACCCAGACGAGAGGG
>Ga0222718_10004368_pt1 | contig 11772 bp, 10 predicted proteins | sample C33_27DmetaG_FD_165045 | JGI IMG/M metagenome (GOLD analysis project Ga0222718, IMG submission 165045) | Estuarine water microbial communities from San Francisco Bay, California, United States - C33_27D | ecosystem: Environmental > Aquatic > Marine > Unclassified | place: USA: California... | reverse complement strand
GGCCCTTTCGATAAATCTGTAATAGATGCATTACAAGCACGTCAAAATCTTTTAAATAAAAACTACAGAGACGATAAAGAGTTAGTTTTTCTTAACAGTAATCATTCTTGGATCAAGTTAACCTCTTGTGTAAATACAAAAGAAGGTGGTGATAAACTTGCAAAAGACAATGTACTAATGGGAGGGACTTTATTTAACAGTAGCGTAAGACAAGGATTTAGACCTGGACAAAATGAAAGTTCTTATGAGATAAATACTGAATTTGGTTTTGTACCAATGCCCGGTATTGATAGTATATCTGTAGAAACTAAAAATGTATATGGATCACTAAAAGCGGCAACTGTAGAGTTTAAAGCTAATTCCCCCGAACAGTTATCAAAATTAGAACAACTTTATCTGAGGCCCGGATTCAATATTTTGCTAGAATGGGGGAATACTGTTTACCTTGATGGTAATGACCTAAGTGATGTAAAAACTATACCTGAAGATATTACTTTTGGCTCTAAAGTAAAAGATGTTTATGATAGAATTAGTAAACTAAGAAAAGATTCAAAGTATAATTATGATGCACTTTTTGGTGTTATAAAGAACTTTCAATGGGCGTATGCAGAAAATGGAGAATATGATTGTAAAGTAGATATGATAGGAAGAGGAGAACTTATTGAATCATTACAGACATTATTCTATTCTGGAGTAAATTCAGAAGATCAAGAAGAAGAAGGAGATAGAGAACAAATAGGAACAGCCCTACAGCAATTTTTAAATGAAATAATTAACGACTATAAAGAAGGAGAATTTGAACCAATTAAAAGCAAAAAAGTAGCAAATCAAATTAAAAGTAATCTTGGAAGACCTGTAAAAATACACTCCCATTATGTAGATACTGCCCCTCCTAACAATAGGTTCTTTTACATGCCACTATCAGATATACTAGAGGCTATTAATGTTTGTTTAATGCTTAAATATGGTGACGAAAAAGAACCAATCGTTAAATTTAATACTGAAAATAACGTTGAAAAAGCGCAACCTTTTGTTACTTATAGTCAACATAGAATTGTAGACCCAGCAGTTGGCTATATTCCTAGCAATAATAGTTTTAAATTTCAATCTAAGGACGGTGTAACCGGTATTCTTGATATATACATTAACATAAAATTTGTTTTAGGTATATTAGATGAATTTGCAGATGCAGCTGATAGTGAAAAGACAACTGTCTTACAGTTAGTAAATAGGATACTAAAAAAACTTCAAAACGCAGGTGGAGAAATAAATGAATTTGATATTCATTTTGATGACGACGATAGAATGTACTATATTGTGGATAGGGATAAGACACCATCTCGTAACGATTTATTAACTTTAGAAGCTGTAGGAAAAGGATCTACATTTCTAGACATAAGCCTCAGCAGTAAACTATCCAGCAGAATTAGTGCTATGATTGCTATTTCAGCTAGAGTAAATCAATCCGATGCTGGTGATCAGTTACTTGGTATGCAAAAATGGAACGAAGGATTAGAAGATAGATTTATGAGTAAAAAGTATATCACCGTTGAAGAAGATACTGAGGAGGATAAAAAGAAAAGAAAGAAAACATTAGAAGAATTTATCAAAGATATAGAAAAAGGAGAAGACACTTATATTGAAAATAAAAAATCAGTAAAAAATATGCTTGCTACTAATTTAAGTGAGGCAAATGCTAAAATAAGACAAAGAAATAAAGATAAAGAAGTACCAGGACTTATTCCTTTAGAATTAGTAATAACATTAAAAGGAATGTCGGGATTTAAAGTTGGACAAGGATTTTTAATTGATGAAACTATATTACCGGAAAAATACCGTGGAGTAGTTGCGTTTATTATCACCGGTTTAGCACAAGAGTTCGAGAATAACTTATGGCAAACAGAAATAACTAGTCAAATGTTTATATTACCTCCAAATACCGGAACAGTAGAGGTAGGAGAAGGTGCATTTGGAGGAGATTTTGACCAGGGTAATTTTATAGATATAGGAGGATAAGCATATGTATTTACCAAAATCAAAATATAGTGAAACTAAATATACTAACGGTAAGGAATATGTTACCGAAGATGGTAAGTATTACACTGGTTCTTACTTTATCACCTACAGTGGTAAATTCTTTACAGGTAATAAACCATCTAAGAATGCAAGAGAGTTAAGAAGATTAGATGTAGAAATACAAAAACTTCAATTTACAGGTGAATTTATACAGCCAACAGAAAAAGACTATGAAAAAGGCTTTATAGAAAGGTATTTTTCACAGGACAAAAGAAATAAAAATGTTATAGAAACAAAAAAACCAAAGTTTCTTAAACTTAGACAACTTCCTTACGTAGAGAGTTTATCTTTAAAATGGAATTTAAAACAACCTGCAGAAGATGTAGTTAAAGGTGAATACGTTTATAGCGGTAGTATTTCTAAAAATAAAAATCTCACAAAACAAGCTGGAAACCAGATGAAAGGCATCTTATTAATATTAAAAGACCCATCAGAGTTTGTAAAACAATAAAATAATCGTATATTATATAAAAGGTTATTAAGTGTTTTATATAGTTGAACAAGAGAGTAAGTTAGAGAACTTACAACGGTTATCGAAATTAGGGTTATATGTAGATGTAATAAGTTCTAATAATTTATATCATCCAAAACTTACCTACACTACAGCAGTATACATTAGACCCGTACATTCTAAACACGGATTTATTATTCCTATTGATCATAGTGAAGGAGTTAACGTAACAAAAGAACGTGTCTACGATATTCTTTATTCTACAAGTAAGTTATATACCCTTAATAAGAAAGAACTACTATACCACTTTAATTTACAGGAAGCCACCGATCTATCACTACTTTACTCTATGACACATTATGATAGGTTAGAGTTTTCTAGGGATAATACAACATTAAATTACTTTTATAATAAATTTAATAATTTTAAACAGGTTAATCAACTAATTCCTCTTTCTAAGTTATATGAAAGTTGTGAGAATATATACGAATCTATAAAAGATACTATAGATTTAGAGATACCGGAAGGGTTTGATTTTTATAATAAGACAGCAACTAATGTATTTTTCTTACTAGAACAAGCTGGATTGGGAATTTTTTATGATAACTTTAATAAAATGTTTAAACCTCGTAATCCGAGGTATAATATAATAAATAATACAGTACTAACCTCATATAATTTATACAATGTTACTTCTAGACCTACTAATGCTTTTAACAGCGTTAATTTCGCTGCAATACCTAAGGGAAGGGACTATAGATCCTGCTTTCGGCCGCAAGGAGACTATTTTGTCGAGTTGGATTTTGACGGGTATCACCTGCGTTTACTTTGTGACCAGATTAGTTACCCTCTTACAAATGAATCAGCTCATCAACAGTTAGCAAAACAGTACTTTAATAAAGAAGAAATTACAGAAGATGAATACGACAAAGCAAAACAAATTAACTTTCACGCAATTTATGGGAAGATACCAGAAAAATATGCTTTCCTACCAATTTTTACAAAAATTGATGATTATATCAAAGACTTATGGAAACGATATGAAAATGACGGAGAAGTCTTGGCACCGATTAGTAGAAAACCTTTCACTAGCAAGTTAAAAGATATGAATCCTCAAAAACTAATGAATTATATCATGCAAAGTTTGGAAACCTCAAGAAACATTCTTATCTTAAAAGAAGTACTAAGATACTTACAGGATAAGAAAACAAACCTTGTTTTGTACACTTATGACGCATTGTTATTCGATTTTTATAAAGAAGACGGAAAAGAAACATTAGAAAAACTAAGAGAGATATTAGAGACCGGGGGTAAATACCCGATAAAATTTAAATACTCAAAAGATCTTAGTTTATAGAACAAAAAGATATTTATAAATGACACAAGAAGTAGTTATTACGGAATTCGATTATGATATTGAGCCGTTAGATTTATACGACGATATGAGCAATAAGCTATTTTGTACTTTTGCTACTGAAGAGACATTAGACGATGTACTTCAGGAGATACAAGAAAGGTATAAAATTATTTACAACAAAATTTTTGTACTGTACTCCAAATCACAAGACGAGTACATATGTACCTATAACGTTGACTTCGGTAATATCGGTACGTTCATAGACAATACAATATTAGTACACAGAAAAAAAGACTCTAATACTCTTTATACTATTAATGCTTTAAATACTTTAATAAAAGAGTTAAACGGAGGCGAATTAGATACGAGTTATCGAATAAATTGGTCCGACTATAGAAATTGTGTACTACTTACAAAAGGACCTGAACTTAAAAAGGTAAATACTAAACTTTTTAAGATTATAGAGTTGGAGAACTAGAAAAAAGTTCTTATATTAGTATAATAAGTTATAATAAATTAAAATTAGTTATATGGATTTAAATGCTATCCGCGCAAAACTTGACGCGTTAAACAATAACGGTCAGCAAAGAGAAAAGACTGACTATTCCACAATTTTTTGGAGACCACAATTAGGTAAGCAAACGGTAAGAATTGTACCATCGGTACATGACCCTGCTTTTCCTTTTAAGGAATTAAAATTCCACTACGGGATTGGAAAATACCCGATGGTTGCTTTATCGAATTTCGGTAAACAAGACCCTATTGAGGAGTTCGTAAAAGAACTTAAGAAAACATCAGATAAGGACAATTGGTCGTTAGCTGGTAAGATTAACCCTAAAACTAGAATCTTTGCTCCTGTAATAGTTAGAGGAGAAGAAGATAAAGGTGTAAGATTATGGGGATTCGGTATCACTATCTACAAAGCTTTACTTGCTTTAGCTGAAGATGAAGATGTAGGAGACTTTACCGATGTAATAAATGGTTGGGATCTAGTAGTAGAACAGAGAGAAGGTAACCCTTATCCTGAAACTACTGTAAGAATTAAACCTAAACAAACAGCTTTATCAGATAATAACGATCTAGTAGATTCTTGGTTAAAAACTCAACCTAATCCTATAGAAGTACATACTGAGTATGACTATGACTTTATCAAAAAGCAACTTCAAAATTATCTTAACCCTGGCTCTGCAGAAGAAGCTGCACCAGCAGCTGGAGCTGAGAAAGAAGCACCTGCTAAGACAGACTTCACTTTAGAAACAGCAACAGCTGGCAATAAAGATACAGTTAGCAAGTTCGACGACTTGTTTAATGAGTAATTGAATAGGTCGCTTCGGCGGCCTTTTTTTATAATTTACGGTTAATATAATATGACAAAGAAAAAAGAAGAAACTAAAGCAAGAGCGACTGCTGCAGTACGTAAGTCGTTTAATTTATCAAATTTTAAACAGAAAAAAGGTTATTCTAATGCTTCTGTAAAATTTAAAGAACAAGGTTGGATACCACTATCTCAAGCCTTTCAAGATATTACATCATTACCCGGTATTCCTACCGGACATATCACTCTCTTGCGTGGACATAGTGATACGGGCAAGACAACTGCCCTACTAGAAGCTGCGGTGAATGCTCAAAAACTGGGCATTCTCCCGGTCTTCATTATCACAGAGATGAAGTGGTCATGGGAACACGCCAAAGAGATGGGATTACAGTTTGATGAAGTTAAAGATAAAAACGGAGTAGTTACAGACTATGAAGGACATTTCCTATACGTTGATAGAGGTACATTAAATACTATTGAAGATGTGGCAGTCTATATAGCCGATCTGATGGACGAACAGACTAAAGGTAATCTACCTTATGATATGTGTTTTTTCTGGGATAGTATAGGTTCGGTACCATGTGACTTATCAGTTAGATCTAATAAGAATAATAATGAATGGAATGCAGGTGCAATGTCTACTCAATTTGGTAATAACCTTAACCAGAAAATATTATTATCAAGAAAAGAAAATTCACCGTATACTAATACTTTAGTTGCAATCAACAAAGTATGGACTATGAAACCTGAATCACCTATGGGTATGCCTAAATTACAGAATAAAGGAGGTATGTCTATGTGGTATGATGCTACCCTAGTAGTCACGTTTGGTAACATTACCAATCCAGGTACATCTAAGATTAAAGCTATCAAAGACGGTATGCAGGTAGAGTTTGCAAAACGTACAAACGTACAGATAGAAAAGAATCATATTGGAGGAGTGCAATCTAGAGGAAGAGTAGTAATGACCTCTCATGGATTTATACCAGACGATAAAAGACAAATCGATAAGTATAAAGATGCTCATAAAGAACATTGGTTAAAATTAGTAGGTAGTCTAGACTTCGATCTTATAGAGGAAGGCGACTTAGAAGAAGATGTTATAACTCCAAACTTACTTGATTAGTGTCCTATAATAATATTCTAAAAAAATTAAAGGAGACCCCACCCCGAGCGTTGAATGACCACATCTTGGTCATTGATGCGATGAACACTCTAATTAGATCGTTCTCGCTGCTCAAGGCGATGAACCCATCAGGTGCCCATGTTGGTGGCCTGGTAGGGTTTCTTCGTTCTTTGGGGTATGTTACTAGAATATTTGATCCAACAAGAGTAGTTGTAGTGTGGGACGGTAAAGGAGGTTCTGGAAATAGAAAGAATATTGATCCTAATTATAAAGCACAACGTGCAACCTCTCGTATTACTCATTGGGGATTGTATGATACTAAAGAAGAAGAGACTGAAGCATTAATAGGTCAGTTATTTAGAACCCAAGACTATTTAGAATGCCTACCAGTTCATCAAATGGTAGTAGATAAGTTGGAAGCAGATGATATAATGGCTTATTTAGCTAAAAGAGCTTCTGGGGCAGGTAAAAAAGTGACTATAGTTTCTTCTGATAAAGATTTCTTACAATTAGTAGATAATAATATTGAAGTTTACGCACCAGTAAAAAAGAAAACATTTACTAAAGATAATATATTTGAGGAACTTAAGGTGTTACCTACAAATTATAATCTAGTAAAAGCCCTAACAGGAGATAACTCAGATAATCTACCGGGTGTTAAAGGATTAGGAATTAAAACTATAGTAGCTGAGTTTCCTAAACTATTAACTGAAAAGACTGATTTAGATTACGTATTTAAAGTAGCGGAAGAAAAACTAGACGGTAAAAAAATCTTTGCTAAAATAATACACAATTGGGATAGAGTAGAGACCAATTTTAAATTGATGGACCTACATGATACCTCTTTAGATGATAAAGAAGTAGAGTATGTAGAAAAGATATTAAAATCTCCTGTACCGGACTTACAGACAGGAGCATTCTTACATCATTTAGATCAAGATAAAATAGAAGGAGTTACAAAAAATACTGAAGGATGGTTAGAGAACTTCAGAGGATTAACAACAGTTAAGTGAATATACAGTTTAGAGAAATAGTAAAAAAGGACTTAGTTGAGGTATGGGAATTATTAGAACAATTAAAACCTATATCTGAAATTCAACCAGAAGGATTTATTCCTGATATTGATGATGCATGGACAGAATTCAACTCTATAGGTATAGTTGGTTTAGATGGAGGAAAAATTATAGCTTTTGGTAGTATAGTTGTAGAAAATAAGATCAGAGGGTATAGATCATGTCATTTAGAGGATATAGTAGTAGATAAGGAATATAGAAATATCGGCATTGGTAAAAGACTTATGGAGTATATAAATGATAAAGTACTAAAAAACGGATGTTATAGAGCTACATTATTTTGTAGAGAAGGATTAATTCCTTTCTATGAAAAAACTGGATATAAAGTAAACAGTGTAGTGATGAAAAAATGGTTTGATATAAAAAATATATGAAAAAAATAGATTTAATATATGTAGGATTTATTATAGTCTTTACATTAGTGTTTATACAATTAGTTAATTAAAATGAAAAAAGCAGTTATAGTTAGTGGATACTTTAATCCACTCCACAAAGGACATTTAGATTTATTTGAAAAAGCAAAAGAAGTAGGAGATGCTCTTATAGTCATCGTAAATAACGATAAACAAAGAGAAATGAAAGGCTCTAAATTTTTTCAAGATGAACAAGAAAGAGTTCGAATTATAAGATCACTAAGTGTAGTTGATATGGCATGGATATCAGTAGATCAAGATAGTACACAGAATGAAACTCTAAGATTAATGTTTGGTAAGTTTTACGAAACCTATAAATTAGCATTTGCTAATGGAGGAGATCAAAACAATAATACCATCCCAGAAAGACAAATTTGTGATCAGTACGGAATAGAATTAATTGATGGATTAGGAGATAAAATACAATCTAGCAGTTGGTTATTAGAAGAAAAATAACTATATTAAATAAAAGGTTTTAAATGACATTAAAGAGCTTACAACAGTACGGGAAGGGGTTCCAATTAAAAGTTTTAGGATCACTCCTTACAGATAAAACTTTCTTACTAAACGTTAGAGACGTACTACACGATCATTATTTTGATGCTGATTCACATAAATGGATAGTTAAGCAGATATGTGAGTATTTTGATAAGTATCATACAAACATTACTATGGATGTTCTTAAAGTAGAACTCCAAAAAGTAGAAAATGAAGTACTTCAAGTAGCATTAAAAGAAGAGTTACGTAATTCCTATGAAGCTTCTTCAGATGATGTAGAGTTCGTACAAGAAGAGTTTACCACTTTCTGTAAAAATCAAGAAATGAAGAATGCTATACTTAATTCAGCAGACCTTCTTAAAGCTCATGACTTTGACGGTATTCGTAATACTATAGAATCTGCTATGAAAGCAGGTATGGATAAAAATATAGGACATGAATATAATAAAGATATAGAAACTCGTTATAGAGTAGACTATAGACCAACTATTCCTTCTCCTTGGCCGGCTCTTAATGATGGTATACAAGGTGGATTCGGACCTGGAGATTTAGGAATTGTATTTGGTTCTCCCGGTGGTGGTAAATCATGGACTATGGTTGCAATAGCAGCACATGCAGTAAGTCTTGGCTATAAGGTTAATTTTTATACCTTAGAATTAGGAGAAGATTATGTTGGTAAGAGATTTGACTGTTACTTTACAGGCCATAATATAGATGAAGTTAATAAACATAGAAAAGAGGTAGAAGAGTACGTAGCTGAATTACCGGGTAAGTTAATAGTGAAAGAATATGCTCCTAAGCAAGCTACAATAAATACTGTAAAAGCTCATGTACAAAAATGTACAGATATGGATCATAAACCAGATTTAATAATTATAGATTATGTAGACTATTTAAAAGCACCGTCTAAAGGTAAATTCTCAGAACGTAAAGATGAGATAGATGATGTTTTTATAGCTACTAAAGGACTGGCTAAAGAATTAAAAATACCTATACTTACACCGTCACAGGTTAATAGAATGGGAGCTAGAGATAATGTTATTGAAGGAGATAAAGCAGCCGGTAGTTACGATAAAATGATGGTAGCTGATATGTGTTTTTCTCTATCGAGAATGAAAGAAGATAAAGTACTAGGTACTGGGAGGATACACGTGATGAAAAATAGATACGGTCAAGACGGTATGACATATAATATAAAGATGGATACCAACAATGGACATATAGAATTTTTAGAGAAAGCAACGGAGGAAGAGTTACAAGCACAACCAGAACCTTTTTCTAAAGAATCTGTACTAGGATTATTAAAAAAGATATAAAATAAGTTGCAAGAAAGTGCAATATATACTATATTTATATAAGGCCCGAAAGACAAAAAACTTATCGGGTTGTTTTATTTAACCCCACCAATAATATATAAAGATATATGAGTTTATTAAAAGAGAGAATAGTTTATAAACCGTTTGAATATCCCCAAGCATACGATTACTGGCTAAAACAACAACAAGCACATTGGCTACATACAGAAGTACCGATGGCACAAGATGTAAGTGATTGGAAGTCTAATATGAAAGATTACGAAAAGAATGTAGTAGGTCAGATATTAAAAGGATTTGCACAAACAGAAACAGTAGTGAACGATTATTGGTCAACACTGGTAACAAAATGGTTTAGAAAACCAGAAGTTATTATGATGGGTACAACTTTAGGTTCTTCTGAAACTATTCATGCAGAAGCCTACTCTTTATTAAACGAACAATTAGGATTAGACAATTTTGCTGAATTTATGGAGGATGAAGCTACGATGGCAAAGATTGAATCGTTAATGAACGTTAGAGATAACCATGATGGAACAGCTAATTGGCATGATAGAGCTAAGTCACTAGCGATTTTTTCCGCGTTTACGGAAGGTGTGAACTTATTTAGTTCCTTTGCAGTTTTACTATCTTTTAAAATGAGAAATAAATTAAAAGGAGTTGGACAAATAGTAGAATGGTCAGTAAGAGATGAATCACTACACTCAGAAGCTGGATGTTGGTTATTTAGAACTCTTATGGAAGAGCAACCTAAATTTAAGACTAAAAAATTAATAAAAGAAATAGAAGAAGCAGCTCATTTAGCTTTACAATTAGAATTTGACTTCATTGATAAAGTTTTTGAGATGGGAGATTTAGAGAATTTAACTAAAGATGAGCTAAAGAATTTTATTAAACATAGAGTTAATACTAAAATGGGAGATCTTGGGTTAGAGCCTATTATCCCAGCAGCTGATATAGATAAAGGAGCATTAAAAACTATGAAATGGTTTGATGCAGTAATAGCAGGTAAACAACACACTGACTTTTTTGCAAGTAGGGTAACAAATTATAGTAAAGGCCATTTAGATTGGTCGACAGCATTTTAAACAAAAGGTTATGACACTAACAGTAGATTATTCCCAATGGGAAAAAGGGAAAGATTATCCAGAATGGATGAATGAAGTTTCATTAGCTACAATATCTAATGGCTACCTACTTCCTAACGAAACACCGAAAACAGCATTTAGAAGAGTTGCCGATACAATAGCAAAAAGACTTGACCGTCCAGAGTTAGCGAATAAGTTTCATCGTTATATGTGGAAGGGTTGGCTAAATTTAGCATCTCCAGTTCTTTCCAATACAGGAACCGATAGAGGGCTACCAATATCGTGCTTTGGTATTGATACACCCGACTCAATTAGGGGTATAGGATTAACTAATGCTGAATTAATGAGATTGACTTCTTTAGGAGGAGGAGTAGGAATTGGTTTATCTAAAGTTAGAGGAAGAGGTCAAAAAATAGGAGATGGAACAACAGGACAATCAGAAGGAGTAGTGCCATGGGCTAAGATTTATGATTCTACTATTATAGCTACCAATCAAGGAGCAGTAAGAAGAGGAGCTGCATCTGTTAATCTTGACATTAACCACCCAGATATAAAAGAATTTTTACAAATAAGAAGACCTAAAGGAGATCCTAATAGACAATGTCTAAACTTACATCAATGTATTATCGTAGATGACGCATTTATGCAGAGATTAGAACATAGAGAACAAGAAGCTATGGAACTATGGGTAGAGATACTTAAATCTAGAGTAGAGACAGGAGAACCGTATATTATGTTTGGTGATAATGTGAATAATGCCAATCCACCTGCATATAAAAAGAATAACCTGGATGTTAGTATGACTAATATCTGTTCAGAAATAACTTTACATACAGATGAGGAGCATTCATTCATTTGCTGTCTATCATCTGTTAACCTTACTAAATGGGATGAATGGAAAAATACGGACCTAGTAGAAACCGCAGTATATTTTTTAGATGGAGTATTAGAAGAGTTCTTAGCAAAAACTTCTGGAAGAGATTCACTAATAAGACCTCACAGATCCGCAAAAAAAGGTAGAGCGATAGGTTTAGGTGTTTTAGGATGGCATACATTACTACA
>Ga0222718_10004367_pt1 | contig 11773 bp, 5 predicted proteins | sample C33_27DmetaG_FD_165045 | JGI IMG/M metagenome (GOLD analysis project Ga0222718, IMG submission 165045) | Estuarine water microbial communities from San Francisco Bay, California, United States - C33_27D | ecosystem: Environmental > Aquatic > Marine > Unclassified | place: USA: California... | reverse complement strand
TAAGTTCGTTGAAGAAGCTATATATAAATATATTGCTCACGCAATTTTAGCCTCATCTTCAAACGTACAAGAATATATAGTTGCTAGATTTAAGAAAGAAAAGTTTGCAGCTATAAGGAATGCAAAATTAAGATTATCTAATTTAAAAATAGAGGAGTTAACTCAAGTAATGCGAGGTAAGTCTAAACAAATAAAACACTAGCACATGCCAGAATTAAAACACCATTTTCGTCTAGGTAAAATGAATAAAGACCTTGACGAAAGATTAGTTAACAATGGCGAATACAGAGATGCATTGAATATAGAAATTGCCAGCTCTGAAGGTTCAGATGTAGGTTCAGTACAAAACATACTAGGTAACAAAATTGAAAATGTAAACACATATAATTCTGATACAAAGGTGTATACTTACTGGGCTAATTCATTTGGTTTGTCAAATGCAAAATGTGTTGGTTCTATTAGAGATACTGAAAACGAAAAAATATACTGGTTTTTAACATCTGACTCAGCTGATTGTATTATAGAATTTAACCAAACAAATAAAGAAATATCACCAGTACTTGTTGATACACAAAATATATTAAACTTTTCTAGCGATAATTTTATAACAGGTGTAAACATATTAGAAGGCTTGTTGTTTTGGACAGATAATGTTCATGAGCCTAAAAAAATAAACATATCTAAATTTAAAAAAGCAACAAACAATACGTTTACTCATACGCAAATAAATGGTGGTAATTTTATAGAAGATCATATTACTGTTATAAAAAAAGCACCTATTAACGCTCCGACGTTAACAATGTCTTCTTCTAAAAGATCAGGAATTGTAGAATCATCTACAAGTTATAACTTTACCAGTGGTGGCGATCCTTTGCCTACAACCACACCTGCTTTTACATTAACATTTAATCCAGCACCTAACTTTATAGTTGGAGACACTATAGTTCTTAGTGCTAGCGAAGATGATGCTAATTTTGAAGATGAAATAGAAGTCAGAATTAAAATAGAATCTGTAATATCAAACACTAGTTTTTCTGTTGTGTTACAGTCTGTATCTAGTTTAGTACCTACAGAAACTATAGTTTTTAAAGCTGTGTTAGAACAAGAAGAACCTTTGTTTGAATTTAAATTTCCTAGGTTTGCATATAGATACAAATATGAAGATGGTGAGTATTCATCGTTTTCTCCTTTTTCAGAAATAGCTTTTTTACCTGACGAGTTTGATTATAACCCTAAAAAAGGTTATAACTTAGGAATGACTAACAATATAAGAAGTTTAACTATATCTGGTTTTAAACCATCTGATATACCTTATGATGTAAAAGAAGTTGATTTATTATATAAAGAGTCAAACTCTACAAACGTATATAGTGTTAAAACTTTTGACAGTGATGACACTGAATGGACTAGTAATAGTTTTAATATAGAATCGGAAATAATCTATGCTACATTACCTAGTGATCAATTATTAAGACCTTGGGATAACGTGCCTTTAAAAGCTAAAGCACAAGAAATGATAGGTAATAGATTAATATATGGCAACTATACTCAAAACTACGATTTAACAGATTATAATAATAACATTGTAAAACCTAAATTTGATGTTATAATAGAACAACCAACTAATAAATCTGTTGTAGTTAAATCACCTTCTAAATCTATAAAATCACTAAGAACATATCAATTAGGTATAGTTTATAAAGATAAATATGGTAGAGAAACACCTGTTTTAACTGATAACTCAGGTTCTAAAAAAATTGGTAAAAAAGCTGCTGATAATTATAACAATATAAATGTAAAGCTTACTAATCCAACATATCCATCTTGGGCAACTCATTTTAAATATTATATAAAAGAGCCATCAAACGAGTATTACAATTTAGCTATGGATAGATGGTATAATGCAGAAGATGATAATATTTGGTTAAGTTTTCCCTCTAGTGAAAGAAATAAAGTACAAGAAGATAGGTTTTTAATATTAAAGAAAAAACACGACTCAGATGATTTTGTAAAAGAAGATGCAAAATATAAAGTAATAGCAATATCAAATGAAGCTCCTGATTTCTTAAAAGAATCTAAAAAAAGTAAAGGTATAATGGAAACCAACTTTTTAGCGTCTGGTTTTCCACAAAAAGAAGGTACTTTTGTAGATATTGGTGCTACTGAATTTGAAGAAGAAACTTTTGGAGCCGGTGAAAACAGCAATCCTGAAATTATATCAAAATCAGATTTATATATAAGATTTAAAGCTGGCAGTAATTTATCTAAATATTACGAGGTTGTTAGCTTTGCTAAGGTTTCAAACCCAGATAGATATAGAATTACTATAGATAAAGTTTTTAAAGAAGATGTTAGTTTTGCTGGAACAGCTGGTTCACCTATATCTGGTTTAAAACTAGAAATAGCACAACAAGTAATAGAAAACAAACCTGAATTTACAGGTAGATTTTTTGTTAAGGTATATAAAGATCAAACCTTACAAAACAACATACTTAGTAAAATCAACCAACAAACAAGTTATGGTATTGTTGCTAAAGAAAAAATGTTTGTAATAAAAAACAAAAGCAATAGTAAAAGTTGGTGGAGAGATGCTAACAAAGGTAATGGTGATGTAAATGCTGGTTGGTTTTTTGATAACAACAATACTTACAACAACCATGATACTGGTGGTGGTAGCTTAGATCCTACAGAAAGAAGAGAAGGTAAAATAATTGGAGGTAAAAATTCTGGTTATGGTATACAAGCTGGTAGAAAAACAATATCAATAGCTTATCATTGGTTTGGAGGTAGAGATAGAGATGGTTGGAAAACTAAATGGAATCAGTTTCCTAGTGATGATGATGACCAGCAATATAAAGATTTTGTTAGTGCTTTAGAAAATGATGGTATGAAGTTTAGGTTAACTGACGATCCAACTAACACCGTTTACGAAATAAAAAAACATTTAAGAACTCATTTAGTTGCTTACGATCAATCTAGAGTAAAAATAGGTAAGTTTGCTAGTATGAGAGTTATAAGATGGACTTTAGCTTTAGATAAACCTATAAAATGGTCACCAGAAACAAATGTAACAGGTATAATAAATAATAAAAGTAATGGTACTGGTTTTGAGTTTTTAACTCCCTATAATGATGACAAAGAGTTTACTACAGATAATCCAGCTATATGGGAGACAGAGCCATTAGAAGACGTAGGTTTAGATCTATACTATGAAGCTAGTAATGCATACCCTATTAATCAACATGGTAGCATGCATACTTTAAACTGGTACAACTGTTATTCTTTTGGCAACGGTGTAGAGTCAAACAGAATAAGAGATGATTTTAATGCTGTTCAAATAGACAAAGGGCCTAAAGTTTCAACTATATTAGCAGAGCAGTACAAACAAGAGGTGAAAAAGACAGGTTTAATATTTTCAGGTATATTTAACTCTACATCTGGAATAAATAGAACAAATCAATTTATAATAGCTAATCCTATAACTAAAGATTTAAACCCATACTATGGTAGTATACAAAAATTGTATTCTAGAACTAGAGACGGTGATTTAATTACTTTATGTGAAGATAAATCTTTAAAAATATTAGCTGATAAAGACGCTTTATATAACGCTGATGGTAATGCTAATTTAACATCTGTAAACAGAGTTTTAGGCCAAGCAATACCTTATGTAGGAGAGTTTGGTATAAGTAAAAACCCTGAATCTTTTGTTCAATATGGTTTTAGATCTTATTGGGCTGACAAAAACAGAGGTGTTGTCTTAAGATTATCAAATGACGGTTTAGAAGAAATATCTGATAAAGGTATGTCAGATTTTTTTAGTGATAACCTAGCTGTGGCAACAAGCGTTATTGGTAGTTATGATAACGACAAAGGTTTATATCATATAACTTTAAACAATAATACAATTAGCTATAAAGAAAACGTTAGAGGTTGGACTACTAGATGTTCTTTTATACAGGAAAGTGGTTTAAGCTTAAACAATAAGTTTTACACATTTAAAGATGGTAACCTATGGGTTCATTACTCAAATGATTTAAGAAATAATTTTTATGGTGTTCAATATAATTCTACTATAAAATTATTAATAAACGATGCTCCAAGCTCTATTAAATCTTTTACAGCTTTAAACTATGAGGGTTCACAAGCTGTACAATATACTTATGATATAGATCCTAATGATGGAGAAACTGATTCACAGGTAAAAACAAAAAACGGTTGGTTTGTTAACAGTATTACTACAGATCAACAAACTGGCTCTATAAAAGAATTTAAAAACAAAGAAGGTAAATGGTTTAACTATATAAAGGGAGAAGCTACAACATTATCTAATTTAGATACAAAAGAGTTTTCTGTACAAGGTATAGGTAATCCTTCTGTTGTTGGATCATTAGTACCACAATATGTAATAACGGTTTCAGACACTGGAGACGAAGACATCCAACCATAAAAAATAGAAAATGGCAAATAACTATACAGTATCATCACTTGAAACGCCTACAGGAATAATAGAGACACCAGGAGACAACGTTAGCAACTCAACGCCTACGTATATATTAACCCTAACGCCTGATGCTGGTTACTCTATAACTCATAGTAATTTTTCAGCTAGTTCATTACCAAGTGAAATAAGTAGTGTTACATTTGCTCAGAATGGAGAGCTTGTTATAGCTACTGTAAATTTTGCAACAAATTTTATAATGCCAGCTAATAATGTAAATTTACTAATAGATATTGATGGCTCTGCACAGTTAAAAAATTACACAATAGCAGGTGTGTATAGCACGACAGAAACAAACACAACTAGTAGTAGTGTCAGTAATGTTGCTTACAGTAACAATGGAAACTATAAAACATCAGAATTAATGTTTACCAAAACTTTTACTGCAAGCTCTGCTACAGGAACTGGTTTTAGTGGTTATTACTTTGAGCAAGAACCTTACATAAATTTTAGTAGTATGGATCTTTTTGGTGATACGAGTAATTATACTGTTACGACATCAAAAACATATTCTTCAGGAAAACTTACGTCTAAAACTTTTAATATATCTTATACTTATCCTGCTAAAAACATATCAGGTGACTCTATATCTTTTATAGCTAACGCTGTAAAAATATATATTGAACCTTTAGAAATAAAAAGTTATAGTATAGTTAAAAATAACTTAAGCAAGTTTGGTGAAACTAGAGCATTAAGAGTATATGGTGCGCCTGGTTCTAAATTTGATTTGACAATAACAAAAACAAGTGGAGATACATATGACTTTACATCAGATACTTTTACATCGTCTTCTACATTAGATGATGATAGAACAATACCTGATGTTGGTTACTATGATTATGATATAATATTCCCTGGTGGTTCAGCTGCTGATAACTCAATAACACAAGATACAAATTATACTTTTGTTATAGCAGCGGGCACAAACACAGCTTTAAGTTTGCAATCTCCGTTACAGTCTACGTTTGATATAAAACAATTACTAGACAAATCAATTACTATAAGCGTTTCTGATAGTGGAAGCACAGGGTATACTATATCAACTTTTGCCCCTATAACAGGTTCTGTTGGAGAACAAGATCCGGTTTTAGAATTTAATAATACATTTACTATCGCTTATAGCAGTGCTATAACTATAACATCTCAACCAACTATTAGTGATCTTATTTCAACTCCTTCTAATCCGGGTAATACTGATGTTGCTTTTTCAGATATAAGTTTATCTCAAGGTGCTACAAACACAGTAAACTTAACTATACCTAAAAGTTATATTTATGAAATAGGAGAAAGTAATGTGGCTTATAATTTAGATATAGCTAGTTTTATAAGCGTAGCTACAAACACTCAACCTGTTGCAACACCTGCTACTATTCTTAATGTAATAAGTGGTGTTAGTAAAAATATACTTTTACAAGGTTCAGATGCTGAAAACTCACCACTTACTTTTGCTATAGCTAGTAATCCACTTAATGGTACATTGAGCAACTTTAATGCAAACAGTGGGAGCGTTACTTACACATCTAATTCTGGATTTACAGGATCTGATTCATTTACGTTTACTGTTAACGATGGTGCATTAACCAGTACAGCTGCTACAATTGACTTTACAGTGGCTGCACAAGCAGTAGCTCCAACATCTACAGAAACTTTCTCATGGAGAGAAGGTTCTGACCCATATACAACAACTTTAGGTGTTTGGTCTGGTTCAACTACGTATACTAACTTAACGGCTGGTAGTAGTACCGTAACAATACTTGTTGAAGGTTGGTCATTAGATAGTATACACGGGGGTTATCCAAACTATGTTGATGGTTTTGAGGATTTTGATGTTATCTATGAGTTTAAATATGGTAATACATTATTAAATTCTGGTGCTTTATTTATAAACCAATCAACTTCTAACGTTGGGCCTTATGGTGCTGATTTGGATTTTGATTCAAGAAATATATCTATACCAGGTAGTCATAATAGTGGTAACGGATTAATATCTGGTGGAGCTTATACATTAGATGTTAAATTAACATACAATAATAATTAATTATGCCTTCATTAACATTAACATTTGCAAATAAAATAAACGACTCACTGCAAGTTGGAGACACTTTGTATTATACTAATAACGGTACTGATGTTGTTGAAATGGGTGTAGTTACATCACCTTTGTCAACAACACAAGTACAGTTAACGGTTGCTACAACTTTAGTTCTACCTACAACTAATAGTTTTATATTGTTTAGTAAAGACAATAAGGCTAATTTATCTAGTTTAGTAGGTTATTTTGCAGAAGTAGAATTAACAAATGATTCTACATCAGCAGCAGAACTGTTTACGGTTAGTGCAGAGATGGTAGAAAGTAGTAAATAACACGAAAAAAGTGTAATAATATAATAATAAACAACACATTATGGATCCAATATCAATGGGTGTAAGTGCGTTAGGATCTATTGCCGGTGGAATGATAGGAAGCGGCAAGCGAAAAAGAGAGCAAAGACAAGCTCAAGCTGAGTTTGATAGAAACAAAGCTAGATATGAATCTCTTGATACATCTAACCAGTACACTAATTTAGAAAACACATACGAAGACTTAACGGTAAACACTCAGGCTGCTGATTTTGCAGCTCAACAACAACAACAGGTATTAGCAAATACTATGAGTGGTATGCAAGGTGCTGCTGGTGGTGGTGGTGTTGCTGCTTTAGCACAAGCTATGGCTAATCAACAGTCTGCTAATATGCAGGCTGCATCAGCTGATATAGCTAGACAAGAATCTAGTAATCAAGCCGCACAAGCTCAAATGGCTGGTAATTTACAAATGGCTGAAAGAATGGGTGCTGAAAAATCTAGAGCTGCTGAATTAGATAAAACAGAAACGTTGCTAGGTATGTCACAACAAAGGCTTGGTGCTGCAAATGCAGCTAGACAAGCTGCAACACAAAGCATAATAGGTGGTGTTACAGGAGTAGCGACTTTAGCTGCTCAAAGTAGTGAAGGTGTTCAAGATTTGTTTAGTAACATGAACCTAAGCTAATAATATAATTATGGGAAATCAATCATTAATAAGAGGCGCTGCGCTTGCTGCTCCAAAATTCAACGATATAGGAGCTGTGGCAAAACAAGCGGTTTCAGGTATTAGCGAATATTATTTAGCTAGAGCCGCTGAAAAAAGACAAGAAGAGAGAGCTCAAAAAGCTAAAGTAGAAACATACTTGAATGCTATGCCTGCTGGTATAGAGCTTAGTAAAATACCACCTGCTCAACAAGAAAATGTAGCTAATTGGAGTAAACAAATGAAGTTTCAATATGCTGAAGCCGCTAGAGTTTTACCTACATTAGAAGCAGGGTCAGAAGCTTATGTTGAAACAATGAGCAAAATGACTAATATAAAAAATGCTTTTGTTAATTTAAACAACAATTTAGAAACTTTTAAAGCTAATAAAACAGAATATTTAAAAAGTAGTTCTTCAGGAGCTTTATCTAAGGGTAACAACTCTAAACAAGGTAATATATTGGCTAATATTTACACAGATGAGTCAGATATGATTTTTGATGCAAATGGTAATATGGCTTTTCAATCTGGTGATCAAGTTTTAAACATTAACGATATTCCTGATTATTTTAATAAAGATTTTAAAAGTGCTGATACACTTATAAATATAAACTCAGACATATACAACGCTGGTCAAAAGCTAGATCCTACTATGTCCAATATGTACAGACAGAAAATATTAAACATGATAAGACAGGGTGGTAGAGAAACTACATTGTCACTAGCTACAGATGATTTAATACAAGAAGGTGGTTTAGGTATTGTAGATGAAGATTTATTATATAACCCTGAAAGACAAGAAGAATTGGAGCAAGTAGTTGTAGATAATTACATGAACATATTGAATAGCTCAGCTAACTCTGGATATGCTAAAAAACAAGCGGCTATTAAAAAATCTCAAGCATCTAGTAGCTCTACAGCTTACAAGTATGGTCAATCAACTAGAGATGATTTACAAATATATTCTAGCCCTGCTAAAGAAACTTATGGTAAACTAAAATCTAAATTAAACGAAATTAATTCGAGTGGAATGAATGATCCAATAGAATTAAAGGTTGCAGAAATAAATAAGATAATGAAAGGTGTAAACCCTGAGTTTCAAGAAGTTTTAATAGATCCAGAAAACACAAGTTCTATATTATATAGAGACAGTGAAGGTTATGATGTTGCTTTAGATTTATCTAACGATGAAAATGTTATAAATTTTGTTATAAACAACATAGGTGAAGGAATTGGTAATGATGCTAAAATGATTTTAAGACAACAATTAAAAGGTTTAAAAACATCTAATTCTAAGTCAAACCCTATTAATTTTACTCAAGAAGAAAAAGACGCATTGTTTTAATAAATTTTATGGGAGAATTTGAACAACTTATAAGAGATCTTTACGGTAAGTATTCGCCAGAAACAAATGTAGATGAAAAAATACAAAAGTTTAGTCAAGCAGGTTTATCTCCACAAGAGTTTCTAGATGGTTTTTATAAAAAATATGATCCAACAAGAGGAACTAATGATAGAAAAAACAATATAATAAAAACTTATTTTGCTAAGCAATTAAAAGAAGCTGAAGACAAAGAATTAAAAGCAAAAGGTCAATATAGAGAGTCAGATTTAAAAACTAATGAATTAAATAAACTACAAGCTGTTGATGCTACAAAAGGTTTTTTCGCTACAACTTTTCAATTAGCTGATAACTTATTTATAGAATCAGGTGTTGCTGTAAAAAACACATTAGGTAGATTTGCTAAGCAAATGGACATTTTGATGGAAACCGGTGAACTTAGAAGATTGACTGGTGAAGAAAAAGAACAAGCTCATTTAATGGCTGATATAGCTGTTAGTAGTGCTCCAATTGGCCCAACCGGTTTAGTTTCTAAAAAGTTTCAAGACTCTAGTCAAGAATTTATAGATGAATTTGGTTTAAACAAAGTTATTTATGATCAAACATTATCAGAAAGCATAAAAGATTCAGAAAGTGAAAGTGTAGGTGAAAAATTTGATAACTTTAGAAGATTAGGCGGTAGAGCAGTGGCTTCTGGCGTGGAATCACTTCCTTATACTTTAGCTTCTATGAGTGGTTATGGTATAGCCGCACTTACTATAGGTGCTTCTTCTCAAAAGCTTAATGAAGAAATGGAAAGAAATCCTGATATAAACTCAGAGATATTATTTTTAAACGCTATTGGTCATGGTGGAATAGAAATGGCTGACGCATTAGCAACAAGATATTTATTAGGTGGTGCTAATAAAATGTGGAGTAAAGGTGCTTCTGAAAAAGCTGTAAAAAGTTTTTTTGAAGGTGGTGCTAGAAGGTTTTTTAGATATTCAGGTGTTATAGTTGGTGAAGGTTTAACAGAAATGTCACAGGCTGTTGCTAACGACTTGTGGGATGGTTTTACTTTAGGTGTGATGGGTGGTGATGAAACACAACTTGAAAAAATGGATTTTGATTCAAACTACTGGAGAAAGAAACAATGGGAGGTTTACGATGAAGGTATTATAGGTTCTATAACCGGTGGTGGTTTTACAGTTTTTAACGCAGCTAGAGATAGTGATGTTAAAAGATATGAAAGAATGGTTAGCATGCTTACACCTTTAAGCACAAAAAGAGAGCATAACAACAATATTAAAAAACTTACTGATTTAAAGAAAAAGCTAGATAACACAACGGATCCTAATTCTAAAAAAATAATAAAAGACGCAATGCGCGTTTTAAAAAATAAAATTCAAAAATCTAGCACGCAAGCTATTCAAGTTGTTGAAAATATGACTGAAAGTCAATTAAAAGAATATGCTAAAAACGTTGATAAAAGAAATAGAAACTTAAATAAAATAGATAACAAAACAACGCCTGAAGCTAAAGCTATAATAGAAGAGCAAAATAAAGAGCTTAGTGACATTAACGAGAAAATGTTTAATGAAGTTAAAGAAGCTAATTTTGGAGAAAATATAAAGTTTGCTAAAACAGAGGGTGCAAAGCTAGGATTAAACGTTAACGTAGCTAATAGTAAAAAATCTTTTGATGACAAAGTAAAAGCCTTAACTGGTCAAGATATAAAAAATGAAAGTGGTATTGAAGGTGTTTTTATTGGCGGTGGTCAAATACTTATAAATAAAGAAACTGCACTAAAACAAGGAGCAATATCAGTAGGTAGTCATGAGGTTTTACACCCTGTATTAAATGCTTTAGTTGGCAATGAAGCTAAACAAAAGAAAATTGTAGAAGAGTTTAAAAAAGAATTAACTTCTAAGCAGAGAAAATACATGGATAAAGCCATGAAAGGTAAAACTGCTAAAGAACAATATACAGAATATTTAAATGTATTTTCAGATGGTTTAAGATTAAAGAAAATGGATTACTCTTTAACCAACGCTGAAAGTTTTATGAAAATAGGTAAAAGCATATTAAACGCTTTTAAAGATGTTGGATTTGTAAATGCATCGTTTAAAGACGGTAAAGGTGTTTATGAGTTTATGAAAGAATACAATAAAAGTATTGGTCAAGGAAGTTTAACAGATGCTGCTACTAAAGCTATAAAAGATGCTGAAGCAAAATCTAAAGTAAAAATAAAAGATGTTAAAGCTGTAGGTGACATGCAAAAGTCTCAAGTATATCAAACTGTTGAAGGTATGAAAGAGTCTTTATTAGATCCTAAAACTAAAAAAGACACGGCTTTTATGATAGCTAATGAGCTTTTAAACGAAGCAGATAGAAGATTAAAAATAAACGCAGACGAACTTACTAGAGAAGATATTGTAAGAAACTTTGCTTTTGATCCAGATAATCCTAGAGGTTTACAAGCTTTGTTAAAAAATTATTCACAAGAAAAGAATAATAGTATAATGGGTTATTTAAACTCTAAGGTTCAAGGTGGTAGAAGTTTATTTGATCTTAGGTTACAAGAGTTTTATGAAAAAGATCCAAAATATAATAATATATTACAATCTTTATCAGATGAAGCTACACAGAAAAAAGCTCAGAAAAAATTAAATGAAGAGAGTGGTAAAGATCAAGGTCCAGCAGCTAGAGCACTAACAGATTTTAATGATTTGATGATTAACGATGAAAATTTTATAACATCAGACATATATAAATCTATAAAACGTGAAATAATAAAAAACATAACACTGTTATCAACTAAAGGAGGTCTCAATGTTACCGCAATGACTGAAGTCATTGAAAAAGAGATTTCTAATATTATTAAAAAAGCTCAAGGTAAAATATC
>Ga0222718_10004363_pt1 | contig 11781 bp, 20 predicted proteins | sample C33_27DmetaG_FD_165045 | JGI IMG/M metagenome (GOLD analysis project Ga0222718, IMG submission 165045) | Estuarine water microbial communities from San Francisco Bay, California, United States - C33_27D | ecosystem: Environmental > Aquatic > Marine > Unclassified | place: USA: California... | reverse complement strand
GACTATCAGATAAAGGGGGCAAAGGATGAGCAGAACAAAAAGATGACTACTATCCAAGAGATTAACGAGCAGTATGAGAGGGAGCAGAGAAAGATACAGAGGCAATCTAAGAGACTCCAAAGTGAAGGTGGATATGTTCCACCATCGCAGAGAAGAAAGTCTCGCAGAAAGAAAACAACAGGGGGTTACATACCTCCATCACAGAGATAACCATAAATAAATAAGTATGCCTTTTAAAAGTAAGAAGCAACGAGCATGGATGTTTATCAATATGCCCGAACTAGCAAAGAAGTGGGAACGCAAGTATGGTGGCAAGGTTAGGACTACAAAGAAGAAGAACAAGAAGGTCAAGAAGCGACCATACTAAGGTGTCTTGTACGACACCACAAAAAAAGAGCATCCAATTAGATGCTCTTAAACCATGCTCAATTAATAATGATGAAGTTCTATATTCAGACAACTGTACTATATTCTTTTTAAAAAAGAAGCACCTCCCCCCCCTATGGGTACGATGCTTCTTCTCAGTATCATTTTTTAATGCAATTCAAAGTTAAGTCTTTATATTTAAAAATGCAAGTCTTACCTCAATAAATATTTTATTGGTATCAGTACACCCTTTGATGTGTTTGAATCTCCACCAAGCATAGAACCATTATCTTTATACCACTTCCTGCATATATCCTTCAAGTCGTCTACCTTAAATGTAATGAAACTCTTTGCTACTTTTATTACCCAAAAGTCTGCTTGAGTTGTAGCTATACCCGATGGCTTACCCCTGCTTTCAAATTCTACAAAAACATTTCCCGTATGCTCTGCCATTATATCGTATTTGACTTCTACTTTGCTATTAGATAGCAGTGCAGCAAACTCATTCTCTGCCACATTCCCAACCTCTAAGTCATGTTTAAAATCAGAATTGTATTTCATTATTTATAATACCAAATATATTTTAAAGTCTTTTGCTTAGGAAAATATATCATCAACTCCTCGTCTTTGTATTCCTGACCTCTACTACCCCACCTTACCTCTCCGTTTAGTTCTTGAATCTTTCCATATAGAATCCCATCTTCACACGCCCATATGATTGTGGGGTTTAGCCTTTTATCACACAGCTTCGTAACCTTCTTTGCTGCTATGGGTAATGGAAAGGCATCTTTGACTTTCTTCAATCTACCTTTCACTTCTACATAGGCTATTAGATTCTTGTCCTTGTCATACACCCGATAGTCTATATCATCGGGGGATAGCTTCTTGTAGCTTCCACCAAAGCGATTGACAAATGTTTCTATCGCTTTCTTTTCTCTTTGCAAGTCTTCCTGCTTTTCAAAAATCATAAGTCCATTAAAACATTTGTAGCTGTATGTCCACCAATAACCACACCACATCCAATGGCAGGCTTCTTTCCTCTCTTGGCATATGCCATCGCATAGCTATCGTGGTCTATCCCACAGCCAACCTGCATACCAAACACCTTGAAGTTTGCACCGACATACCACTCGGTGTATGCTTGTGTGTGTAGGTGTCCTTGAACCGTACTCATTAGGTCTGCCCTGCATTTTGTTCTTGCTGTTCCTGCTTCGCCATGAATGTATTGTACATTGTCATATACAACTCTGTCTACCCAATTCCAATCCACACCCAACACCTCGTTGTAGGATTTAATCCACTCCTTTGGTATGGCTGAACTAAACGCCTTACGCATAATCATTCTGTCATGGTTTCCTATCGTAACATCTGCCTTTGGGAAAGCCTCATACCACATCTGAATCTGCTCTATTGCTAATTCAAGTTCTTCTCCACCACCCATTCCGTTGGGGTCTGCCTCGTGGTATGAAGGATAGTGATTATCAATTATATCTCCAATGAATATTGTTTGGTTGCAGTTGTATGCTGCATATGTGTCTTTACAAAACTCAAGGTACTCTTCCAATGCAAATGGTGCGTGGATGTCTCCGATAATTAATATCCTGCGTTCATCTTTGGTAAGATTCTCGAAGGCTCTCCTGCGATTGCCATGTAGTCTTGGTCTTATTTGGTTGTAGTTATGTCTCATCTTTTAATGATTCTTGTAGCTTCCTTAATTGCCTAATCATCTTAGATACATTCCTATAACATTCATCCAACTCCATGTCTACAAGACTCTCATAGATGTCTGCATTTAGCGAATACAGTTCATCCATTAACATATTAATAGACCTCAATCGTTCTCTATCGGCTGCTGTGAGTCTTGGCACTATCGTAAGATATTAGTAATATACAAGACTAATGTATAATAAAAATTTATATTATGCAAGTTTTGTGTCAAATTACTTTTGAAATGAAAAGTTCTTCTTTTTATTTATGTAATCCAAGAAGGTGTCGCAATCAACCTCTTCAATATTTAATAAGAAGTTTGTTTCGCTATGTGTTTTCATATACTGAATCATAAAATAGAATGGCTCTGTATGTGCATGAGATACACCACACACCCGTTGAATGATAAAATCTTTCATGGGCAGCTTGGAGAAGTTGTTGCCTATCTGTTGGATGATGTCGGGTACTACATCAAAAGGGAATGACTGAAGGCTATCTTCAAAGTCCTCTTGAATAATGTACTCATCCTTGTTCTCCTCTGTATATCTCTGTAGTAAATCCATACTTGCTTAGTTCTTTTATTCTGTATTCTTGTAGTTTAGATAGCTTTCCTTTCTCGGTCTTACACTCTATAAATAAAACCTCATCAGACTTAATCGCAATCAAGTCGGGTATTCCGTTCTTGTTTGTCTTGATTAGTTTTATAACATACCAACCCTCAGACTCTAACTGCTTAATCCTCTTAGATTGTATCTTACTTTCTGTCATTACGATTAGAATAAAGTATTTTGTTTTGACTTTTCATTTAACACATCCCTTTTAAAGTGTGCGAGTGTGTAGTCTTTCTTTTTAGACACTGCCTTATAAATATCATGCTCTATTCCATCCTTTGCAAATATCCAATAGACTTTATTTTTTAATCTATCGGATGTTACCATTCTGTCCTTGCTTTGCCAATAAGATGTAGCCGAGAAATCTATATTGTAATATACCAAAAAATCTGCTTCCTTTAAACTGACTCCCTCCCTTCCACTCACGATTTGCAGTGCTATATTTTTGTTGGTGTCTTGGAAGACACCTAATTCTGTAGTCAAGCTATCCCCGAACACATCTTTTAATGCGTTTAGTTCTTCCTTGAACTTATAAAATATACCAATCTTCTTACCTAAGAAGTGCGAGTATATAAACTCTGCCTTGCTGTAGTCAAACACCATAGAGTTGCCACCCTCAAACTTGACAGTTCCACTATACATTTGGTGTAGCTTTTGCATCAGCTTTACAGGTGTATCTGCCAACACAACTTCCTCCTTACCTTCTATCACTCTATGCTTAGTCAATGTGTTTACCATTTTATAAGTCGTTGGCTGCATCTCCACCTCTAATATATTCTCTTCTGTTACAACCTTAAAGCCTGCCTGCTTCTGTGTAAACGATATGGTGTATGGCTTCATCTCCTCAAGAATTTTATCCATGCCCCTGCTATAGTCGTTGACCATCATTGAATTAATCTTTCGCTGCCTTACATCCACATAGTCTTTTGCAAACTTATAGAAGTTGGCATATTTTCTAAACGGATTGTCAGCCATGCCATACACTTGATGATACATCTGTGAATATGATTCGGGTGTTGGCGTTCCACTTAGAAATATAACTTTTGATTTACACTTAGCAACCATGTCCTTCACTTGCTTGGCTCTCTTGTTTGGCTTGGGGAAAGCACCCAATGTGTGCGCCTCGTCTGCTATGATTACATCCCACTTGATGTCGGGTAGCTTGTGCATACTCTCATAGTTCATAATCCAAATACTAAATCCATTCGGACACATCAAGTCGTAGTCCTTGCTAATTGAATCCATAGCTTTCTTCTTAGTAAGAAACAACACATGGCTCACTCCTATCTCTTCACATATCCCCATAGCAGTTAGTGTCTTACCTGTCCTGACTTCCATAGCGAGATATAGAAAGCTATTGATGGATAGCTTCTTTGAGCCTTCGTTTATTATTTCTTTTTGGTATGGTCGAAACTCCATTGTATTCCTTTTTTTTAATGTCGTGATATATCTCTGTCTTTGACAGATACAATTCCCTTTTATTTGTTAGATAGTAATACCTTATGTATAATTTTTTCTCATCCCTTTGGTGGTATATAAACAAGCAGTTCGGTATCTCATCCACAGATGGCTTCATAAAGTAAAGCGTTTCACTATGCTGTGAATATTCTGACTTAGTATAAACCCTAAACACTCCACGCTGCTCTATAGCTACTTTGTTTTTAGAAAAGTACAGACTTATATTTAATGTATCATCATACTTATGAACTCCATCCTCTGTATTAACATACATGGTTCTTCCACTCGTTGATGTAACCACAACAAAGTAATAACTGAATGTAGTAAATAGTGCCAAGAGTATGAGCCTCATACCCTAAAGATAAACACATTATTTTATTTGCATTTTGTTCCCAAAACCGTTCCTAAAAAGGTACAATACCGTTCCCAAAAGGGAACGATATTATACGGAAACTATGCTAATTAGTTATTACTCTTCATCGTGTTCTATTATCATCATCCACTTACCCTGTGCATCCCTTCCTTCTGAAACATTAGAACCTGCTGCAAACTTTCCATAAGATAACATCCATTTGTTAAATCTGCTTCGGCTGATTGTCATCTTAGACTTCGGTGCGTAGTCGGGATATTCTGATATAAAATCATAGTAGCAATCCTGCATACGAACCCTCTCATTAGTTTTTAGCTTGTGGTTTATTGTGCCACCTTTCAATAATCCACACCACTCGATGAAGTCGTGTGATGTTTCTGCCGATAGCTGACGAACCCGCAGGTTTACAAACTTGCTCTTTACCAATCCATTCCTCAGATATTTTTGAAGACATCCTATCATGTAGTTGTCAAACTCACACCACTCATCATCATTCCAATCTCCAAACATCAGCTTACCAAACTCATCCAATGGGGTATAATCTTTGTGATAATGTTGAAAGAACTCCAACTCCCACTTCCTCCTTGCGAATGAATTACCTGCACCCTTTATTGCATAGTTGGTAGTGATTGCAATCTTTGGGGATTTACTAAACGGAATCTTGATAGCATCCTTGTTCTTCTTCTCCAATGTCAATCCCTCTGTGACTACAGAGAACAACCTCTCGAAGTCAAAGTGTTTCTTTACATCATCGAATACAAGTATCTGTGTGTCTGCCGATACAAGTTGGTAGGCAAATGACCTCTCAAATGTAAATGACTTCCCATCAATGGTAACTACTTTCTTCATTTGTGCCAATGCGTTCATAAAGATTCCCTTGCCCGTACCACCTTCGGGATTATCCGAGATAACCTCATCGTTTAAAATTATGGCAGGACAATATGAAAGATTCTTATATCCATGCAACATAAAACCGATTGTCGATTCCATTGATTCAATCCTATGCTCGTTCTTGTTACATATGTTACTAATAAATTTAGCATAGCTAAATGATTCATTATACCCACAAGCCACAAAGTTTCTGTCTATCACATGGTCTTTCCATACATACCCACCCAAGTCTAAGTAGTCTATCTTCTCTACCTTGTCTTTTGTAATTTTCACTGCACAATTCTTGTAGTACAGATAGCTTGTGTCTTTCGTGTCCTCGATGAAGTATATATCTATCGTGGATAGCAGTGTTAGAAACTCCTCTCTAAAGAATCTTGTTTGGTCTGCAAAGTAATTGTATATACTGATGTCATCCAATTCAATCAGATGCGATAGTATAAAGTCCTTTATCTGCTTCTCATCTGTGTGGTCTATAAGATTGTTTGTTACCTTAACGAACACATAGTTCTTACTCCCTTCGGGGCAAAATTTATAGAAGCCATTGTCCTCCAAGAACTGCTTAAACAGAACATGGATTATTTTGATTGCACCCTTGTCGTTCTTTGTCCAAAAGGTAGCTTCCTTATTCTCATCTTCCAATCTATTTATCACACTATCAATCACTTCTCCATCCAAGTCCGACTGCTGCAACTGATGTTTAATCTCTTTTCTTGAAACACCTCTCTTCATCTTTACACGCAGGTTGTTTACCCTATCCTCATCCTCGTAATACTTTGTTCCAAACTTTGCTGTGTTTGAGTATGCCGAGTTTATGGTTGTGTAAATCTCTTTCTCTGTGAAGTCGCCTGATGCGTATTGATTTAAAACATACGATGCCAAAGAACGATTGATTCCAAAGTCGTTCATCGCTGCTGCAAGTATAAAACAATTTTGATTACGATGTCCTTCTGACATTGGGTATTTCTTTGCCCACCACTTTACCAAGATGTCCACAATCTTGTTTTCATCTGTGATTGGAATGGTCGGTGTATCTCTGAACTTATACTTCTCTTCGTGTTCCTTCTCTTCAATCTTATCCCAAGTTGAAGAGTTCTCATTCACATAGATAAGGGCATCATAAGATTCATAGCACACCCTCGATACATCCTTCGATGTTATATCAAAGTGTTCATTGTTAAAATGATTTTGTAGCGAGTTGAAGTAGTTGACATGATTGTCTGTATCCTTTGGTATCTTAACCAAAACCTTTAACCCTTTTCCACTTGGAGATATAAATACGGAATACACATACTTGTTCTTTGTAAACTTTTCTTTGTCTTGTAGCATATCCCTCCTCTTCTCATAGCCATCGAAGTCTAAACATATGATGCCACTATGTTCTGTCAATGAACTCGCTTGTCTTTTTGTGAAGATACCACTAAAGCATATCGCAGGTAGCTGCTGCTTCATCTCTTGTCTTATCTTCTTGTTCTTCTCTGCTCTAATGTTTTTAATTAGTTCCTTGTTAGCACCCTCCTTAATCCTCTCAAGGATAAGTTCTATTGGTCTATGAAATGGTGCATTGGTATCTTTAATGTTTCTAAATATAGTAATCTGTGTCATATTTAATTTAATTGTGTCAATACTATGTTGGTTTTGTGTTGGCAAAATCCTTATTATATAAGGGTTTGTGTTAGAATGTTAATTTTTATTCTCTATATATGAAGAAAAAAAAATAAATATATAAAGTAGTAGTAGTAGTATAGGGAATATTAAAACCAACACAACAACAATAAAAGAAATGCCCAACATAAGTTAGGCACTTCAAAACTTAATGTATAGTTAATAATTAGAATGGTAAGTCTGCTTCTTTCTTTGGTGTTTGAGTAGCTTCCCCACCCTTTGTTGGTTTCCATGTGTCCAACTCGGTGTAGAACTGCCCACCTTTTGACTGCTTGATTTGTACATTAACCCAACCATTGTCTTGATTGTCCTTCATAAACTTGATGGCATCATCAACCTTTATAGACATTCTACCGACTACAAAATCAGGTGCGTTTGGATTACGCTTAAATACAAAGCCATCTGCAAATACTTTCTCATCTGCCATGATAAATAAATTTAATTGTTACTTAAAATAATTCTTCTTTATGAAACCAAGAACGAACATCCTCCGTAGGATTGCTCCCAAAGAATTTGTTGTAGGCTTCTACTGCTGCTTCAACCTTGTGCTTACCACTCTCATAGAATGATTCGGCACATGGAAACTCTGCTAACTTATTACTGCCTTTCTCTCCAACAAGGAAGAGCATCGGCTTCCCAAAGAACTCTCGATACAGATACGCTTGTGAGTCGTAGTTATACTTCTTTGCGTTCCACTTAAAGTCCTTAATGTTCGATGTAGTTTTTAGGTCGATAATCAAATCGCTTTTCAATATATCGGTTTTACCTTTCCAAAGCAAACCGAACACCTCTTTTATTGCAGGAACTTCATATTGATTCCCCATTTCGTAGATGTGTTCTGAGAAATATTGATTGTGTTTCATCGCCCCTGCAAGTATCTGAATCTGCTCAACCTCTTTCTTTAATAAAAGGAATGGCTCTTGTGATTCTCTTACAGCATCCATATATTTATTGGCTCTCCTTGATGATACATCAATAAACTTTACGCTGCTTACCTTTTGTGGTTCTATCAATGAGTAATGAAACAACCTGCCCATAGCAAAGTTAGGGTTATCTTCTCTCGGAACTCCAAAAGTTATTGGGTCTGACAGAAGTGTACCAATATCTGAATTGGATAGGTACTTCTTACCTACCCCTCTGTAGTATTGCTCATCATCCTTGAGTAAGTCAAGGTCTTTATCTAAACTCATATAGTTTAATTTGCGAGAGTGTCTTGTACGACACTCTCTAATTTAATTACTTTAGGATGTTGTTGATTTCTTGCAGGGTTTCTTTAGGTAGTGTATACTTGGTTCTAACTTGTGATATAAGTAACTCGACAGCAGTGCCTTTACTATGCTCATTAGCTAAATATTCCTCTACCTTTTTCCAATTAGGAGTGCCTACTTTTAAAGATTGCTTACTCTTCCTAACTGCTGCACTTTCTTTTACCTGCTGCGTAGATGTATGCTCACTTGATTGTGGCAAGTCCTCCCCTGCATAGATGTATAATCCAAGACCATGCCTTGCAATAGCTTTGGTTAATGACCTTTGGATGCTTGAGTTTACATGGAATGATGTGATTGATTCACAAGGAATACTCTTGTTCCTATAATCCATAATCGGCAGATACTCGATGTGTTCGATGTCGTCTATGCGAACACCTGTCTTTACCCACCCTGTCATTCCATCGTGGTGGTAGTTCAATCCATACTCGTTCTCATAAACACGATAGGTTGCATTAGGGAAATGTTCTTTTACTATACCCCATGCCCACGCCCAAGATAGATAGGATAGTCCGTTCTTTTTTTCTACCTTGTCGTTTACATTAATCTTGGATAACACTTCCCAAGTTGATTTCGTTTTTGACATAATTCCTTTCTTTAAATTGTTTAGTTTGATGATGAAATAATTTAATCAGTCTATCTCGGTAGTTCTTGTAGGTCTGTATCTTTCGGAAGTTGTTTCTGTTGTTAACTTCGTATCTGATTTTATCATTGACACCCTCTATCCTTTTTAGGATGTTGGACATCATCAGCCAATACACACCTTGTTTTAATCCGTAGGTTTTAAATACATCAACCTCTTCTTCCTTGAGTTTGACATAGTAATCCCCACCCTTTGCTGTATTATAGAACTCTATCTGTTCACTCAACCTATCTCGGATAACCTTGCATCCAAATAAAAGTCGTGCTTCGTAGAGCCTCGTGTCAAGAGGAACAGACAACCTATCTTCGTCTGCTTGTTCCCATAGTTGTATCTCGGTAAACATCATTGTAGTGATTCAAACATTGATTCATAATTAATGTCATCTACAAACTTCTTTTCCATACTTCTGATGCCATACAATATTGTAGTATGAGATGTCTTAAAACCTTTCTCAGTCATTAGTTCCGTTATCTTGGCTAATGTCATTGGTCTTTCCTTACACAGCTTCCAAAGCATATGCCTTGCTGCTGTTGCATCTCTGTTCTTTGTCTTAGATAGGATTGATTTCTTACTAACGCCCATCTTTTTTGATACTGCATTTAAATACATATTAAATGCTTCCTTATATTGTATTCTCATTATTGTTTCTCCTTTGGTTCGTAACCTTGATTTGATTTAATAAATTGTTCCTGCTCGTAATCATCCGACTGCATAGTGTAATGGTCTTCCATTACCTGCTCCCATTTTAATTTCGCTTTCATAATTCCTTTTCTATTTGTTTAAGATGATAAAATAATATTGTTGCACTCGCTATCCATACAGCGAGTATAAATGCGATTGATAAGAATCCAATGAAAGTATATGTTGTTGCTAACATACCAACCAAATGTATTCCAATCAACATAAACGATAGCACAAGTAGTGCAATCTGTGTGATGATAATTAATGTTTTCATATCTTACAAATATATTAAACTTTATTTACAATGTCAATTTTTTATATCCCTTTTATTGTGGGTTAGTCCTTGATTTTTTAAATCATCAAGCCTATCCTTATGCACCTGCTCTTTAGGTTTGTTCTCCTTGAGTATGGCTTCGCTATCCCACCACGAATGGTCATCCATGCTTTGTATCTCCATGATTCTTTTTAATCGTTCAAATTGTTTATCGCTCATCGTTAAGTTTTTAAAAGGCAAGGTGTCTTGCACGACACCTTGCTAAAAAAAATACAAAAATGAAAAATTCTTATACCTCGATATGTCGTAGGTTATTAATCTCCTCCATAATTTCTTCAAGGTGTTCATTGAAAAGTTCCCTGCCTACACCAAGTAACTCTCCGTTATTTGTTGTTTCCATTATGGCTTTCAATTTCTTTAGTGCATCCACCCCTTGATGGGCAGTCCTAAGATAGTTCGCTGTTGCATCAATTAAGATGCTCATTAGTTTATCACTCATGTTATCTGTTTTGAAAGTGAATAGATAATTCCACATCTGTTCTGTTGTTGATGATTGCATATTCATAGAACCAATCCTTACGGAATACCTGCATGATTATGTCGTCATCTTTTTTGCTGACGAATGTCTTGTAACCCCACGACCTTGTGATGGCATACATTTCTTCGCTTCTTGTTTCAAACTCATAGAGTCTGCATAGTTCTAAGAACAAATGCTTGTTAGTTATATTTTCGTGTGTTGTCATTTAATTAATTTTTAAAGAAGGAGGTGTCCTGCAAGACACCCCCTGCCAAATAAAACATTATGAAAAACTCAGAATATAAATTCAATATCGGCATGGAATACATCTCCACATGGAGTGCAGTATGCCAAACCCTCGTACTCATCAACGATACATTGTGTGCTGCAATTAGGACAGATGTTATCGTTAGCAAATGTCTTACTATTGATTTGCCAACTCGGCAACTTGTCCTGCAAGTCAGATAGCTTCTGTGTCTTTGTCTTGGTCTGCGTGGGAGTGAATGAATAGTCCACCCCATAGTCATAGCTATCCCAATCTGCTGACCACTCGTAGTCATCCCAAGTATTCATATCGTAGCTATTCTGCTTGGTACTGCGATTCCATATCGTACCCTCATATGATTGCACGACATTCTTACGCTGATGCTCGGCAAGTCCGAAGAAGTCCTCGTTGATGAAGTACACCCACGCATCTACAACCTCGCCACTATCCAATACAATCTGCGTTACCTTGCGTGTATAGAAGTTGGGATGCCCCTCCAACCTATCCAAGTCAATCATCTCCCAATGGTCGCAGTCATACACCTCGACATCTACATTGTGTCCAACACCTTTGGTATCGTACATATACGGAAGACCCGATACACGCAAGGGATATTTACTTTTGGTCTTACCGTTGCCGACAAACTTTGCTGACTTGATTAGTCCGTGATTGCCATACCCCTGCTTGAGTGTGCCATAGACAGCCACCCTTTTCATAAGCACATTGTCTTTGGAATACCAAACGCCATCGTGTCTGTACCAATCATCCTTGTTGTATATCTGATAGGATTTGTAATGCGTGTTGACCGTAACAAATCGGCAGTCAAATTGTGCCAAGTGTTTCTTCCACTTTGCCCTACGCATATTGCATAGGTGATTAGCCAAGTCTTGTGTGTCGGTCATGTCCTTGTTACCATACCCCATAATTGTACCATTCTGCATGAGGTACTCGTGTGGATTGTTGCCACAAGGGAACGGATGGATGTTGTCCTTACACACCTTGCCGATTGTCGCATACCTAAAGTGTGCTATGAATGGTCTGTTGGTCTGTAATAGTTTCCAATCCCTTGAC
>Ga0222718_10004360_pt1 | contig 11788 bp, 25 predicted proteins | sample C33_27DmetaG_FD_165045 | JGI IMG/M metagenome (GOLD analysis project Ga0222718, IMG submission 165045) | Estuarine water microbial communities from San Francisco Bay, California, United States - C33_27D | ecosystem: Environmental > Aquatic > Marine > Unclassified | place: USA: California... | reverse complement strand
CTGATTACAAATCAGTTGCTCTACCGGCTGAGCTAAAGCGGCGTCACAGTTAAAATAGTACACTACAAACCGCGTTATGTCTACCTGTTAAACGCACACAGACGCCTTTATACGCATGGTAAAACTGATCTTGGGCAAGTTGTACATCTGGCCATAATACACACACATAAAGGTAGGTATGTAATAATAGCATATCTGACCTGTTGACAACGCATAAATAATCTTATACAATAGAATTATGAGAGACACAAAAACAATAACAGCATACGCCCAGAAGATGATGCGTGAGGCAAAGGAGAAATTGCTCTTCAAGAGCCTGCGTAAGGAAGTTAACGTGGGTGCCAACGGCACACAGGATTACGTGATCAAGAACGGTGGCAATGCTGGCAAAGTTGCATTGAACGCCAACAAGTTCCAATAACATTTTCTATCCAGATCATCGTTAAGTCGACTGGTGTAAATAACCGGTATGAATAAAAAACTAGAATGGTTGATAATCATCTTCATGTTGGTTATACTCGTGACATTAGGTTCACGAGATGCTTCAGCCGATCACGTGGCACCATATCAGACGGACGAGGAATACCAAGCGGAGATCACCAAAGAGATGGAAGCAATGGACCGTGAGTTGTCCGACAAGGGAGACAGCATATCAAACCTTCAGGGCGTGGCCAACGGGGTGGTATGTGTGTTCGCCCCGGAACAGTGCCAGGAGAGTACGGTACTCACTCCACCAAAAGAAAATCAATAAATACCATTACCAATAACGAGGAGACACAATGTTTTTAACAATTGGATTAGTGATCGGTTTCATAGCGGGCTGGTGGGTCAACGAGAAGTTCGAGGACCTGGCGGATGCCTTCAAGAAACTGAGATTATGGAAGTAGCAATCACAATGACGGAGGGTTCCTTATGTTCAAGCACATCAGAAGATGGTTCGATGCCTACAAGAAATTTTTATTGGAATCGTATGAACTTCCGAAACCCACCGTCTACAAGATAGGCACCAAGCAATACATCAGAGTAAAGAAGTTGAGGACTGGTGCTAAACCAAAGGGACCTTACCTAAAGTAATCACCACAACGGACGAGCTCCATGTCTAGGAGATCAAACAACTTGCGTTGCGAGTTGTCATAGGTGCAGTTGTTCCACCAGTCTTGGTTCCGGATGTCCATGCGACACAGTTCACAGTCACCTATCACCCAAGATGGATCATACCAGATCGGATTGCCTCGCCATGGCGTTATGCAGTGCGTGTGCAACCACACCGGCTTGCGTGTCATGATGTAGATCATCTTGCGCTTCTCGAGTGTGTACATAAAAGTACTTACACCCAGCACATGACAATTCTATGCTGTGATTATATGTCTAGTTGGCGAACCAGTGATGGTAGGCCAGGTAGGGTACCAGGATCGGCCACACCGTGTGTTCCACTATCTCGTACAGTACGAACAGTGTCAGTAACAACGCCCATAACCTAGAGGTCTTGGCCTTCATTGAGAGCCAAGCGAAGAACCTGCTGTGGTATAATCCTATTTTTTTTATAAGTGTTGTCATAATATCATTATACTGCGAATAATAACTATTCGCAACTACTTATCTGGTGTTCTAGTAATCTATTTGGAATGTGGTAACAGTTTTTTTCACTTAGTTGCAGGTATTTTAACTGCCAAAAGAGTCTTGATAAATGGGCACTTTTTGACTTAATCTATTAATAGTTTTCAAGTAAATTTTATCTTTGATTTCTATTCCATGTGATAAATCCTTGTATTGTAAAATCATTGATTTCATGTTTCTAAAATATTCATCTATAATGTCTTTTCTTCCTAATTGAATTATTTCTTTCCTTGCCAATCTGTTTTTATAATTTTGGAAGTCAAACTTGTATTTTCCTAACAAATGAAAATCAAGGAAGTGGTGACCCGTGCTTACTAATCCCATTGCGTTTAAGATTCTTAACTTTTTATTTTTAGGTTGGGTGTCATATGCAATATATTCTTTGGTGGTGTCACTATTATCTAATAATCCATAAGTCATGGCAACAGTTAACTCTGGATTTCCTTTATCAAAAAAAAGTGGCAGAATATTCTCAACACCCATAATTTCACTTATACCGGTATCTAATTGAGTCCAGTAGAGTTTGCCTTTTTGATTTTGTACAAGGGGTTTATCTAAACCATGTATTGTTACACACTGATCTAGCGGCAGGTCGGTTTTTTTATAGAACTGGCAAGGTATACACCATCTGCCTGGCAAGTGGTTTCCTCTAATAAAATTTGGATCTTTATACCAATCGGGTATAAGATAATTTTCCCAGTCTTCGATAGTGGAGTGTAGTCGTAAAACCTTTCCTATATTTTTTCCAACAAATTTTTCTGCATACAATATAGATGGGAGATATTCGATGTTAGATTTTATATTATCAACTTTTATTGTGTTCATTTGCGTAAACACTTCGTCTACGTATATGTCATACTCAATACAATATTTCAATATACTCCAACTGTCTGTACCACCGCCTAGTGCTAGACGCAGGTATTTGTATTTTTCCCTCAATTCCTTAAGACGTCTAACTATTAAATTTTTAATATAATTGTGGTCAAGATTTTTTGGTTTTTTTATATTTTTAATCAAATTTATAAAATCGTCATCAAGTTTATATTCTGGAAAGGTTCCAGTCTCTTTCTGATGGTCAAAAGCCTGCCAAATATTATAAAATTTTTTCCCGTTGCTATTATACCATTGATTAAAAAAAGACATATTTTAAAACTTTTATTTTTATAATGGGTAACAATGATTAAAATTATTCATGTAATGCTGTTATCGTGAGTGTAACTTTTGGTACTATGCCACCGTTCCCACTACAATGAGGTGCATTATGCGGAATAATATAACAATCGCCCGGTTGCCAATTAGTGATGACTGTTGTGTGTATCTGTAAATATTGTCCCCAACTCCATGGATTTACTAGTACACTGAACCTTGTTGGAATTTTATCTATATTGAATTTTTTCCACCAAGTTTCGTATTCATCTAGATGCACTGGAAATAAGTTTCCAGGATCGTAAGATAATATTCTTACTAAAGTGTACTTGTCGTCAATGCCCATTTTATCAAAATTGTTTCTACCTATCAACTGTTTGAGCGTCGCGTTGTGTTTTTCCAACCTCCCCCAATCTCTTTTGAATAGATTTCCGTTGTGATAGCCGACTTCTCGGGCCAGATTCATTTGTTCATTTGTAATGTCTGTATAGTATGGACCTGCTTGATAAGGTTGTGTGTTACACTCATTCCAATTCTCAAACATGAAGGTAAAAAAATCATCTGGAAAAATATCTAACTTGCAGTGTTTTGGTACATCAATTTTTTGATCTGTATTATAGCCGTGTTTCTCTAAGAATTGAGTAAATTTATTTTTTGTAAAAAAATCTTTATTCATTGTGGTACAGGACTATACCCATAATATTAATTATTACGTCTATTCCTTATCGTCGTCGGCTCTGCTGGAAATCACTTTATCGGCCAGACCGTACTCCACTGCCTCGGTGGGGGTCATAAACTTGTCACGTTCCATGTCCGCTTTCAACTTGTCGAGTGATTGTCCGGTGGTCTTCTCATAGATCTCCGTCAGCTCTTTCTTCCAGCGTAGCAGTTCATTGGCCCTGATCTCCACATCAGTGGCCTGCCCTGAAGCGCCGCCAAGGGGTTGGTGGATCATGTGTCGTGCGTGTGGCAACATCAGCCTCTTGCCCTTTGTCCCCGCTGACGCTAGGAGTGAGCCCATGCTACAAGCCTGGCCCACCACTATGGTCTGTATGTCCGATCTCACGTACTGCATGGTGTCGTAGATCGCCATGCCTGCCGTTACCAGACCGCCTGGCGAATTGATATACAGTGTGATATCCTTCGCGGCGTCTTGTGATTCCAAGAACAACAGTTGGGCACACAGCACTGAAGCGGTGTGTTCCCCTATCGGTCCTTCCAACATGATTATCCTGTCCCTGAGCAACCTACTGAAAATATCGTAGGATCTTTCGCCCTTGGATGTCTGTTCTATCACTATTGGTGTAAGTGGCATATCTATATTTTACTACTTTTTAACCGTGCTGTCAACCAACCTATGGTGTGTTGTGTGTTGGCGGGTCGATAGACCGGTAGAACAATTCCTAGCATGCGGATATTTAACTCCCGTGAATTTGGCTGTTAATTTTCGTTACGTAGCAGATACCACTGGTACAGGCCATGGGAGACGGTCCTGCTGGAACTCGGTACGGATTTAGTCTGCAACACTGATCTCTCCACATCGAAACCTAAGTGGTCAATGAACTTCCTCAAGTACTGCCTGCTCTTGAAGGATCGGAAGTAGTGGCTCCTGCTAAGGTCTAGGTTACCGCCCGGATCCAGGTGTTGGTACCCAGTGTCCGGATCAGCCGAATCCCGATGCATGGCATTGAATCCTGACCTTGTGTCACTGTTGTGGTCTTCGTAGTGCAGTGTGAACCCCGTGGGCATGCCGGCGCCGGACTTGGCGTAGTCACGCACCTCTTGATTGAAATCCATCCACGTGTCTGGCAGTGCCGTCACTTGCATGATCACCCACTGAACGTCACTCTTGCGTAGGTCGTGCATCATGTTCTCCCAGTTGGTTATGTCGTCCACGCTCATCAACATCACTGTGCCTATGTTGTGTTCGCGCACCAGGCGTGGCAGGTCTGTGTCATAACCCCTACGGAACTCCATGGCGAGATCGTTCTGCCGTGCGAAAGTGTTGAGTCCGTCCACGTAGATGCCTCGTGGTTCCACCCCCACCACGTGGCTGGCACCGTGCCTCAAGGCCATGTATGAGTAGAGTCCATGGTTGCAACCCATGTCCAGAACACGTTGTCCGCGCAGGGCCTTCTCGCAGTTGACTATCGTGTTCTCGTACTTCATCAGCAGTGAGTCCGATGGTTCGAAGCGTGACATCGAGGCGTCACTGTCCTCTCCCCATATGTTTAGGGCCATCTGTCTGATGTGGTGTGGATCGGCGTGTTGACGCCATTGTGCCTTGGCCTGCTGGTTGATCGTGTCGGTCACCGAGTAGTGCTCGTGGGTTGGTAGTCTCACTTGGATGGACCATCGGCCGGGCCATCCCATGTACAGATGGGATCTCAACGGCTCGTCGTCGTGGAATGGCCTGTACTCACACTGGTACATGCCCAGTCCCAAGGGTGAGCCGTCCATTTCCACGGACACTATCTCAATGGCACCCTGCGCAGGTCTGCGGTCCATGTATTCCAAAACCGCGGCGTGTTCGCCCGCGGGCAGGTCAGTGGTGATCGTGAACCTGTGCTGTTCCTTGTGCCTTGTGAATCTGTGGTCTGCGTGTTGGTCACCCACACGCAGTCTCGCGGTCGGGAAGGTCTTGTTGACCACGAAACCGGCCAACTGGTCCTGCATGTCCAAGCGGGCCGTGATGCTTATTGTGACAGGGAAAGTCATGCGATTATAATACGCTATAAACCGTTGTCGATCAACCTTTAAATATTCGCAGTGAGATGGTTCCTGGTCGTGTATTTCCTCACCATGGGCACGGATGGTAATATGACATGGCGCACCGCCGAGGAGTTGGGGCGCGAGGGATGGTATCGCATGGAGCACCCGGACTCCGAGAGTTGCATAATTGCACAGAACCAATTCACTGAGAACACCGATGGTGCCCTGATGAGGGCCGCCTGTGAACCCCGACGCTAGATGTGTGTGATCATGGCCATGATGGCGAAGAACGCCACGAACGCCCAGGTGTCCAACCTGTAGCGCTCCACCATGTGGTACTTCTGTCGCTCTGACACTATACCTGCACCGGCACCACGTAGGTCCTGCCGTCCACCTCTATGGTGGTCCTGATGGCCCAATCGTGTTTGCGATAGTCCTGTGCTTGTGGTGGTCGTCCGTCCCGTGTCTGGTTGCTGACACGCTTCTTCTTGGGTGCGCTCAGCCATTCATTCTCTTGTTCCGTGTATATCATGTGTGGGTGTGTTCCTTGGTTTTGTACTATTTTATCTGATCGGGCGGGCGATCACGACCGCTGTTTTGACATACCAGGTATGCGATGGCCTTGGGGTCCGATCCACTCTCGCATCCGCGGACCCCAGGGTCGCCATGCATCTGATACCCCACCATTATAACATGTTATTTGGTCGGGGTCAAGTCCGAGGGTTATAGCCCGTTATTTTTTCTGCTGTGCAAATTTTTTCAATCTCAGGTACACTTCGCGATGCGGTCTCTGGCCCGCCCTGTAACTGCTGATCACACCCATGACCACACCGGGCACGATGAACAGGGCCATTATCACCAGTACAGTCTTGATCATGCTACTAGTATATATGCTAGGGGTGTTGTGTCTGGTCCTGTGCCAGCAACTCGGTGATCACGCGCACTATCTCTGAGCGTATGTGTGCTATCTCCTCGTACACCACGAGACGCTGGTGTGGTTCCACGTACTCCAACTGATACAGCAACTCCCACATGTTGATGTACAGCATCTGCAACTGCTCCCGGAGGTCGAACACCGCGAACGTGTTGTCATGGAAGGCCACGGCACACACAGTCATGATCATGTAAAGCATTACGGTACGCAAGAGCATACTCGTATTTAAGGGGCGTTGTCTATGAACAGATCCCACTCCACTTCCGAGGCCTCGACCTCACACACCTGTGCTAGATCGTATCTGGATTCCAACGAGTCATGTAATATGTCCGCTGACTCTGGGTCCAACAGCACATACGCACGATGCACAAGAGAGCCACGTTGACACATGATGTAGTAGTACTGCTGAGTTGACATACCGGTTATTATACACTGTAAAGGCGCAGTCGCCAACCTGGGTATACGTGGGGAACCGTGGCCGCTGTGCAAATTTTCCAAATCTGAGGAACACGGCCGTACGATGCTTTTTGCCCAGACCTGGTATAGGGGTATTTGTACCGCTGTGCGTTTTTTCTTTACCCCGGGTATTTTATCATTGCCCTACCAGTTTTACCACCATGGGTTCAAAAAAGCAAGCCGACCGGCCTGATCGAAAAAAGATTTTTCTTTGCGATACCGACCACCCACCGTCGGACCCTTTCTGAGTGTGTGTGCGGTTCTCCCGTGTGTGCCACCGTGTGTATGCGGCCAACCCTGTGGCCTGCGGCATTATACTAGCCTATAAGTCTGAGTCCGTGTGAGTCTCCCCGCCGCGGTGGTAAAGGTTGGTAAAGGCCACACACGGCCGGGTCTCGCCCAGATCCGGAGAGTGGTAGGGAATGGTAACAGGATCCATACCAACCAAAAAGCGTCGTCCGGCACACGCAAGGCCATGGTAAAGAATGGTAAGGCAGACCCAGACCAAACCAAAATCACCAATGGGTTTCGCTCAGCGAGCGAAGATCCTGGTAGGGATTGGTAAACCCAGAACGGCGTCGATAAGTCCCGTCACTGCAGGCCATTACCAACTGTTACCATCCGCGGCAATCAAACCAAAACAGCCAAATAATCTGGACAGTATACATACAGATATGAAGCCCGTAGATTACATAGGACTCTACATCATAGTCATAGCGTCATGCACCGTGGCCACGAACTGGCTATACAGATTATACTTCTAGAACACCGCCCACAACGGCATAGTCATAACACACCGTAGACCCGGTGGGGTCCGACCCTCCTCACCCCAAGACCACCCCCAATCGCGCCAACAACAGCGTACGACCCAGAATAGCATATCGAAGGAGGCAAATTTGGTAAAGAATTCCTAAGGATGGCAGGCATAGTTCAAATGCTCCATCGCCTACAACCGCCTAACGATAACTATCCGTATGCCCACAGAAAGAGAATATTCAAAGCACGACGACTCAGAACTCAAGCGAGAACATCACCCAGCCAGACGCCTACGGTTCCTGGACCATAGCATAGGCGGTGGGGACGGTAGGGTCATTGTTCGTGTGATAGTCATAACACTAGCCATATATGGCTTATACTCATTAATCTTCTCGTAGTATAAGCGCCGTCCCGAACTGCATCGCAATCAAATAAGGGTCGGGATACAGTAGATCGGGTGTAGGCCTAAGCCGAGATTCAAGATAGGATACGGATAAAGAAAGGTGTCAAAAAATCTGCGACGCTAACTTCCTGCGGAAGTTTAGTGGCACAAGCCCGGATTACCAACTACGGAACTTCGTGGAAATTTTTGCGGACGCATCGTCTTCGACGCGGGTCGCATCTGGCCCTTACCAATTACCAGTTATACGACAGTCATAAAAAAAGGGCGATATCTCTACCGCCCCTTTGATGTTTATTTTGTTAGTAGGATTAAAGTCTGCCTAATTCAAAACCCTTGGGTCTTGGCTTCTTTGGTTCTACGGGCTTATTGCCTCTGATAGCCGAATAGATCAGGTGTAAAGGGATGGTCAGTACCAATCCCACCACGCCAAACAACACCATAGCGAAGTGTAATAACAAGAATATGATGTGTCCCATTATGAGCACCTCGCACCGCCGACATAGTCCTTACTATCATCGCCTGGGTATTGTCTTAATTGAATGAATTTGATTCTGTCATCAAACTCACCGCACCAACCACTCGCCACATTCTCCGCATCGAACGATTCCGTTCTCGGCCAGTGCCCTATCAATACAACCGTGTTTCCGAACGCGATCTGAGCCGATCTTATCCTGTTATCAAACTCGGGTGCCATGTTCAATACCTTTACATTGTTGGCCTGTACCGGAGTCGACAACCCTATAACGATTGCAATCATTATCATTAGTTTTTTCATATGTTTCGTTCTCCTTTGTTTATGTAGATATAATAGCATTTCTGGTAAAAGCGTCAACCTGTCAAAATGGGTGTTATTTGTGGTGCCCTCAGCGAGAATCGAACTCGCGACTGACCCTTACCAAGGGCCTGTTAGGCCACTTAACTATGAGGGCCTTTGGTAGGCGAGAAAGGACTTGAACCTTCACTGCTTTCGCAACCGGTTCCTAAGACCGGCGTGTCTGCCATTCCACCACTCGCCCATTTGTGGTGTACGGGCCGTGCCATTAAGACGTGGCCCATGCACCCTTCTCAAGGGAGGTCGAGAAGTCTGTCTAGAAACCTGGGATCAAGATACGCATGGTCGTCTCCACGATCCAAAGTACCCCAAGCCATTCCAATGCCGTCATACGGTTATCCTAGGTTCCCCGGTCCGCCAGTCAGCAACACTATCAAAGTGAAGCAGGTGGCGAACACTATTAATTCTACGATCATGCTATGCCCCCGGCCTCATGCAGGTCTGTTCCGCAAGGTGCTGGTACCTGTCCGGCGCCATCTTCCAGAGATCCGCTATCTTCAGCACCATCCTCAATGAGATCTCCCTGAGCTTGTGCTTGTTCGCGTATATGAAATCGACCAACTGGTCCTCGGCCTCACGACCCATCGCATACTTCTCCAGCATACCGGTGCCCACTATCTGTCGGATCCTCAGCATACGATCTCGCATACTGTCTATGGTCAGGTCCAGGTAGTGGCATCTGCTCTGTAGGGCCTGTAGGTGGTCCTGTAGTTTCTTCGACTTCACATTGTCAAATTTTATGTTGGTGATGAATATCACACCACCGTGGAACTCGAAACTGTTGGGCATTCCCTCCGCCATCAAAGTCCTCGACTCCGTGTTCCAGTGTAGGGTTCTCCGCTTGCCAGTGTCCAGTGCGGCCTTCAGCAGGTTCAGTGCTAGGTCATCGTATAACACCGCGTCACAGTCATCGAAGCAGACCACATGGCCTTTGCCACTGTGTTCATACAGTTTCTTGTAGAGGCCTATGGCGCTCATGGCACCCTTCACAACCTCGAACTTCCGTTGTGAGCCAGCGATGTCATCGAACATACTTCGCTTCTCCAGTGCCCGCTCAACACCGTATGACTTGCCTATGCCGGGAGGTCCCGACACTATCATGGCCCTGACCTTGGATGTTGATACCGCCTCTGCCATCTCATCTAAAATTGAGAATCTGGCCGCGATCCGCTCTATGGCCTCCTCGTCGGTCTCACCACCGGTCTTCACTGTTGTGTCTTTGGGTGTGTTGGCCTGTAGCTCATCCCGTTGCATCTGGTATGCGCCTTCTGTGGTTATTGTTAGATCTGATATGCTAGGTACATTTATCCTAGCCTTGTCCAATCCCTCGAATCCATCCAGCTCACTGCAATCAACGGTGACGAAGCCACCCTCCTTGTCGCCAGCGAACTTCTGGTAGTCCTTGAGTATTGGGAATATCCTACCGCTCATGTCCTGATTACGGTAAGTGCCTTGTTCTATCTTGATGTACTTGTTGATCATCTATTCCTCCCTTGTTTAAATGATTCTTGTATATTATAACACGTCTTCGAATACAGTCAACTCCGTTTGGTAAAATAAGATCGGGTGGGGGGAGTTGAAGTCCCCACCCCATCTGTCCATCACTACTGATTACCAGTCTTGATGAATTTCGTCTTCAGTCTGAGCCACTGTGCTTTCGCCTCTGCCCAACTGTTGGCTTGGTACTGCTTGGTGTTCTCCACCTGTTGCTGGATGTGGTTGTGCAACTTGCCAGGCACCTGTGTGATCTCCGTGATCACTTGGTTCACGTCCGCCTTGGCGTAGCCAATCAATCCTGCCAGTATGATACCAGCCATCATTATCTTCTTCATATCGTTCCTCTCCTATTCGACCTTGTTGGTCAAATTCTTGCCCGTTCCCAGGGTCTCCCAGAACTGGTCCAACGCCTTCAATGGGGTCCGTGGTTGTCGGAATTTGTCATACGCCAGCACCAGGCTGATGATGATGAACACGATCGCGATCAGTTTCCAGTTGCTGGACCTCATGATCCTGATCATGTCCCGGGGTGTGTTTCCGTATATCAGCATATCAGTCCAACAGCACCTGGTAGGCCTCTGGGTAGTGTTCTATGAACCAGTCCACGCCCTTCTGGACCGTGTCATGGTCCTCCAACATCTCGGCACCCTTGATGCAATCATACACCGACACCGCTATGGGCTCCAGCATGATCTTCTGGCCCGAGTATGGGTTCGCCACCTCCACCGGCACCGTGTCTATGATCTCCACCGGGAACGGTGGGTTGGGCACCTTGTTAATAATGTCTTCCGTCATCTTCGTCCTCCCTCTTGTTGATTATATTGAATATGATCAGCCCGCCTATCAGGATCACTGCGAATCCCAAGGCCAGCATTCCGAATCCGTGTGCCACCGTCATCATGCCATCTCCTTGTGTTCGTGGATTGGATCTTCCTCGCAAGGTGAATAGGCCAATGCCCCCGTCTCGTACAGGTGATACCATTTCTCCTCGGCCTCCTGGTACTCCTTGATCAGCTCGCTCGGTTCCATGTTGTGGAAACCCTTGAAGCCCTGTTCCAGGATGTGGGTCAGTGTGCCGTAGTCGCCCTCTCGGCAGTCTGACATGATTGAGTCGAACTCCCATTGTGTCAGTCGTTCCGCCATCACATACGGCGTCAGGTTCATGTTCCTGTCGTCCACATACAGGTAGTCTGACTCCCTGTCAAAAACTATGTCTATCAATCTTCTTCCCATTACGCCATCTCCTTCTGCCATTCAAATTCATTCTCGGTCCAATCTGGATCCGAATAATCGATTGTGGAATTGTCCTCGTATGGCACACACTCCGCGATCTTCACGGTCTCGAAACTCTCCTCCGTGTCCGGGTTCCAGTCCTCAGCGATCACCTTGACTTCGTTGTTTCTGTGATGACCCTCCTGCCAACGGATCTTCTCCA
>Ga0222718_10004359_pt1 | contig 11794 bp, 10 predicted proteins | sample C33_27DmetaG_FD_165045 | JGI IMG/M metagenome (GOLD analysis project Ga0222718, IMG submission 165045) | Estuarine water microbial communities from San Francisco Bay, California, United States - C33_27D | ecosystem: Environmental > Aquatic > Marine > Unclassified | place: USA: California... | reverse complement strand
AAAATTAATTTTTCTTTTCTCATAATTTTTGAATGGTTGTAAAGTTAGAATGATGATCAAAAAGCATGGTAGGATGTCCTATACAAACTTTTGAAACATGATGATTAAGCGCATAAAAACAGTTATCTAATTTCGGAATCATACCTTCATTAATTATATTAGATTCTTTTAATTCTATGTAGGTTTTATTATTTATTTTTTTGATTACAGAGTTTTCATCATTAATAGACTGTAGCACCCCTTTTTTTTCAAAGCAATAATACAATTCAACTTTATAATTTTTTGAAAAAGCAATCGCTAATTCGGAAGCAATAGTATCTGCATTTGTATTTAATAATTGACCTTTTTCGTCATGAGATATTGCGGAAAATATATTTGCTATATTATTGTTTAATAGAGATTTAGGGACTTCTATATTAACCTTTACTACATCTCCAGCAAAACCGTAGTTTATTGGAGTTTCAGATCTTTTATTTGCAATAATTGTATTTCCGTCTGCTCCAGAAAATCCAACAGAATTACATCCAAAACTTTGCAGTTTAGCTACAATATTTTTATTTATTTTACCGGCATAAACCATGGTTATGATGTCTAAAGTTTCTGCATTTGTAACCCTTCTTCCATCTATTAATTGAACTGGAATATTCAATTTATTAGATAAATCTGAAGCTAGTTTACCTCCTCCATGAACTAAAATTTTTGGACCTTTCAAACTTGAAAAACCTTTTAAGAAAGTGAGTAAACTATCTTCGTTATTAATGATGTTTCCACCGATTTTTATAACTTTTAGTGTTTTCATTACAATGTTTTTAAAATGTTTTTTAACACTATTTGAGCAGCATAAGTTCTATTATTTGCTTGTTCAATTACCACTGAGTATTCTCCATCTAAAACCGCATCTTCTACAACAACATTTCTTCTTACTGGTAAACAATGCATAAACTTTGCATTTCCTAATTTTTCATTGGTTAGCATCCAGTTTTCATCTACAGATACAATTTTACCGTAATCATGATAATTACTCCAATTTTTAGCATACACAAAATCTGCATCTTTGAGAGCCTCCTCTTGGTTATGACTAATAGGAACGTCTTTGGTAATATTTGAATTTAATTCATAGTGTTTAGGATGTGTAATCAAAAGATCTACATCTATTTCTTTCATTATTTTAATAAAAGAGTTTGCTACGGCGTGTGGTAAAGCTTTTGGGTGAGGTGCCCAGGTTAAGACAACTTTTGGTCTTGAAGTTGTTTTCAATTCACTAACAGTAATAGCATCTGCTAACGCTTGCAAAGGGTGTGCCGTGGCACTTTCCATATTAACAATTGGTACAGTAGCATATTTTACAAAACTATTTAGCACCTGCTCTGTTTCGTCCTTTTCTTTGTTTGTAAGGGTAGGAAATATTCTAATAGCTATTACATCTCCATATTGAGATATAACATTAGCAGCTTCCTTAATATGCTCTGCTTTAGTAAGATTCATAATGGTTCCATTGTCATATTCTAAATCCCAACAATCATCAATATTCAGAACCATAACATTCATTCCAAGGCTCTTGGCAGCTTTTTCAGTACTTAGCCTAGTTCTTAGGCTAGCATTAAAAAAAAGCATTACCAAGGTTTTATACTTGCCTAAATTTTCAAATTGATAAGGATTCTTTTTTAATTGAATAGCCTCCTGAACAGTATGCTCAATATTTTTTATATCGTTAATTGTTGTATATTTCTTCATAGTACTTCTGTTTTTAGAGCCGTAAAAAACACGTCTATATGCTTTTTCTGAATAGTTAGAGACGGCAAAATTCTTAATACATTCGGGTTTTTAGCATTTCCTGTAAAAATGTGATGCTTGTAAATAAGTTTTTTTCTTAATTCGGATATAGGAAAATCAAATTCTAACCCTAGCATTAATCCTCTTCCTTTGACAGCTTTTAAATAAGGCAATGATTTCGCTTTCTTTTTAAAATAATCAAAAATTACCTTTGCATTTTCTTGAAGTTTTTCTGTTTTTATCACCTCCAAAACTGTTAAAGAGGCAGTGCAAGCTAAATGATTCCCTCCGAAGGTTGTTCCCAATAGTCCAAACGAAGCTTTTATTTTTGGGTGAATTAAAATTCCACCAATTGGAAAACCATTCCCCATTCCTTTTGCCATGGATATAATGTCTGGGGTGATTTTGTGTTTTTGAAACGCAAAAAAATCACCAGTCCTTCCAAAACCAGATTGAACTTCGTCTGCAATGAGTGGCACGTTAAATTTTCTACATAGATCTTGCAACCTTTTATAAAAACTTGTCGTACTTTCATCTAATCCGCCTACGCCTTGCACACATTCTATAATAACCGCACAAACATCATTATTACTTAATGCATTTACTACTCCCTTAACATCACCCAAATCAAATAGTTCTATTTCTTGTTGTGCATTAATCGGTGCAATTATTTTGGAATTATCTGTCACTGCTACTGCAGCTGAAGTTCTTCCGTGAAAACCATTTTTAAAGGCAATAACTTTCTTTTTCTTTGTATGAAAAGATGCTAGTTTTAATGCATTTTCATTCGCTTCTGCACCCGAGTTACACAAAAATAATTGATAATCATTGCACCCTGAAGCTTCTACAAGTTCTGCAGCGAGTTCTTTTTGCAAAGGATTTTGAATAGAATTACTATAAAATCCTATTTTATTAATTTGTTTGGCAATATTGTAAACATATTTCGGATGAGAATGACCAATAGAAATAACTGCATGCCCTCCATATAGATCTAAATACTCTACCCCGTGTTCATCATAAATAAAAACATCTTTAGCTGTATCGGGTTTGATATCAAATAACGGATATACATTAAACAAACTCATATTTGACCTGTTTTAATACTATTTATTTTATTAAAAGAGGCCACCATTCCCTGAATCAAAGAAGAACTTAAACCTTTGTGTTCCATTTCATTTAATCCTTCTATAGTGCATCCATTAGGAGTGGTTACCCTATCTATTTCTTCCTCTGGATGATTTCCAGTTGCTATTAATAATTGTGCTGCTCCCTCAGAGGTATACATAGATAATTTTTGTGCTTCATGCGCATCAAACCCCAACTGAATTGCAGCTTGAGTTGTTGCCCTAATTAATCGCATCCAAAAAGCCACTCCGCTAGCACATATTACCGTGGCTGCTTGCATTTGATTTTCTGGAATAATTATCGATGTACCTAATCTGTTAAAAATAGCTTCAGCTATTTTAATTCTTTCTACCCCTTTTATATTACTACACAAGCAAGTCATAGATTTACTTACAGCTATGGCTGTATTAGGCATAGCTCTTACAACATACTTATCTATACCTATACTATTTTCAATTTTTGAAACAGAATAACCAGTAATCGTAGAAATTATAACATGTTTCTCTGTCAGTAAATCTTTAATAGTATTTAAAATTCCTTCTAAATGTGCAGGTTGTACAGCAAAAATTAAAATATCTGAGTTTTTAACTGCTTTTCTATTATCAGAAGTCAAAAAAACATTTGAATACCCTTTATATTCTTTAATATTTTCTAAATTTCTTCTGGTTAAATACAATGAGGTAATTGCATTTTGAGTAATTAACCCCGTGGCTATAGAGCACCCTAAATTACCTGTCCCTATGATTGCTATTTTCATAATTTATTTATTTTAAAAATATGTTCCTTTTAATTTCAAGCCCTCAGATTCATCAAACCCAAACATTAGATTCATATTTTGAACTGCTTGACCAGATGCACCTTTTAATAGGTTGTCTATACAACTTGTTATTAGTAATTTGTTTTTGTGTTTAGAGATATGAATCAAGCATTTACTCGTATTAACAACTTGCTTTAAATGCAATTCTTGATGGGTGACAAAGGTAAGTGCAGCATCTTTATAAAATTCATTATAAACGTTAATCACATCCTCTAAACTCCCAGAAAACTGTGTATACATCGTTGCAAAAATTCCTCTGGAAAAATTCCCTCTGGTTGGAATAAAATTAATGTCGTAAGAGAACTCTTCTTGATACTGTTTTATCGATTGATACACCTCCATTAAATGTTGATGTTCAAAAGGTTTATAGTAAGAATAATTATTATCTCGCCATGTAAAATGAGAGGTTTTTGATAATGAGGTCCCAGCACCAGTTGCACCAGTTACTGCATTTATATGTAAATCATCATGAATTAAACGATTAGATACCAGTGGTAAAACACCCAGTTGCAATGCCGTTGCAAAGCAACCCGGATTTGCAATATTATCAGCTTTCTTGATTTTTTCTTTATGAAGTTCAGGCAACCCATACACAAATTCTCTTCCTTGAAAAATAGCATCATTTTTAAGTCTAAAATCTGTACTTAAATCAATAACTTTTGTTGATGATGAAATAGTTGTTTTAACTAAGAAATCTTTTGAATTTCCGTGCCCTAAGCATAAAAATAGCACATCAACATTTGAATTAATTTTACTAGAAAAAATTAAATCTGTATCACCTACCAAATCCTGATGAACAGCACTTACTTTATTCCCAGCATTTGTGGTACTGTAGACGTATTTGATTGCAACTTCTTTATGATTTAATAAAATTCTAATTAACTCACCTGCAGTATATCCTGCACCCCCAATAATTCCTATGTCTATCATTTGTATGTCTGTTTAACTATTTTACTCTGATTTGCATATATTTTAATGAATCCTTTTGCTTCATCTGCTGTCCAACATTTATTTTCTTCGCCATAAGTTCCAAAATCAGTATCCATCAAATCATTTTTTGAAGAAATACCGTCTATAGTGAAATGATATGGTTTTAAGCTAACATAAACATGACCTGAAACCTGTGTCTGACTATTTTCTAAAAAAGATTCTAAATCTCTCATCACTGGATCTAAAAACAATCCTTCATGAAGATGCGTCCCATACCAATTAGACAGGTATTCTTTATGCTGTAATTGCCATTTGGTAAGTGTATGTTTTTCTAGTAAATGATGCGATTTAATTATAATATTAGCTGCTGCTGCTTCAAAACCTACCCTTCCTTTAATTCCTAAAATGGTATCACCTACATGTATATCTCTTCCTATCGCATATTTAGAGGCTAGTATATTTAGTTTTTCAATGATATCTTGCGGCAATCCTTCTTGATTATCCATTGAAGTCAGTTCTCCTTTAGAAAAAGTTAATAGCACTTGTTGTTCATCTTTTTTCTGTAACTGTGATGGATAAGCTTCTTCAGGTAAAGGAAGATGAGAAGTAAGTGTTTCTTGACCTCCAATACTTGTTCCCCAAAGCCCTTTATTAATTGAATACTTGGCTTTAGACCAAGTCAACTCTATTCCATTAGCTATTAAAAATTGAATTTCTTCTTGTCTTGTTAAATGTTGGTCTCTAATAGGAGTAATAATTTTTATTTCTGGAGCTAGTGTTTGAAAAATTAAATCAAACCTAACTTGATCATTACCAGCACCTGTGCTTCCGTGAGCTACATAATCTGCATTTATTTTTTTAGCATATTTAATAATTTCTACTGCTTGAATACTTCTTTCGGCACTTACAGATAATGGATAGGTATTGTTTTTTAAAACGTTCCCGAAAATTAAAAATTTCACTACTTTCTGATAGTACGATTCAACTGCATTGATATTTTGATATGTTTTTACACCCATAGCATAAGCCTTCTCCTCTATAGTTTCAATTTCTGATTCAGTGAAACCTCCGGTGTTTACAGATACAGCATGAACTTCATAATTTAAGTATCTAGAAAAATAAACAGCACAATAAGACGTATCTAATCCACCACTATATGCTAATACAAGTTTCTTTTTCATAATTTTTAATTTAATTTTTCTAGTTGATGATTCATTTTACATTTTTTAATTTGGTGAACTTTATAAAAGGCTTTGTTAAAAAGAGTGCTTGCTTTATTTGTTTTAATCTCCTAAAGACTTTTATTGATATTTTTTTTGAGGGCTCCTCTACTTTTTGAGGGTCATAAAGCATCCCAGTACACAAACACATACTTTGCGATGTTCTCTGTAAAACATCATAATTTTTACAGGTTTGACATCCATTCCAAAATGATTGATCATTAGTTAACTCCGAAAATGTTACTGGTTTGTAGCCAAGATCACTATTCATTTTCATCACAGGCAATCCAGTGGTTATACTAAATACTTTTGCTTCTGGAAATTTTAATCGAGAATGATTAAATATCTTCTCTTTTATCAGTTTAGCAATTCCTTTACCTCTATAATCTGGATGAACAATCAATCCTGAATTAGCTACAAACTTGCCATGACTCCATTTTTCTATATAACAGAAACCCACAAACTTACCTTCATCAAGTGCTATGACAGCATTTTGATTATTCATTCTTTGAATGATATAATCTGTAGTTCTTTTTGCAATTCCTGTTCCTCTTATATTGGCAGAATCAGCAATAGTTTTACAAATAATCTTTGCATAAATAGCATGCGATTTATTAGCAATAATAATTTCCAAAATGATAATTTGAATTGATTGTAAACTTTAATTTATACTGTTTGATAGAAATAGAACCGGACTCACCTGAGTTCAAAATTTTAGCATACACCCTAAGGGCGACGTGTAAAAACAGTGCGTGGAGAAATCTTGTTATCTTTTAAAATAACTAGAGATAAAAAAAATGATATGAAATGGAAAGTGAACAATGTTTAAAAATAAATAGTGAATATAGTTGTGTGCTAATTTTAGGAATTAGCGGCGGCGAATGCTTTTGGGCATCGCATTAAAAACTATATATATGTTATATTTTAAACTAAACATTATTCAAATATGCTAAATGATTTTGGAATAACAATGATTCCAAAATCATTTTTTTGAAGTTTTATGCATTTCTCAATTAAGAATCTTTTAATTATAAAAAATACAAAAATGAGATATTAAAAATAATCATTCTATAATATATAATCTGTACTTATAAAGTTGGATGTCTTCTTTTCTAGTAATTCTTCAAGAATAGAATTATTGTAAGGATTGTCTTTAGAAGCAACAAAAGTACGAATTGAAAATGAACGCAAAGCGTCGTAAACACTTAAAGTACTCACAGCAGAATCTTTCCTTCCAGTAAATGGATATACATCCGGACCACGTTGACAAGAACTATTTAAGTTTACTCTACAAACTAAATTCACTAAATTATCTATTAGAGGAGATAACGTGTGAGCATCTTTTCCAAATAGGCTAACTTGTTGTCCATAATTAGAATCTGCGATATCATTTAATGGTTCTTCAATATCTTTAAAAGAAATTATAGGAACAACAGGACCAAATTGTTCTTCATGAAATACATCCATTTGCTTATTAACTGGATATAGAACTGCTGGAAATATATAATTATCTGAGGTTTTTCCACCTTTAGCATTCAAAATAGTTGCACCATGTTTCTTAGCATCGTCTATCAATCCTTGAATGTAGGCTGGTTTGTTGGGCTCAGGTAAAGGAGTTAATTTAACTCCTGGATCCCAAGGATTTCCGAATGACAACTCATCAACACGTGCAGAAAATCGTTGGTTAAATTCTTCCACAATATCTTCATGAACATACAATAGTTTTAGAGCTGTACATCGTTGACCATTAAATGACAAAGAACCTGCAATACATTCTTCAATCGCTATATCTAAATCTGCATCGGGTAATACAATTGCAGGGTTATTAGCTTCAAGACCTAAAACTAAACGCAATCTATTAACTTTTGGATGTAGAGTTTGTAATGATTTTGCTGATGAACTATGACCAATTAGAGCTAAAACATCTATTTTACCTGATTTCATAATTGGAGTAGCCAGTGTTCTACCTCTTCCAAAAATAATATTTACCACACCTTTAGGAAAACTATTTTGAAAAGCTTCCATTAAAGGTGAAATTAATAAAACCCCAAATTTAGCAGGTTTAAAAATTGCTGTGTTTCCCATAATTAGTGCAGGAATCAGCAAACAAAAAGTTTCATTTAATGGGTAATTATAAGGACCTAAACATAGTACAACACCTAATGGTCCTCTTCTAATGTGAGCATTGACACCGCTATTTTTTTTAAATTTTGCGCTGTCTCTGTCCATTTGTTTATACGCTTCTATAGTATCATAAATGTAATCTATGGTTCTATCGAATTCTTTTTGTGAATCTGAGAGTGTTTTCCCAATTTCCCACATTAATAGGTTTACAATTTCTTCTCGTTTGGTTTTCATTTGAGTCACAAACTTATCCATACAGGCAATTCTATCTACAACTTTCAATGTTGGCCAAAGTCCTTTACCTCTATCAAAAGCATTACAAGCAGAATTCAACGCCTCGTTTGCTTGCTCTTCACCTAATTGAGGAATAGACCCCAATAATGTTGGCTTATATGTAGCTGTTGAAGAAATAGTGGAATAAACGTCTGCTGTCTCACCTTTCCAAGTTTTTAAAACCCCATCAACTAGATAGGTGTTTTGTGAAATTGTTTTATTTATTTTGAATTGATCTGGTATATTCATCATAGTTTAAATATAAAAAATTATAAATGATTTAACAATACTAAATTACACATCTCTAAACCAAAAATTGAAATAAATCTGGTTTATCGTTTAAATAATCACCATAAAAGTTATGACGTTTCATTCTAGCAATTAGCGGTTCAAGATCATTAGCTGACTTTAATTCTAACCCAACTACAGCTGCACCTTTAAATCTATTGGTCTTTTTGGTATATTCGAAATGAGTTATATCATCATCGGGACCTAAAATATCGGCAACAAACTCTCTTAAGGCCCCTGCTCTTTGTGGGAATTTAATTATAAAATAATGTTTAATATTTTCAAAAAGTAAAGCACGTTCTTTGATTTCTGCAGTTCTAGTAATATCATTATTACTACCACTTACAATACACACTATATTTTTATCTTTTATTTCGTTTTCATAAAGATCTAAAGCTGCAATACTTAAAGCACCTGCAGGTTCTACCACTGTAGCCTCCTTATTGTATAAATCCAAAATGATTTGACATATTTTTCCCTCTGGTATCGTAATCATATCATGTAAATTTTCTTTACACAATGATAAATTTAAATTTCCAACTCTTTTAACAGCGGCACCATCTACAAAATTATCAATAGATTCTAGTACTATATTTTTGTTAGCATCAATAGACGCAGACATGGAAGGAGCCCCCTCTGGTTCTACACCTATGATTTTTGTATTTGGTGAAACCTGTTTGAAATATGATGACAAGCCTGATGACAAACCACCTCCACCAACTGGCACAAAAACATAATCTATTGGCTCATTAGTTTGTTCTAAAATTTCTAAACCAACAGTTGCCTGCCCCTCAATAATTTTTTCATCGTCAAATGGATGAATAAACGTTTTTTGTAGTCTTTCTGCTTCAAGAGTTGCAGCATATTTTGCATCATCAAATGAATCTCCTATCAAAACAACATCAACGTATTGTTCTCCAAACATTTTTACTTGATTAATTTTTTGCTTGGGTGTTGGAGTAGGCATATAAATTACGCCATGTATTTTCAACAACTTACACGAAAGCGCTACCCCTTGTGCATGATTTCCTGCACTAGCACAGATAACCCCTTTGGTACGTTCGTTTTCAGTTAACGAAGATATTTTGTTGTAAGCACCTCTTATTTTGTAAGACCTTACTTGTTGTAAATCTTCTCTTTTAAACAAAATAGTACTTTGGTATTTTTTAGAATAATAATCATTCTTAACCAAAGGAGTTTTCAAAGCAACTTCTTGCAAGTTAAGAGAAGCTTTCTTTATGGCTTCTATTGTTGGTCTATAAATTACCTTGGTTTTCATAAAAAAGATTAATAAACTACTTCTTATTTAAACAACTGTCTTAATAACTTTCATAGCTGTCATAGAAGCTCTTAACTGCTCTCCAACTATTTCTACTGGATGATTTTTAATAATTTTATTAATTCTAATCAATTCTTGATTATCAACACCATTCTCTGAACTAAAAGACTTACCAATTACGTTTGTGGAAACTGTTTTCATAAAATCAGTTAATAAAGGTTTACAAGCGTGATCAAATAGATAACATCCATATTCTGCTGTATCTGAAATTACACGATTCATTTCAGCCAATTTCATTCTTGCAATTGTGTTTGCAATTAATGGTGTTTCATGTAAAGATTCATAATATGCAGATGCATCTATTATACCAGATTCTGTCATTGCCTCAAAAGCTAATTCTACACCAGCTCTTACAAAAGCAACTAATAAAGTTCCGTGGTCAAAATACTCTTGCTCTGTAATTTCTTGATTAGTAATTAATTGTTTTTCAAAAGCAGTTTCTCCAGTTGCAGCTCTCCAAGTTAATAAGTTAATATCGTCATTTGCCCAGTCTTCCATCATTGTTTTAGAGAAATGACCAGTCATGATATCATCCATATGTTTTTGGAATAATGGACGCATGATGTCTTTTAATTCTTCAGATAAACGAAATGCTTCAACTTTTGCAGGGTTAGATAATCTATCCATCATATTCGTAATACCACCGTGCTTTAAAGCTTCAGTTATAGTTTCCCAACCATACTGAATTAACTTAGCTGCATAACCAGCATCAATTCCTTCTGCTACCATTTTATCGAAAGATAAAATTGCTCCTGTTTGTAACAAACCACATAAAATAGTTTGCTCACCCATTAAATCAGACTTTACCTCTGCTACAAAAGAAGATTCTAAAACTCCTGCTGAATGACCTCCTGTAGCAACTGCATAAGCTTTTGCCTGTGCCCAACCCTTTCCTTCTGGATCATTTTCTGGATGAACAGCTGTTAATGTTGGCACTCCAAATCCTCTTTTAAATTCTTCACGAACTTCAGATCCAGGAGATTTAGGTGCTACCATAATCACTGTTAAATCTTTACGAATTTGCATTCCTTCTTCTACAATATTAAATCCGTGAGAATAACTTAAAGTAGCTCCTTTTTTCATCAATGGCATCACAGCATTTACAACATTTGTGTGTTGTTTATCTGGAGTTAAATTGATAACCAAGTCTGCAGTTGGCAATATTTCTTCGTAAGTACCTACAACAAAACCATTTGAAGTTGCATTAATGTAAGATTGTCTTTTTTGATCAATTGCTGCTTGTCTTAAAGTATAAGAAATATCTAAGCCAGAATCTCTCATATTTAAACCTTGATTTAAACCTTGTGCACCACAGCCCACAATAACAATTTTCTTTCCTTTTAAAGCGTTTACTCCGTCTTCAAATTCTGAAGCATCCATAAAACGACATTGTCCTAGTTGCTCTAATTTTTGTCTTAAAGTTAATGTGTTAAAATAATTTGACATTTTAATTTATTTAGTTGTTGTATGATTCTAATAATGATGATATTTTCATTTCTTCTTTGGTAACCGCAATTAATCCAGAACGTGTATACTGCATAATTCCAAATGGACTTAATTTATTATACAATTCTACTATTTCTTCTTTTTTACCTGATTTTTCAAGTACAAAAAAGTCTTTATTAACTGTTACAATTCTAGCATTACTTTCTTTAATAATGTTTTGTATTTGACGTTCTTCAAATAATAATTCTGACTTTATCTTAAATAAACCAGCTATTTGATAAATAATATCATCAAGACTATGGTAATATGATTTTATTACTTCTACTTGTTTTTCTATCTGACCTAGAATTTTTTTAATATTTACTTCACTCATATTTACAACAATTGTAAATTTAGAAACGCCTTCAATCTCAGAAGGTGAAGTATTTAAACTTTCTATATTGATATGTCTTCTTTGGA
>Ga0222718_10004358_pt1 | contig 11794 bp, 14 predicted proteins | sample C33_27DmetaG_FD_165045 | JGI IMG/M metagenome (GOLD analysis project Ga0222718, IMG submission 165045) | Estuarine water microbial communities from San Francisco Bay, California, United States - C33_27D | ecosystem: Environmental > Aquatic > Marine > Unclassified | place: USA: California... | reverse complement strand
ACTGACTTTTTGCGCGTTTACGGAAAAAACCGGAGAAAAAAATATGAGCCAGAAAAAGCGTAGCGATAAAAACAGCGTTACCGCCGCCCTCGGTGGTTTTAAGGGTGCAATTGAAAGCGTCCCCTTGCCGCAGGGCGTTGAGTTGCGCAGCGATGAGGAAATGGTAATTTGGGGGCAGTTCACGCGCGCACGCGCACGCGAGGATTGGCGCGATATGGACCTGCTTCTTTTAGCCAAGGTCGTGAGAATGGAAGCAGACATTCGCCAGCATCAAGAAACCTTAGATCGGTCGGGTGTTCTTATTCAAAACAAGCGTGGCACATTGGTTCCGAACCCACTGATCTCTGTGGTTGATACTTTGGAGCGCAGGCAGATGGCGGTGATCCGTTCTATGAGCCTTAATCAGATGGCAAGTGATCCGAGAACTGTGAACGGCGCCGCGCGAACCACTATTGACGCCAGTAACACTTTGAAGTCTTTTAGCGACAATGATTTGATCGCAATGCCGAGGGCTAACTGATGGATTTCTACGAAAACAAAATTGTGCAGGTTGAGGACTTGATACCTTATGCGTTGAACAGCAGGACGCACAGTGACGAACAGGTGGCGCAGCTTGCCGCGTCAATTCGGGAGTTTGGTTTTACCAATCCGATATTGATTGACCAGGATAGTAATATTATCGCTGGTCATGGCAGGTTGCTTGCTGCCAGAAAGTCAAAGATGGCGCAGGTTCCTGCCGTTGTTGTGACTGGCCTTGATGACCGCAAGCGCCGCGCGCTGGTTATTGCCGACAACAAACTTGCTTTGAACGCTGGCTGGGATGAGGAAGCATTGCGAGTTGAGCTTGAGGATTTGGCTGGAGACTTTGGCGAGTTGATGGGCTTCAGCGAAGATGAGCTTGTTGATTTGTTGCGCGGAGATGAGGCCACTGAGGGTTTGACCGACGAGGATGCCGTGCCAGATGCGCCGGAGGTTCCTGTAACGGTCGAAGGCGATGTTTGGCTGCTTGGCAGGCATCGGCTGATGTGCGGGGATAGCACCTCGATTGATGCGGTGGAAAAGTTGATGGATGGTGTGAAGCCTGACTTGATCCACACAGACCCTCCATATGGGATGAATGCCGTTACAAAGTCATCTGTTTTGAAAGCAAATTACGGCACTGACATCATGGGTGATGACAACCCGGACATTGCAAAAGACGCATTTAAACTTATAAATGGATTATATCCAGACGCAAAGCAGATTTGGTGGGGGGCAAATTATTACTGCTCCGTCCTGCCGGATAGCGAGTGTTGGTTAGTATGGGATAAGAACAACGGACAAAGCGATCAGACTGACTGCGAGTTGGCTTGGGCTAACTTCCGGAGTGTTGTTCGTCAATTTACGCAAGCAAGTGAGAAGACAAATCGAGTGCATCCGACACAGAAGCCAGTTTCATTGATGGAGTGGATTATCAAACGCTTCAATTTAAGCGCGAAAACGATTGCGGATTATTTTGGAGGCTCCGGTTCGACATTGATTGCAGCTGAAAAGCACGGCATCCAGGCGTTTATTATGGAATACGATCCAAAGTTTACTGATGTCATCATCAAACGCTGGCAAGAGTTCACTGGCGAAAAAGCAACCCATGCGGAAAGCGGAAAGACCTACGAAGAGCTTTCAGCATGACCACACGCGGCGAAAAAGTTTGCCAGTTCATTGAAGCCTTCTGTCCTGTGCCGGAGGGCAAGCTGGTTGGCAAGCCGCTCAAGCTAATGAAGTTCCAGCGCAAATTTATTCTCGACATTTACGACAACCCGAAAGGCACAAGCCGAGCCTATCTGAGCGTTGGCCGAAAGAACGGCAAGTCTGCGTTGATCGCGGCGATCCTGCTTGCGCACATAGTTGGACCGGAGGCAAGGCAAAACAGCCAGATCACTAGCGGCGCTCGAAGTCGGGATCAGGCTGCGCTTGTTTTTAAGTTAGCTGAAAAGATGGTTCGTCTTTCACCCCGCCTGTCTCAGATTATCAAGATTGTCCCCAGCCAAAAATCATTGGTCGGGTTGCCGATGAATGTTGAATATAAGGCAATCAGCGCGGAGGCTGGAACGGCGCACGGTTTGTCACCTGTTTTGGCGATCTTGGATGAGGTCGGTCAAGTCAGAGGTCCGACTGATAGTTTTATTGAGGCCATTGAGACAGCGCAGGGCGCTCACGATGATCCTTTGCTCATTGCGATCAGCACGCAGGCTGCGACTGACGGCGATCTTTTTAGCATTTGGCTTGATGATGCCAAGAACGCCAAAGACAAACGGATTGTCTGCCATCTATACACCGCGCCGGAAGATTGCGAGGTCATGGACAAAGCGGCTTGGAAGGCGGCCAACCCGGCGCTGGGCGAGTTCCGCAGTTTAAAAGATATTCAAGACTTTGCGAAACAGGCGGCTCGCCTGCCAGCAAAGGAAAACAGCTTCCGTTGGTTATTTTTAAATCAGCGTATTGAGGCGACATCGCCGTTTCTTTCCAGAGCAGAATGGGAGGCCAACAACCCAGAGCCAGAGGTTGAACCTGGTATGAGCTGTTATGCTGGTCTTGATTTGTCGGCCAGCCGAGATTTGACTGCTTTTGTAATGGCCTTTCCAATTGATGACGGCTATCACATTGTTCCGCAATTCTTTTTGCCTTCTGATGGTATTCGTGAGAAATCAAAGAATGATAAAGTTCCGTATGATTTGTGGGCAGACCAAGGCTTTCTGACCTTGATTGATGGTCCGGTAATTATCCCAGCAATGGTTGCAAGAGCTGTTGCAGAGGCTTCCGAGCGTTACGATATATCGCTTCTGGCTTATGACCGTTGGCGCATAAATGATTTTCAACGTGAGCTGGATGCAATCGGTGCGCAAGTTCCGATGACTGCTTTTGGCCAGGGGTTTAAGGACATGGCTCCTGCGGTTGATAAGCTGGAGAGATTAGTTGCTGAAAGAAAATTGCATCACGGTGGCAATCCTATTTTGAATATGTGCGCTGCTGGAGCTGTTGCGGAGCGTGATCCGGCAGGCAATAGGAAGCTAAATAAAAGTAAAAGTGTCAGCAAAATTGATGGCTTAGTGGCACTGGCTATGGCCTTGGGAGCTTCATCCCATGATGAGCAAGTTATGTCTTCGTCACCTTGGGATGACCCAGCCTTTACGATTGCGGTTTAATGTGTTAATTTGCAACAAACATCGAGGACGCTCGTAGATGGCTTTATTTGACCGCTTTCGCAAACCGGAAAGTCGCAACTTAGAAAACCCAAGCTCACCTGTATCAGCAGAGGATTTTCTGCAAGTTATGGGTTGGGGTGAAATGTCGGCATCTGCTGGCGTCACGGTTAATACTGACACCGCTTTAGGTGTTCCTGCCGTTTGGGCCGCTGTAAATTTCCTGAGTGGTACGTTGGCTGGATTGCCGCTGCACGTTTACCGAAAAACCGCCAACGGGCGCAAGAAAGTTTCTGGACCGCTTGAGGGTATTTTGCACGATGCGGTGAATGAGAATATGTCATCATTTGAGTGGCGCAAATATATGTTTGACCAAGTATTCACTGGTGGGCGTTGCGTTACTTACATTGAGCGGTCTGGCAATGGCGCTGTCAAAAACTTGTGGCCACTTGACCCAAAGTATACCCGCGTTGAGCATCGCACCGAGGGTCGCCGTCAGGTTCGCGTTTATTTGCACAATGGTCAGACCTATTCCGCCAGCGAAGTTTTAGATGTTCCGTTTATGCTGAAGTCTAATGGTTTGGATGTGCGTGGACCGATTGCAACCAACCGTGACGCAATCGGCATGGCTATCGCTGCAAGCCGTTATGGAGCAAAGGCGTTTCAGTCTGGTGGCATCCCGCCAGTGGTGTTGCAGGGTCCGTTCCAAAGCGGAGCTGCGGCTGCTCGGGCGTCTGATGACGTTGCCAAGACTACTGCGAAGCTGGCTCGCGAAGGTCGTCCGGTAATGGCGCTTCCAATGGGCCATGAAATGAAGCAGATCGGTTTCAACCCAGAGCAGATGCAGTTGATTGAGTTGCAGCGGTTTAGCATTGAGCAGATTGCGCGCATTTACAGCTTGCCGCCTGTATTCTTGCAAGACCTGACGCATGGCACATTCAGCAACACTGAGCAGCAAGATTTGCACTTTGTGAAGCACACTTTGAAGCGTTGGATTGAGCAGGTTGAGCAGGAAATGAACCTCAAACTGTTCCCTCGCGGCTCTAAACAATACATTGAGTTTAATGTTGATGGCTTGCTGCGCGGTGACTTCAAGACCCGCATGGAAGCTCACGCGACCACTATCCAAAACGCAATCCGCACTCCAAATGAAGTTCGCACAATTGAGAACATGGAGCCGCTTGAGGGTGGCGATGACTTAATGATCCAAGGTGCAACAGTGCCGATTGGAATGCAGGGGAAAAATGTGTTACCATCCGACGAAACTAATGGAGGCCGCGATGGCTGAACGTGAAATTCGAGCAATTGCGCAACCTCTTGAGGTTCGTGAAGATGAAGGCGATGCGATCCGTGTTTCGGGTTATGCTGCGGTATTCGGCGAAGAGACAAACATCGCTGGCATGTTTACTGAGGTGATCGAGCGTGGTGCATTTACCAGCGCCCTTGAGAGACAAGATGACGTTGTTTTCCTAATCAATCACGATGGTTTGCCTTTGGCTCGCACCCGCTCCGGCACTTTGAGATTGATTGAAGATGAGCGCGGTTTATTTATGGAAACAGAGCTTGATGGTTCTGATCCAGATGTTCGCAGCATTGTTCCAAAAATGAAGCGCGGCGACCTTGATAAGATGTCTTTCGCATTCATTCCCACCCGTCAGGAGTGGGATGACAGTGGCGACATTCCAAAGCGAATGATCCAAGATTTGCAATTGCACGATGTGGCTATTGTCACAACTCCAGCCTATGATGGCACAGAGATTGGTCTTCGCTCACTTGAGGCGCATCGTGCGAACGAAACAAAAAACCAAGCTGCGAGACGACTTCGCATGAAGGCTAAGTTTTGACGAGATAACGGCGGTTCCCGCTGTTTGCCCGTTTATTTCCCCCGCCCTTGGGCAAGGCATTTTAGAAGGAGGCCAAAATGGCTGATCTTAAAACACTGCGGGAGCAAATGGCAAACATTGCCACCGAGGCCCGTTCCAAATTGAACGAAGTGACCGACGAAACTCCAGAGGCTCGCGCTTCTGAAGTGGAGCGTGAATTTGACGCCATGATGGCCGATCACGATAAGCTGGCTGCAAAAGTTGAGCGCCTGCAAAAAGTTGAAGCTGCGCTGCGCGCTGGTGACAGCGTTGATCTTGATCGCCGCCCAACATTTGAAGATCGTTCTGCGCCAGCCGTAGACGAAGGCTTCAAAATGGACTACCGCGCTGCATTCGCTGAAATGATTGCTGCTGGTGGTGATGCTTTTGTTGACGCAGAAGTCCGCAACGTGCTTCGCGAAAAGCGTGCGCAAGTTGGTTCCACTGACTCTGCTGGTGGTTACACTGTCCCAACTGAGCTGGCTACTTTCATTGAGAAAGCAATGATTGCAACTGGCCCAATGTACGACAGCACATTGTTCACAGTTATCAACTCTGCTGATGGCCGTCAGTTCAACATCCCAACCGTTGACGACACAGCCGTTACTGCCGTTGCTCACACTGAAGGCACACAGCCAACAGACGATGGCGGCAAAGATGCAACCTTCGGTCAAAAATCCGTTGGCGCATTTGCTTTCGACTCCGAGTGGATTCGTTGGTCTGCCGAGTTGAATGCTGACAGCATCTTGAACATGGAAAGCCTGTTGGGCGAGTTGATCGGTGAGCGCCTTGGTCGCATCGCCAACGATAAGCTGACAACTGGCTCAGGTTCTTCTGACGTTGAAGGCATCGTGACCAACTCTGCCGCTGGTAAAACAGCAGCCGCAGTTGCAGCCGTGACAGCAGATGAGATCATTGATCTTGTTCACTCTGTTGACCCAGCTTATCGCAACTCGCCTTCCACAGCGATTATGATGAACGACAGCACACTTGCTGCTGTTCGCAAGCTGAAAGACGGCAATGGCAACTACCTCTGGCAGATGGGCAACTATCAGGCTGGCGTTCCACAGAACTTGCTGGGCTACAACGTAGTTGTAAACCAGGCGATGGCCGACCTTGGTACAGGCAACAAAGTGATGTTGTTTGGTGATATGTCCAAGTTCTACGTCCGCAAAGTTGGCGCACCTTCCATCTACGTTGCGCGTGAGCGTTTCGCGCCTGACTATGGCATATTGGGTTACATTCGCTTCGACGGCGTATTGTCCAACACAGCCGCAATCAAGCACCTCGCTTGTGCATAAGTAAATTGGGTGGGGGCTTCGGTCCCCACCTTTCCACATAAGGGGATTTTTTATGAAAGTTCGTTTGCTTACCGGCATGGCCGGGATCAACTTTAGCCACAATGCTGGCGATGAGATTGATTGTAATGAAGCAGAAGCAAACCGTTTCATTGAAGCGGGTATAGCTGAGGCTATTTCTGTGACGCCAGCAAAGGTTGAGCGCGCCACAAAAAAGATCAAACTCCGCAAGGCAGTTTCTGAGGAATAAGTCATGGTTAAGCCGCTTTCGTGTCATCATTCACTTGAGATAGTGGACGCTCCCTTGATAACTCCGATCACTTTGGCGGAGGTAAAGGCTCAACTGCGAGTTGAGCATGATGACGATGATACGATATTGACGCGGCTGATTGATGTCGCCGTTGCATATACGGACGTGCGCGGCGCACTCGGCCAGGCCATGATTACTCAAAAATGGGCGCAGTGGATAAACTCCAATCCGCCTCAAAATGTTTCGTTAATACTTGGTCCGGTTCAAAGTGTGACTGCGGTTAAATATTATGACACTGATGGCGTCCTTCAGACTGATGATGTCAACAACTATCAAGTTTTTGGCACTGACTTTGCTACAGTTATAAGCCCAAAAGATAGCTTTGCATGGCCTGTCTCTCAGCAGAGGTCAGATGCTATTAAAATTGAATACGAAATCGGATATGGTGACGCGATCACTGACGTTCCACAGACGATCCGGCACGCTCTCATGCTGCTTATCGGTCATTGGTATGATAACCGCGAGCAAACTGGCGCAGATGAGCTTTCAAGCATACCGTTTGGCTATGAGGAAATGTTGAACCTTTATCGGAATTGTTGGTATGGTTAAGGCTGGTTTAATGCGCGACCGTGTGGCGTTCCAGAGGCTTGATGAGGAAGCTGTGGACAATTTCGGTAACGTATACAGAGGATGGGTAGATTTAGCCAACAGATCGGCTGATTTGCGTGAGCGCAGAGGGCGTGACCGCATCACTGGCGGCGTTCTTTCTGACGTTGGTACGGCGACCATGCGTGTGCGTTACGATAGCACCACAAAGACAATCACAACGGCGGATAGGGTCGTCGCACGGGGCATCACTTGGGCGATCAAGGATGTGCTGCAATTGGACAGCCGAGCGACAGTAATTGAGTTCGTGATTGAAAAGGGCGTGGCTCAATGAGGGTTACAGGTCACAAAAAGCTGATGCGGCAAATGAAAGATTTGCCCAAAGAAGCCCACAAGGCTCTGGAAAACTCTATTCAGAGATCAGTTAATTATGGCGTTAGAAAGGCTCGCTCGATTGTTCCTGTTGAAAGCGGTGATTTGAAAAAGGGAATAAACGGAAACGTCATAACAAAGTCAGGCGAAATATTTGGCTTTATAAACTTTTATGACGGTGAGTTTAGTGAGGGTTTGGCAGCAAGTTCTATAAACTATGGCTACGGAAACATGACATTTGGTTATGAGTTTCGCAAAGAGGTTAAGAGCATGGTCGGTGTTCGCCACAACAGAACTGTTGCGAGGAACCTAAACAAAGCGATCAAGGATGCGATGAATGGCTGATGGTTATGCACTCGCAACGCAGGTTGGCGTTTTGGCAGCATTGAAGGCAAACGCTGGCGTAACTTCGCTGGTTTCAAATCGCATTTATGATGAACCTCCGCAGGACGCTGTTTTTCCGTATCTTCGCTTTAACACAATTCAACCGAATGCTTTTGACACTGACACCGCTCAAGGTGCCTTGGTTGACATCAGCTTGGAGGCTCATTCTCGCAGCGCCTCTGGCCGGGTTGAGGCCACACAGATAGCGGAGGCGGTTCAGGCCGCTCTGCACCGCCAGGAAGCCTCTGTTTCAATTGCAGGCTATACTTTAGTCGAATTGATATTTGAGGCCATATCGGTTACAAGAGATAGTGAGGGCCGTGGCTTTACGGCTGTCATTTCGCTTCAAGCTATGCTTGACACCGCCTAAACTCCGGCGCTCTGGGCAAGCGCACAACAATGGAGGCCAGTTATGGCTAAACAACTCGGACGCGCCTTGCTGGTCAAAATCGGCGATGGCGAAGCATCGGAAACATTCGCAAACCTTTGTGGATTAAATTCCAAATCTCTCACAATCAATAATTCTTCTATAGATGTGACAACTCCAGACTGCACAACGCCAGAAGGCGCTCTGTGGACTGCAACTCTTGCTGGCCTTAAAAACCTGAGCGTTTCTGGTGATGGCTTTTTTGAAGACAGCACAGCAGAAGCACGCATGAACACTGTGGCAATGTCGGCTGACAATGCAGTAAACATGCAAGTTGTTGTTCCTGACTTTGGCACATATGCTGGCGCTTTCCGCATTTCGTCTTTGGAATTTGGCGGCGAGACTGAGGGTGGCGTTACTTACTCCATCTCTCTTGAAAGCAATGGCGTAGTGACGTTTACAGCGGCATAATGGCGATTACTGCTGAAGCACAGCGAGGTGGCATTGTCGAAACTCTTGGCGATGCCACTTATTCCTTCAAACTTAGAAATCGTGAGATTGAGAGGTTTGAGGATAAATATCGCGGCATATTTGATCTTTGGGATGGTTTTTTCAGTCGAGGCACTAAGCCGACAAGCAAAGAGGTTCGCGATCTTGTGGCCTTGGGGCTGGTCGGCGGTGGTATGAAGGACGCGCAGGCCGATGCGGTTATTAGCGACTGCACTCCAGAAGACTTGATGCGGCTTTATCAAATCGCTCAAGCACTTCTTGGCGTTGCCTTCATGCCTGACGTTGGTGAAGAAAAAGAATTAAAAAAAAAGACGGAGGTCGGAGACATAGCCGACTAAACGTCAGGTCGATGATTGGCAACGGTATTATCGCTGGCTTACATCCAGAAGAAATCCGTGATATGATCCCGAAAGATACATGGGTTGCATTTAAGGGTTGGTCTGATGCACATTCACCCAAAGAGGCTGGCGCAGAAGCTATGACCTCGGATGACTACAAAGAGCTGGTGAGGCGAGTCGATGGCAATTAATGCAGAACAATTAAACATTATTCTGGCGGCGCGTGACAAAGAGTTTACAAAAGCGATGGACCGCAGCCAAAAGCGCGTCGAGCGTTTTGCCAAGCAATCTCAAAGGCAACTAAGCAAAACCGGGAAGTCTTTTGATGCTCTATCTGGAGTGGCATCAAAGTTTGGCGTTGCATTATCTGCTGGCGTTGTTGCGAGCGGCTTTGCCCGAATGATAAAAGACGCAACGGATGCCGCTGTCCGTATTGATAACCTTTCAAGAGTGGCTGGTTTAAGTGCCGAAAGGTTCCAAGAGATGACCTTTGCTGCAGGAAAATTTGGGGTTCAGGAAGAAAAGCTCGCCGACATTCTCAAAGATGTGAATGATAAATTTGGTGACTTTTTCCAAACGGGCGCTGGTCCCTTGGCTGACTTTTTTGAGAATATCGCACCTAAAGTTGGTTTAACTGCGAAAGAGTTTAGGAACTTATCTAGTGAGCAGGCTCTTGGGAAGTATGTTAAGGGCTTGCAGGATGCCAATGTAAGTCAGCAAGAGTTGACGTTCTACCTTGAGGCAATTGCCTCGGATGCAACTTTGCTTGCGCCTTTGTTGCTAAATAACTCTGAGCAGCTTGAGAGAATGGCTGTCGCTGGTCGAGACTTGGGCGTAGTTATGTCAAATGATATGATTCAGAATTCAGTTGCAATGCGCAGAACTTTTGATGAGGTCATGGACGTTATGACCGCGAAGTTCAATACATTCGCTCTCAGTGTTGTTGCTGGATTTGATAAGATTTTCAACATCAGCAAGGGTGAGCAACTTAAAGAGTACCAGCAGGAATTGGATGCTCTAAATAGAAAGGCTTATGAAGCAAGTGAGACGGTCAGGGAGCTTGCTACTGGTGAGGTTACAATAAGTGCTGGTTTTTTTGGAAAACCTGAAGATCAAAAAAAATTGCAACAAGCAGCAATAGATGCAGCACAGGAAGAATTGACTCTTATTCAGGAGACTGCTATCCGAGACGCAATGGCCCTAATTCGAGAGCAGCAGAATGCGGCTGCGGAATTAAAAGCAACGCTTGATTCTCTCCAAGGCGGCGGCACTACAACCACCGCAACCTCTGGAGGCGTAACAACAACGCCAGCAAGCACACCTCCAGGCAGCACCGATAACAATCTCCAGAGAGCTTTGGACGCAATTTTCAATCCATTTCTTGATGCAACGAAAGATGCTGTCTTTGAGACCGGGATAAAGGGTCTCAAACCTCTTGAGCAGGAAATAGCAAGATTAGAGCGCCGCAGAGATCAAATGATTGAAAATGCGAAGATTGCTTATAAAGACGCTGGCGAAGAGATGGGTGATTATGATATTACCAAAATTACAAACATTGCTTACGCTTGGTTTAACGCTGAAAGTTCAGCGGCGAAATTTGCAGACACGCAGTCATCCGCTTTGTCTGAAAGTGAGCTGGCTTCATTGAGGGCTGCTGAAGCATTAAAAGTTTACACAGATCAGCTTGAGCAGCTTGGTGTTACAGCGGCTGAATTTGAGACTATTGGCAACACGATGCAAAGCTCTATGGAGAGTGCCTTCATGTCAATCGTTGATGGAACAGCATCGTCCAAAGATGCCTTCAAATCAATGGCGGCTGACATAATTAGGCAGTTATACAGGGTTCTTGTGGTTCAAAGAATGGTCGGACAACTTCAAACCGCAACTTCTGCTGGGTCTGGAATTCTTGGGGCTATTGGTGGGGCATTCGGCATAACTGGTGCTGCATCTGGGCGATCAGTCAATGCTGGCCAACCTTATATGACTGGCGAACATGGCCGCGAGTTGTTTGTTCCATCAAGCGCAGGCCGCGTTTTGAGCGTGGCGCAATCAAAAGCAGCGGTGGGCGGCGGCGGAACTTCCGTTGTTCAAAACTTCAACTTTGCAGCCAACGGTGATGACAGTGTTAAAAAGATCATCGCCCAGGCAGCACCGCAAATTGCGAAAATGACCGAGAAGGGCATCATAGACAGCCGCCGCCGGGGTGGCCAATTCAGACAGGTTTTCGGATAAATGGCTATCACATATCCCCTCACACTTCCCAATTACGGCATCTCATCGGTTGAGTTTCGCACTCTGAACGCGAACACGACCAGCCAGTCTCCGTTCACGTTCAAACAGCAGGTTGTCTCATACGGCGGCAGTCGGCTTGAGGCCTCTGTCACTCTAAAGCCTATGCGGCGCTCTGAGGCGGCGGTATGGAAGGCGGCTCTTACAAGCCTTAAAGGTTCGCTTGGTACGTTCCTGCTTGGCGATCCAACTTATTGCTTTCCACGCGGCACTCTGCGCAGCACAAGCGCGCAGCAATTTGCGTCAGTGAGTGGCAATGCTGGCGACAAGTTCTTCACCATGACGATGACCAATCAGTTTGACACTTTGCTTGCTGGCGATTATATCCAGGTTGGCCTG
>Ga0222718_10004350_pt1 | contig 11803 bp, 16 predicted proteins | sample C33_27DmetaG_FD_165045 | JGI IMG/M metagenome (GOLD analysis project Ga0222718, IMG submission 165045) | Estuarine water microbial communities from San Francisco Bay, California, United States - C33_27D | ecosystem: Environmental > Aquatic > Marine > Unclassified | place: USA: California... | reverse complement strand
ATACCACTATAACGTAGAAGATTATGGCGATGCTAGAAGTCAATCTGGATTACCTCTCGACACAGGTCATTTCTCCTTTGATAACTGGGGTGAGGATTTAATCTTTTGTTTTTCTGGTGATGGCAAAATATACAAGTGGAGGCCAGTTTCAGGCGGAACAGCTGATACCATTGGTACAGTCGTAACAAACGCTCCTACAGGCTGTCAGGCTGTTCTAGTGACTAATGAAAGGCATTTAGTTGCTATTGGTTCTGGTGGCGATCCTAGAAAAGTAGCTTGGAGTGATAGAGAAGACAGAAACACTTGGACATCTTTAGCTACTAACACAGCAGGTGATGTGCAAATACCTACAGGTGGTCGTGCATTATTAGCAGTTAAATACCAAAACGATGTCATAATTTTTAGTGATACTGGTATAGATAGAATGAGCTATGTAGGCTCACCTTTTGTTTATGGTATCACCGCAGCAGGTGCAAACTGTAAAGCAGTAAGTAGAAGATCAGTCGTACAAACAGGAAACTTTCTTGCGTGGATGGGTGAAAACTCATTCTTTGTTTACGATGGTGTTGTGCGTGAAATACCATGCGATGTGCATGATTATGTATACGACCAACTAAATGTACCAGGAAGGAAAGCATGTTGGGGTGGACATAACTCTAACTTTAACGAAATATGGTGGGGTTTCCCAAGCGGTGATGGTATATATCTACCAAACAAATATGTAATTTGGAATTACTTAGAAAACACTTGGTCTATAGGTTCACTAGACAGAGGCTGTTGGATTGACCAAGGTGCGTTTGATTATCCTATAGCAGGTGATTCTCTTGGTTTTATTTATGAACACGAATCAACCACATTATCTAATTCACCAAACTTAAATAGTGATGTACCATTTTGTACAAGCGGTCCAATAGAACTAGGTAATGGCGATAACTATGTGCAATGTAATCAGATTATTCCAGATGAAGAAGCAAACACATTACCAGGTGTAACAATAAGTTTTAAAGGTAAGTTTACCCCATTAGGTAGCGAGACAGACTTTGGTAGTTTTACCTTTGAAAGCGATGGATATACCGATGCTAGGTTTACAGCAAGACAAGTACAAATGACTGTAACAGGTAGCACAACACAGGATTTCCAAGTTGGTAATATAAGATTAAATATTAGACCAAGAGGCAGGAGATAATGGATCTATCCTCACAAAGACAGTATATACAAAGAGCTGTAAACGCTAAATTAGATGTAAGCGGTACAGCGTCTTTAGAAACTATATATACAGCACCTTCTGGTGGGGATTTTGACTTTGCAATAGTAGAGTCTTTATTGGTTGGTGATGACGGAAACCAGCAAACAAATATAGATATTGTTATAACTTCTGGTGCAACCAATCATTATGTTTGGAAATCACATAATATTGGAGCGTATGAAACCCAAGAAATGTTATCTAAAAGTTTAATTTTAACAGCAGGTGAAATACTTAAAATACAAGTAAACCATGCAAATATTAATGTAACAGCTAGTGTAGTTGAATATGCAAGAGGCGACTAATAAAGTAGTAAACATACAAGAGGCTAAAAGAGAGCCTTGGGAAATTGAATGGGAAAGATGTAAGCCGTATATAGCAAAGGCTGTAAAACATCAAGATTCCTATACAATCGATGACATAGAGGATAAAATAAGGAATGGAATATTCCATTTATGGCCAGGCAAAAAGTCTGCATACATAACAGAATTTGTAATATATCCACAAGTGAAAGCCATGAACCTTTTATTTTGTGGTGGTAATTACAAAGAATTAGAAGAAATGCTGCCTTATATAGAAGAGTTTGCTAAGAAAGCTGGCATAAAAAGGCTTTACGGCGGTGGCAGAAAAGGATGGATTAGAAAGATAAAACATCTAGGATTTGAAACAGAATATTTAATTAGAAAAGACTTATGAGTAAAGGCAAAACAACAACAGTATCAGAAGCAAGTTTACCAGCGTTCCAAGAAGCACAATTTAAAGAGCTTTTTGGTGCAGCTAAAGGTGTATCACAACAACCATTCTTACCCTATACAGGACCAATGGTTGCTGGTTTCTCACCAGATCAACTACGACAGTTTCAAGCTACTAGAGGTATGTTTGAATCTGGTATGGGTTATGACCCAACACAAGCCTTACAAGGTATGGCACAAGATCAGTTTAGACCTACCATACAACCTGTTACTGGTTTTGAAGCACCAACCATAGAAGCAACACAAGCTCCAGGCGCAGCTCAAATAGGTCCAGTGTCTGCTCCACAGTTCAGGGGTTTACTAAGCCAAGACATAGGCGCTTATCAATCTCCGTATCAACAACAAGTCATAGACCTAGCAATGGGCGACATACAGCGACAAGCTGACATAGCGCGTGGCGGTGCGCAGGATAGAGCAATTAGAGCAGGTGCTTTCGGCGGTTCAAGATCTGCATTATTAGAGTCTGAATCACAAAGACCTTACGCAGAGCAAATGGCTAGAACAGCAGCTGGTTTAAGACAATCTGGTTTTGAGCAGGCGCAAGCAGCAGCACAAGCTGATTTAGCAAGACAACAACAATTAGGTATGTTTGGCTCAGAGCAACAGCAACAGCGTGCATTACAACAGGCACAGCTTGGTCAACAAGCAGGTATCTTTGGCGCAGAGCTTGGACAACAAAGACGTATGCAACAAGCACAGTTACAGCAACAAAGACAGATGGGTGGCTTAGACATTGCTGGCAGAGCAGCTTTAGCACAACCATCACTAGAGATGCAGGCAAGACAACAAAGAGCAGGCTTGCTAGGTGGCTTACAAGGACAGCAAATACAACAATTAGGATTGCTAGGAGGCGCAGGTGCGCAGCAGCAGGCTTTACAGCAAAGAGCAATCGATGCACAAAGAGGCGAGTTCCAAAGAGCGCTTGGTTATGGACCACAACAAATTGGTTTATTACAAGCTGGCATGGGTACACCATTAGTAACTACAACGCAAACAGGAAGCAAAAAAACTGGTTTAGGAGATGTTTTAGGTGGCGCAGCTGGACTATTTGGTTCATTGGCGTTAGGTGGTGCTTTTGGAGAAGGCGGACTTTTTACTTAGGAAATTAATATGATTTTTAAAAAACCACAAACACCATTAACGCCAGAACAACAGTTGCAAAGACAACAACAAATTGGTTTGGCTTTAAGCGCTTTATCAGATGTTTTTGGAAAAAGAGATCCTATCGCAGGTACTATGCAAAGACAGGCTATGTTGCAACAACAAAAAATATCTGAGCAAGAAAAAGAAAAAAATGAAAGAATAAAAAATTCTGCCGCACAACATTTAAAAAATTTAGGCGCTAATGAAAGTCAAATTGCATTGGCAAAAGATGATGTGGATTTCTCAAGAGATGTTTTGTCGCAACAATATAAAGACACTAAAGAAACTGCTCTTATTGAAAATACAAATTATATATCTGATTTAAGAGATAAGCTTGCCCTAGAAACAGATCCACTTAAAAAGGAACAAATACAACAACAAATAGATGATATGAAGGGTTTGGGAGGAATGTTAAGATATGATCCTACCCTTCAATATCAGATAGAGCAAAATAAAAGGGCAGCACAACAAGGATTAGATCTTGGTGAAAAACCTATGGGTGCTGGTGAGTTAAAAACAGATGAATCTTTTGGAACTTTTTATACTGAATACAACACAAAAGGAAGAGGAGCTACAAATATTGCAAACTTAGAAAGATTGCAAGATGCAGAAGAAATTTTAAAAATAGCAGACCAAAATAATGTTGACATATCAGGTATAACAGCAGGTATGATTTCAGGAAGGCCAACTTTAGAGGCTTTTTTGAATGAACAAGGGTTTGTGGCTAGAGAAAGAATGGAAGCCGTTATTCAACAAAGTTTAAGAGCTACCCTAGGCGCACAATTTGGTGAAAGAGAGGGTGAACAATTTATTAGAAGGGGTTACAACCCATCATTATCACCATCTGAAAACTTAGAAAGGCTAATAGATTTAAGATCATCGATAGAACAGTTAGTTGAATCAGAAAAAGATGCTGTTGAATATTATGAAAACAACAACAAAACTTTAAGAGGGTATAAAGGAAAAATGTATAATGTTGACTCTTTTTCTAGAGATTTATCAACTGATTACAAACAAGATGTTTTTGGTTTAAGCAATGACGATTTAAAAGATGCCTATTTAAATGCTAGAGAAGGTTCTATTTGGGAAAGCGCTATAGAAAAAGAAATACAAAGAAGAAACAAATTGGGTAAATAATGACTATTGAATCATTAGAAGATTTAAAAAAACAAAAACAAGCAGAGTCTCCAGCAACATCTTATGCTTTAGAAACTGCTTACAATATACCATCTAGTACAGCAAAATTTGTTAGAGATACAATTGAACCAATATTAAGTCCTATAGATACTGCAAAAAGTCTTATAGAGCTTGGCAAGGGTATTTATAATTTATCTACACCAGGAGAACAACCAAGTGAAGCAACAGCTAGAGCTGTAGGTAAATATTTTTACGATAGATATGGCGGTGAAAATTTAAATCAAGTTAAAGCTAATATTTCAAAAACATTAAAAGAAGACCCTATTGGTTTTTTTTCAGATTTAGCAGTTCCATTAACAGTAGCAAGAGCGCCGCTAAAAGCAGACAGTATTGTTTCTAAGGTTACAAAAGCAATTGACCCAACTGAGGCATTAATTAAAGGCACTAAAGGAGCTTATCAATTTGTTGCAAAACCTAGTTTTTCAAAACTAGGAAGTCTTATTAGAGGACAGGCTGGTTTGGGAGATGGCGTTTTACAAACTGCTTATAAATCAGGAAGGGTTGGCGGAGATCCTCTTAGATATTTGAGAGAACAAATGTCAAAAGACGCTGATTTAAATACAAAGTTAAAACCAATTTATAATTATATAGAGGGTTTAGAAAATATAAGTAAGGCAAGAAGAAAATCATATTTAGAAGGAATGTCTAAACTAGGTTTAGATGCTATAAAAATAGATCCTTTGAAAGTAAGGCAATCTGTTATTGGGGTTACTGGTGACTTTACTAGAGGAGGTAAAGCAGCAACACCAAAATTAAGAAAAAAAATAGAAGAAGTAAACAATTTGGTTGATGAGTTTATTGCAAATCCGTCATTACATACAGTAGATGGTTTGGATTTTTTAAAACAGTCTCTTAATGATTTAAAACCAGATGTTACTGCTAGAGATAGAACAAGTGCGTATATTACTGGATTACAAAATAAATTTAAAAAAGATATTTTAGAAAAATCACCTGAATATGCTGGTGTTATGGATGCTTATTCAGAATCAGCTCTTTTGCAAAATCAAATACAAAAAGCTTTAGGTAAAAATGATTTAACTGCAATAGAAACAATTGGTAGAAAATTACAAGCTTCTACTAGGGATAATGTAGCCACAAGTTATGGTTTAAGAACCAAGTTAGTAGAAGAGCTAGCGGAAGAAGGAAAACAACCAATGTTGCCATATCAACTTGCAGGACAGGCGCTAGAACCAATGCTACCAAGAGGTATTTCTAGAGCTATTACAGGAGCAGTTGGAACTGCTGCTGCTGGCGGAGGATTATATTTTCAAGAACCAGGTTTATTAGCCTTGGCAGCAACACAAACAGCCGCTTCTTCTCCAAGACTTTTAGGAGAGGCCGCAATTAAAGCTGGTCAATTTGGAGGAAAAATAAGCCCAAGTATGCAAAAATTGTATGAACTTTATCCAAATTTAGATCCTTATTTAGTGCCGTCATTAAAAACTACAAGATTTGTGGGAGCAACTCCAATAAGCGAAGCTCAAGAAATATCTGGCAAAGAAGAATTTTTACAAAAATTTCCATTAAACATTCCACTAGAATAACCCCATGTCACGCCAATCAGAAAGAGTTGGCCGATCTGGAGAATACTTAGTAGCCTCGCTACTTTCTTTACACGCAGATACCGTAATGATAGTTCCACACAGCGCGGAAGCAGACATCATCTTTGATGTTGACCATACGTTATACAAGTGCCAAGTTAAAACACAGTCTAAAATACAAACACATAGAATTTCATGGCAGTTTGATTTTAGACGTGGTGCTTTTACTAAAAGCAGGCAATACGAAAAAAATGCAATAGATGTTTATGCTTTGGTTGCTTTAGGTCCACAAAAAGTTGTCTTTACTTTTGCAGACGGAAAAAAACAGATGACCATTAAAGACAAAGAGATGCAAGCGATGGACTCGCTTAAAAATGTAGAAAACCTATTTAAAGAGCTTCGATGTCAACAGACACTTTAGGTTCTTCGTAATACTTAACAGAGTTCATACCTAAAGATATTAGATACTCAGCCACTTTATGTGGTGATTTCTGTTGGCTCTCACAAAAATCCTTAAACTTTTTAGCAAGATGTTTGTTCACATATATAGGCTTTCTTCCGTTTCTTTCACTTAGAATACGATCATCAAACTCATATAAATTCATAGCTACCTCCTTGGTAAGTCCTTACAACTCCTCGTAATATTTAACTAACTCGTTTAAATACCATTGACATTTTTTTAAGTCCTGAATGTTCTCTTCTTTATCCTTATGTCTATATAAATATTTCCAGATATTGCCTTCTAAATAAGCTGCATATCCTTTAGATCCTAATCTGTCTCTAATTAAAGTTATACATTCCACTATTCCCTGGTAATGCTCTGGCCTGTTTACCATATCTGGTTTTATATCAGCAATTTTATTTTTGCTGTTTTTGCCAGCTTGATCCCATTCTTCTTTTCTTATATCGTCTATCGACATATTTTCACTCCTTTTTTGTAATTAACTGTTGTATTCAAGTACATTTGCATATATATTATAACAAATCAAAACAAAAAGGGAGATTAAATGGAAAAAGATAAAATCTTTTTAGATACTAAGCAACTCGCTCAAAGATGGAGAAGATCTCCAAGAACCATAGAGGGCTGGCGCGCAAAAAAAACAGGGCCAGACTATTTAAACCTAAATGGTAAAATTGTATATGATATTGACGAAATCATAGAGGCAGAAGCAGAAGCAAGGGTATCACATGAAACACGCCAAACTTAGCCCATCAGCTGCTGAAAAATGGACTAATTGTCCAGGTATGCCTACGCTTGCAGCAAAAGTTGATTATCAAGTTGGCTTGCCTGCCGCCGTTGGTACTTTAATTCACAACATGACAGAACAACTATTAAAAGGATTTTTAGTTGATGTCACACTTGAAGATTATTGGCTTGGTAAAAAAGAATATGTAGAAGATTTTGAAATAACAGTCGACCAAGACATGATTGATTGCGCAAAGATTTATGTGGAATATGTGAAAGAGAGAGCAAAAAGATTAAACGGCAAATTATTAGTAGAACAAAAAGTTAGATGCCAAGAAATATCAGAAGATCTATATGGTTATGCAGACGCACTAATAATCACTCCACATAAAATGTGCGTTATAGATTTAAAAACAGGTAAATATCCTGTCAGTCCAGAACACAACAAACAAGCCATGATATATGCAGTTGGTGCATTATCTCGTTATGGCAATGAAGATACTGAAGTAGAGATTACAATAGTCCAGCCACGCGCAACATGGGGTGGCGGACCTATCAAGACATGGAACACCACCGCAGAGTTTCTGGTGGATTGGGCCTACGATTTCTTACAGCCGTGCGTGGATGCATGCTTGGAGGAAAACCCTGTATACGTTTATGGGGATCATTGTCGCTTTTGTAACGCAAGAAGCATCTGCGATTTATATAAACAATATAACAAAGGAGAAACTAATGAGTGAAAATAGTGAAACCAAAAACGTTGAAGAACCAACAATTAAGTTTGCGGACGATGGCAAGGAACATAAGGTTAATGAAATGCCAGACAATGCAAAAGAGTTGATGGCTCGTTGGCAAGAAAAGAAACAAATCAGAGATGATTTTATTATAAAAGCTAATAATGATATTGATGATTTAAATACCTTACTTGGTTCTTATGAGGCTCGTATGAAAAACATATTAGAGCCAACAGAAGAAAAAAAGATTGAGGTGCAATAATGTCATTAGCTGATATAAGAAAAAAATCCGTACAAAAACCACCAAGAATAATAGTTCATGGTGAGGCAGCTGTAGGTAAAACATACTTAGCATCGCAGACAAAAAATCCAATTATGTTGGATGTTGAGGATGGTCTAGGTAAGATACAAATGGATAACATACCGTGTAAATCTTATGCGGATGTCATGGAAAATCTTGATGAGCTTGCCGTTGAAAAACATGAATACAAAACTGTTTGTATTGATTCTTTGGACTGGTTTGAGAGATTGTTGTGGGAAAAGGTTTGTGCAGACAACAACTGGGCTTCGATTGATCAACCTTCCTATGGAAAAGGCTATGCCGAAACATTGAGGTACTGGGGTCAGTACATAGAAAAACTTAATAAACTAAGAGATAAAGGAATGATGATATTCCAGATATGTCATAGTGAGGTAAGAAAAGTGGAAGATCCACGAATCGAAGCTTACGACAGATACTCTCTTAAACTCCACAAGAAAGCTTCGGCTTTATTGTTGGAACATTCAGATGCATGTTTTTTTGCAGCTAAGAAGTTAGGTACTATTAAGGTGCAGGGTAAAAGTGGTATGACTACTAAAACTGTATCTGGAGATAGAATTATTTATCCAAACAACGACCCAGCGTATCTTGCAAAAAACAGATACAACTTACCAGATGAGTTGCCAATGGACTGGAACGCAATCCGTGAGGAGATGTTGAAGTGATTGATACTAAAGAACTTAACGAACACTTTTGTGATGATGATCAACCACAATACGATGAAGATGGATTTTGTCGTCATTGTGGGGAATCGCAAGAGGATTGTTCAGAATATAAATGTTGGATTTAACAAGGAGTAAAAAATGGATTTAACAAAATATGATTTTGATAACACAGATTCTGGTTCAGAATCACAAGCAAAGATTGAACCTGGTGTTCATACTTTAAACTTTGATGGATATGAGGTTGTTACTGGTAGAAATAACTGGGAAGCAATTAAAGTATTCTTTACCGTTGGTAGTTCAACATTCAGAATTAATCATGCCTTTACAGTAGGGCATGATAATCCAGATGTTGTAAGACGTGGCAAACATTCATTTAAAGCTATGGCAACTGCAATGGGTTTAGGCTCATTAACATCTATGGATAAGTTCATGGACAAGTCAGTCGTAGCTCCAGTAATAATGGATAATGATGACAAATATATGGTCATTGATGAAAACTTTGGTAAGAACTGGCAACCTGCAACTGAATCAGCTGCAAAGCCAAAACCAAAAGTTGAAGATGACAATATTAAAACTGGTCCGTCAGATTCTGACTTAGCAGCAATGGGAACAACGGTTGCGAGCGAGGATGATGCACCATTTTAATTTTAATGGTAAAAACAGGCCCACTCTTTGCGGATATTGTAAAAATCCGAGTGGGCCACTACTTTATAAAGACGGAGATTATTGGTTAGGTGCGTGCAGTATGGATCATTTAAAAAAGATTAAAGAGGGTAAAAGGTTACCAAACAAAGCACAACTCAATGACGAAGGTGTTGAATACTCCATAGCACAAACCAAGGATATATATTTAGAACTATCCAGAGAAGAAGGTAATCAAGCATTACACAAGTGGGATAGGGATAAGAGAAAAAAAGTTTTTACTTCTATAGTAAGACAATATTTAAACTGGGCTAATGCAATAGCTCAACAAGACGATGAAAGGGCAAAACATGGATCTGACGAAATACTTTCCAGAAGGAAATAATTTAGAACAAAACAAACCAAAAGATACAAGCGATTTAATAAACGAAATGCAATCACAGGGATTGCGAATAGATCACTTACAAATAACAGGCGAAATAGTAAGAGTACCAGTTAATGAAATGGCTGGTATAAAAGCTGACTCTGGTGGCCAGAGATCTGGTTATTATGTGGTCAATGAACTTAACGGCAATTACTTCGCAACCTTTGGTAATTGGAAAACAAGCTTTGAGGGTAAATGGTCTAGCGTTAATCATCAAGCTATGACAACTCAACAAAGAGAAGATTTACAAAGTCAATTGCAGGAGGCTAAGAAAAGGTCCGAAGAGGCTAAAAAACAAAGGAACAACGAAGTGGCCGATAAAGTTAAGGGTTGGCTCGAATCTTACGCGAATGTTGTTGAACATGAATATCTCACAAATAAAAAAATTAAAAATTATGGGTTAAAGCAACACCAGGATTCCTTGGTTTGCGGTGTGTATTCTACAACAGGAGACATACGTTCTCTACAATATATTGACAAAAAAGGTCAAAAAAAATTCGTTTCTAATTCAGAGATAAAAGGAAACATATTTCTTATTGGAGCTGATATTAAAGACATACCCAAATTAGACAAAATAATATTAGCAGAAGGTTATTCAACCTCTGCAACAATTTATGAGGCAACCCAGATTCCTGTGGCTTGCGTATTTTCTGCCAATTTCGTCATGGCAGTAGCCCTTCAAATACGCAAGCTTTCAGGTGCTAGAATTATAATTGCGTTAGACAATGACGAAAGCGGAGTTGGTGAAAAGAAGGCACAGGAATGTGTACAAGCGGTACCCAATTCATGCGTGCGTTTGCCGAGCGAGCGTGGAGATTTTAATGACTTATATTTAAAACATGGTTTAGATAAGGTGAGGCAAGAACTTACTGAATCTAAATTTAATATTAAAAAGTATGCAATTCGTAATTTAGTAGAAAAACCAGAACCACAAAAGTTTTTAGTTGAATCATTTATCCCACTTGCTAAACCAGGAATATTGGCTAGTTCAGGTGGAGTTGGAAAGTCTTTATCTTTACTACAACTAGCATTAGCAATTGCAAAAGGTGGTACCTGGTGGGGTAAACCAATAAACGAGCATGGATCTTCAGTGGTCTTTTGCGCTGAAGATGACCTGGTAGAGGTTCACAATAGAATTGATATGCTGGATCCACTTGGAGAAAGGTTTAAACATAACAACGATGTTTATGTATTTCCTGTACCAGACCAAAAAGAACCCTTGATATTATTAAGAGAAGAAGGAATTACTGAACAAGCACAACAAATAGTAGAAGAGCTTAAAACCATAGATAACTTAAAGCTTGTAGCTTTTGATCCACTCCAGGCATTTACAACGGCTAGTGTTTCACAAAGTAATGAAGCTGGTCAGCTCTGGGGATCTTATTGTGCAATGATTAGTGCCAACATTGGTTGTACTACTTTGACCACTCACCATATTAATAAACAAGCCATAAGTAATGATAGTGATGATCCTTATTCTCATAAGAGCGACATCAGGGGCGCATCGAGCATCACGGACTCAGTACGTTTTGCAATTTCCATGTGGGTACCAAGCGAATCAGATGCTGAACAACTCTGCGCACAGGCAAACATACCATACGATAGATTGGGTGTAGTCAAAGCTGCCTTGGTTAAATCTAACTCTGGTAACGTGGATTATGGCGTGCAAACTTTAATACGAAAAAATGGAATTTTAGAGCCAATTGAGTCGTTACCAAGGACAGATTATGAAATGCACTTCTAGCAAACATGCGACAAAAGTGGTACCTGCTTGCGACAAAAGTGGTATCTACTATAGACAACTTGTCGCATATATCCATAACATACCATGTTATAGGAGTCGGAGAAACGCTAAGGCGTTTTCCTCCTCCAGGAACGCAAGCAAGAACGGAAGCGTGCGTGCATGATCAGAAAGTTTGATAGAAAAAATAAAGATTTCTGGTGGGTAGTTCCAATA
>Ga0222718_10004344_pt1 | contig 11818 bp, 9 predicted proteins | sample C33_27DmetaG_FD_165045 | JGI IMG/M metagenome (GOLD analysis project Ga0222718, IMG submission 165045) | Estuarine water microbial communities from San Francisco Bay, California, United States - C33_27D | ecosystem: Environmental > Aquatic > Marine > Unclassified | place: USA: California... | reverse complement strand
CAACTGACTATTACATAGACAAGCCTTTTGCTGAAGAACCTTTAATGGGGAAGATTAAATACATAAATAATTGTTTATCTGCATACGGAATAAAAGAGGGAGACCTAGTTACTTTTAAGCCGGACACAGAGTATGAGTTTAATGTAGATGACCAGAAGCTATATAGAATGTTTGACCATCATATAACAATGGTATTATGACCTCAGAAGATTTAAAGAAACAAATAATTATAGCTGGAAGAAAAGCTGTAGAGCAGCTAATAAAAGTTGCTAAAGAAGATATTAAAAAAACAGATTCACAAGATGATGACCTTGCTGCAGATAGATTAAAAAATGCGGCAGCAACAAAGAAGCTAGCTATATTTGATGCATTTGATATTTTGAATAAAATAGATATAGAAGAAGAAAATATAAACCTATCTAATAATACAGACTCTAAAGTTGAAACTAAACAAGGATTCGCAGAAAGACGCTCACGCTAGTATATACTCTGTAGTAAAAGATTATATTCCTAAAGGTGTATTGTCTAGCAAAAACAAAGCTAAGACATGGCAATATGGCTATAACGAAAAGTATGACTTTGTTGTTATATCTAAAACTGGACAGGTAGGCGAGGTGGTCAATATATCAGGATTACACATCGGACTTCCTGTAACTCCTAAACATTGCTTTTCTAGGTCTAAAAATAAAAGCGAGCAATACTGGGAGCGGCAAGAACTTTCTAAAGAACTTTCTAAGGTATACTCTATATTTCAGTGGAATGATATGCCGTCCCCTTTTAAGAATAAATGGGTAGACTACATAGAGTCTGAGTTCGACAAAAGAGAAGAGGGACACTGGTTTATGAATAATGGAACTCCAACCTATATTACAGGAGCTCACTATATGTACTTGCAGTGGTCTAGCATCGATGTAGGGTATCCAGATTACAGGGAGGCTAATAGAGTATTTTATTTATTCTGGGAAGCCAGCAGAGCTGATAAGAGAAGCTTTGGAATGATATACTTAAAGATTAGACGTTCTGGATTTTCATATATGGGGTCTTCGGAGTGTGTAAATACAGGAACACTAGCAAAAGATGCCAGGGTAGGGATACTGTCAAAAACAGGTAGTGACTCTAAAAAAATGTTTACAGATAAGGTAGTTCCCATATCTAATAGGCTTCCTTTTTTCTTTAAGCCTATTCAGGACGGTATGGACAAGCCTAAGACAGAACTTGCTTTTAGAATACCGGCCTCTAAGATTACTAAAAAAAATATGTATGAGAATGTGGCTGATGAGCTTACAGGATTAGATACTACTATTGACTGGAAGAATACAGACGACAACTCCTATGATGGTGAAAAGCTATTGCTACTAGTGCATGATGAGAGTGGTAAATGGATAAAGCCAAATAATATCTTAAACAACTGGAGGGTAACAAAAACTTGTTTGCGTTTAGGTAGCAAAATTATAGGAAAGTGTTTAATGGGTTCTACTTCCAATGCATTAGATAAAGGGGGTAGCAATTTTAAAAAGCTATACGAAGACTCTAATGTAAATACAAGGAACGCAAATGGTCAAACCAAAAGTGGTATGTATTCACTTTTTATCCCGATGGAGTGGAACATGGAGGGTTTTATAGATATTTACGGACATCCTGTTTTAAGAAAACCTAATGAAAAAACAAGAGGTGTAGATGGAGAGTGGATAACCAACGGCGCTATTGATTACTGGCAAGCGGAGGTAGAGTCTTTAAAGTCTGATGCCGATGCTTTAAATGAATTTTACAGACAATTTCCTAGAACGGAGTCTCACGCTTTTAGAGACGAAAGCAAGTCTTCTTTATTTAACCTCACAAAGATATACCAGCAGATAGACTACAACGACTCTTTAATAATGGAGCACCACTTAACAAGAGGTAATTTTTACTGGCAGAATGGTATAAAAGATACTAAGGTGGCTTTTAGTCCTGACAAGAGAGGTAGGTTTTTAATCAGCTGGACACCATCAAAGGGATTGCAAAATAATGTTATTGATAGGAGAGGCATTAAGTTTCCAGGCAATGACCATATGGGAGCGTTTGGATGTGACTCTTATGATATATCTGGAACTGTAGGAGGTGGAGGCTCTAATGGAGCTTTACATGGAATGACTAAGTTTAGCATGGAGGAAGCTCCTGCTAATGAGTTTTTTTTAGAGTATGTAGCTAGGCCGCAAACAGCTGAGATATTTTTTGAAGAAGTATTGATGGCTTGTGTGTTTTATGGTATGCCAATATTAGTGGAGAATAACAAGCCTAGATTACTGTATCATTTTAAGAACAGAGGATATAGAGGTTTTTCCATGAACAGACCTGATAAGCATATGTCCAAGCTATCAAAAACAGAGAAAGAACTAGGGGGTATTCCTAATAGTTCTGAGGATGTAAAGCAGTCTCACGCTGCTGCAATTGAATCTTACATAGAAAAAAATGTAGGAATAGATTTTGACGGACAGTTTAGAGAGTCCGGAGATATGGGTAATATGTTGTTTACAAGGACTTTAGAAGACTGGGCAAAGTTTGATATAAGTAATAGAACTAAGTTTGATGCGAGTATTAGTTCTGGATTAGCTGTTATGGCTACACAAAGGCATATGTATCAAGTAGAGAAAAAACAATCAAAAATAAACCTTAACTTTGCAAGGTATACAAATAAGGGAAATTTAAGTGAATTAATAAGATAGATGAAGGATGTTACAATAGACATTGCATCTACAGGCTTTCCAAGTCAATTTGTTTCTGATGCTGAAAAAGCAACAAACGAATTTGGTTTACAGATAGGACAGGCTATTCAATACGAATGGTTTAAAAAAGATGGAAACCAGTGTAGATACTACAATCAATGGAGAGACTTTCACAGACTGCGTTTATACGCAAGAGGGGAGCAGTCAATTGCCAAATATAAAAACGAAATTGCAGTAGACGGAGACTTGTCTTATCTAAACTTAGATTGGACACCAGTTCCTATATTGCCAAAGTTTGTAGATATAGTTGTGAACGGTATGCAGGACCGAGAGTTTAAGGTTAAAGCTTATGCTCAAGACGCATTATCTCAAGCAAAAAGAAGTAAGTATCAAGATATGATAGAGGGCCAAATGGCTGCTAAAGATATCTTGACTACGATACAGGAGCAGACAGGTGTAGACCCATTTATTATGAACCCTGATGAGCTTCCTTCTTCTGATGAGGAGCTTTCTCTTTATATGAATCTAAACTATAAACCTGCAATTGAAATTGCGGAGGAAGAGGCTATAGATACTATGTTTTCTGAAAATCATTATGATGATATTCGTAAACAAATAGACTATGACTCTACAGTTATAGGTATGTCTGTTGCAAAACACGAGTTCTTACCTGGAGCTGGAGTTCAAATATCGTATGTAGACCCGGCTAATGTTGTGTACAGTTACACTGAAGACCCTCACTTTAAAGATTGTTTTTATTGGGGAGAAATTAAAACATTACCTATTGCTGAACTATTAAAGATAGACCCAAGCCTTACTCGTGAAGATTTAGAAGAGATATCTAAATATAGTCAGAGTTGGTATGACTATTATAATGTAGCTCAGTTTTATGAGAATGATATTTTTTATAGAGATACTTGTACTCTAATGTATTTTAATTATAAAACCACTAAGAAGATAGTTTATAAGAAAAGAATACTTGAGGGCGGTGGTTCTAAAATGATAGAAAAAGACGATACTTTTAATCCTCCACAAGAAATGATGGAAGACGGAAAGTTCGAGAAAATAGAAAAGACTATTGATGTATGGTATGATGGGGTGATGGTTATGGGAACTAATATTATTCTCAAGTGGGAGCTTGCAAAGAATATGGTTAGACCAAAGTCTTCCTCTCAGCACGCTTTACCAAATTATGTTGCCGTAGCACCAAGAATGTACAAAGGAGTTATTGAGTCTTTAGTAAGACGAATGATTCCTTTTGCTGATTTAATACAGATAACTCATTTAAAGTTGCAGCAAGTTATTGCTAGAACTGTACCTGATGGAGTCTATATTGATGCCGATGGATTGAATGAAGTTGACCTGGGGACAGGAGCGGCATATGACCCTTCGGATGCATTAAGGCTATACTTCCAAACTGGTAGTGTAGTTGGTAGAAGTTATACTCAAGACGGAGAATACAATCAAGGCAAAGTTCCAATACAACAGCTTACGAGCAGTTCCGGAGCTTCTAAGACACAAATGCTTATAGCCAACTATAACCACTACTTAGACATGATTCGCTCTGTAACAGGCTTAAATGAAGCGAGAGACGGTTCTACACCATCTCCTGAAGCCTTAGTCGGTGTTCAGAAGTTAGCTGCATTAAATTCTAATACAGCCACAAGGCATATCTTAGATGGTAGTCTTTATATATACCGAAGTCTAGCAGAGGCTTTAACCTATAGAGTTGCTGATATATTAGAATACTCAGACTTTAAAGAAGACTTTATAAATAAGATAGGTAAGTATAATGTAAGTATATTAGGTGAGATATCTGATTTATACATTTATGACTTTGGTGTTTTTATAGAGCTTTCTCCGGATGAAGAGCAAAAAGCAATGCTTGAGCAGAATATTCAGATGGCTTTATCTAAGGGAGATATTAATCTTGAAGATGCTATTGATATCCGCGAGATTAAAAATCTTAAACTTGCTAATCAACTATTAAAAGTTAAGAGACTTGCTAAACAGGAGCGTGACGAAAAGATGGCTATGCAAAATCAGGCTATGACAGCTCAACAACAACTCAAGTCTCAAGAGATGGCTTCACAAACAGCTATGCAAAAGATAGAACTTGAAACTCAGTCTAAGATGAAAGTGAAGCAAGCTGAGATAGCTTTTGAAATTGAAAAACAAAAAGCAGAAGCACAGCTTAAATCTCAATTAATGCAACAAGAGTTTAACTATAACTTACAATTGCGTGGTATGACTGAGCAGTCTTTATCAAACAGAGAAGATTCAAGAGAGAAAGCTAAGTCTAATAGAATTAGTCAACAAAATACTGAACAGAGTAAATTGATTTCACAACGTAAAAATAATTTACCTCCACAGAATTTTGAGTCTAATGAAGATAGCCTAGATGGCTTTGATTTATCTGAGTTTTCACCCCGATAATGAGCGTTAAAATTTTAAGTAAATTTGTAATCTAAATTAAATTAAATGGAATTAAAAGTAAGAGCGGTAGATGCCGTTGAAGAAAAATCAGTACAAGAGGTTGAACAAGAGCTTCTTGAAAAACATGAGGAAAAGTTTAATGACTCTAACGAGACAACAGAACAAACTCCTCAGATAAAAATGGATTTTGCTGAAGAGAGTGTCGTTAAAGACACTCCTAAAGCAGAAGAAACTTCTGAAGAAACACCAGAGCCAGTTCAAGAGCAGGCAGAGTTATCAGAAGAAGACGTTCTTTCATATATTGGAAAAAGATATGGTAAGGAAATTAATTCATTAGATGAATTAAATGCAACAAGAGAAGAGGCTGAACAGCTTCCAGAAGATGTTGCGGCTTACTTTAAGTATAAAAAAGAAACGGGAAGAGGTATTGAAGACTATGTAAAATTACAAAGAGACTTTAGTGCTATGAATCCTGATTCTTTGCTAAGAGAGTATTTGACAGTTACAGAAGGCGAAGGTTTAGACGCTGAGGATATTGATTCTCTAATGGAGGATTATTCTTGGGATGAAGAACTAGATGAAGAATCTGTAATTAAAAAAACAAAATTAGCAAAAAAGAAAACTATTGCTAAAGCAAAGAAGTATTTTAATGAGCAAAAAGAATTATACAAACAACCACTTGAGTCAAGACCGGTTGTTGATTCTCAGAGCAACAATGAAGAACTTCAAGAGTATAGGCAATATTTAGAATCTGTTAAAACTCAACAACAGGAAAGTGAGGCAAAACGTAATTGGTTTTTAAAAGAAACCGATAAAGTTTTTACTGAAGATTTCAAAGGTTTTGATTTCGTGCTTGACGACAAAACAGTAACCTTCTCTCCCGGTGATGTGCAGACAATCAAGAAGAGCCAAGAAACTCCAATGAACTTTATAAATAAGTATTTGGATGATAAAGGTTTGGTTAGTGATGCTGCCGGATACCATCGAGCTTTATCAATTGCAATGAATCCTGAAAAATTTGCTAAGTTCTTTTATGAGCAAGGCAAGTCTGAGGCTACTGAAGATGTAATACGCAAAACTAAAAATATAAATATGAGCGAGCGTAGAGCACCTGAAGTAACTAATAAAGGAGGATTTCAAGTTAAGTCAGTTAACCCTGATTCGGGACGCGGCTTAAAAATAAGAAGTATTAAACGAAAATAAATTTTAAAAATTAATTATTATGGCAGGAGCAGTTCAAGCAACCCCTGGGTTTGCTTTACAACCGAGTGCAGAACAGGTGCCTTTGGCAACTAACTACATTACAAACTTTGATTTCTTAAATCAGTATTTACCTGATACTTATGAAAAAGAGTTTGAGCGATATGGAAATCGTACAATCGCATCTTTCTTACGTTTAGTAGGAGCAGAGATGCCTTCTAATTCTGACCTTATCAAATGGGCAGAGCAAGGAAGATTACACACTAAATATACTAACTGTGCATCAGCAGGAGCAGCTGGTGACGATACAGCTACAATCACAGTAGGTGATGCATTAGTACCTGGTACTGGAAGCATTGCAATTAGAGTAGGACAGACTGTTGTTATCTCTGATAATGCAGGAGCTGGATTAAACAAAGGTATTGTTACAGCCGTGAATACGGGAGCAGCAACTTTTGATGTAGCTTATTATGAAGCAGCTGGACAAGTTGGTGCAGCTGGACTTACAAGAACAGTGTTTATTTATGGTTCTGAATTTAAAAAAGGAACTAGTGGAATGGTAGGCTCATTAGAAGCTGATGACGTTATCTTTGATAACTCACCAATTATCATCAAAGACAAATACGCTGTAAGCGGGTCTGACATGGCGCAAATTGGATGGGTAGAAGTAACTACTGAAAACGGAGCATCTGGATACTTATGGTATCTTAAATCAGAGCACGAAACTCGTCTACGTTTTGACGACTACTTAGAAACAGCAATGATTGAAGCTGTACCAGCAGAAGCTGCGTCAGGAGCAATCGCAGCTGGAGGAGATGTAGGGAACAAAGGTTCTGAAGGTATCTTCTATGTAGTTGAAAATCGTGGAAATGTGTGGGGCGGTGGAAACCCAGCTGCACTAGCTGACTTTGATGCAGTAATCTCGCGTTTAGATAAGCAAGGTTCTATTGAAGAAAATGTAATTTTCGTTGATAGAGAATTTAGCTTTGATATTGATGATATGTTAGCAGCTCAAAACTCTTATGGAGCTGGTGGAACATCTTATGGTTTATTTGACAATGACAAAGAAATGGCATTAAACCTTGGATTCACTGGATTCCGTAGAGGATATGACTTCTACAAGTCTGACTGGAAATACTTAAATGACCCAACTATGCGTGGTGGTCTTCCTACTGGAGCTAACTCAGGCCGTATCAACGGACTATTAGTACCAGCTGGTTCTACTACAGTATACGACCAGATTTTAGGTAAGAACGCGAAGAGACCATTCTTGCATGTTCGATACAGAGCTTCTGAAACAGAAGACAGACGTTACAAAACTTGGATTACAGGTTCTGCTGGCGGTGCTGCAACTTCTAGCTTAGATGCTATGGAAGTACACTTCTTGTCTGAGAGAGCTGTATGTACGTTAGGTGCAAACAACTTCTTCTTATTCCAAGAGTAGTATTATTACTAAGGGAGGTTTAACCGCCTCCCTTTTTTTTAAATCTAATTAAATTTATATATAATGAAAAAAAATGCATTAGTAGACAAGGTCTACAAACTTACTAGAGATAGAGCCCCAATATCTTTTTTATTACCTTCAGGCGGCTCAAGAAGACAACCCTTATTACATTTTGACGAAGACAAAGGAATCAACCGAGTGTTGAGATATTCTCCTAACCAAAGGTCTTGTTTTGAAGATGAGCAAGATGGACAAGTAGTTAGAGAACCTATTGACTTTGTAGATGGTTTCTTATCAGTTCCAAAAAACAATCCTGTACTGCAAGAGTTTTTATACTATCACCCATTGAATGGTAAAAAGTTTGTTGAAGTGAATGAAGAAAAAGATGCAGCGGCAGAGATTGAACAATTAAACATAGAAGCAGATGCTCTTATTGAAGCTAGAAAGCTTTCTGTAGACCAGGTTGAAACCATATCAAGAGTTTTGCTGGGAAGAAATACAGAGCAAATGAGCACGGCAGAGCTTCGTAGAGATATATTAATCTTTGTTAAGCGCGACCCTCATACGTTCTTAAAGATGATTAATGACCCTATGTTAAAACTACAGTCTAATGTGCAGTTGTTTTTTGATAAAGGATTGCTATCGTTTAGGAACAAACAAAAAGAAGTATGGTTTAATACATCATCAAACAAAAAGAAGATGTTGACCGTGCCCTTTGGAGAAGACCCTATGTATATTGTATCGTCATATTTACAGAGTGATGACGGAATAGAGTCTTTAAAAATGTTAGAAAAATTACTAGAAGATTAGTGATTGCTAAGAGAGGTCAAAAATAATTGACCTCTTTTTTTTTGCTTATCTTTGTAAAAAAGAAAGCGATGATAAATGCTGTTAGAAATACAGTTCTTGCTATACTTAATAAGAATAATTACGGCTATATATCTCCATCAGATTTTAATTTGTTTGCAAAACAAGCACAGTTAGATATTTTTGATGAATATTTTATAGCATATAATAATCAGATTAATAAAGAGAATGGAAGGGTATCAGGAAGCGGATATGCTGATATAAAAAAAGGATACGAAGAGGTAATAGATACTTTTTCAATTACAGCCAGTTTATCTAAAAACATATTAAATGAATATGTAGTTCCTACACCAGCTACTACAGGTTCAGACTATTATTTATTAAATAAAATATTAATTTATAGTACCGTAACTTCTTCAGGAGTTACTACATCTACTGGAGGAGGTAATACAGAATTAATAGATTCATCCGCAACATTTCAGTCTGACGGAGTATCTGTTGGAGATGTGGTATCGGTAGTTCTAGCTAATTCAGTGGTGACTAATTTAAGTGTTGTCTCTATAACCAATCAAACTACTCTAGTTGTTAGTGTGGCATCTTTAGTTACTGCCAATGTTTCATATTCTATTTACAAGAAATCTGATTTAAAAAATGAAGCAGAGCAAGTAAATCATAGTAAAATAACTATGCTTAATAAGTCTATGCTTACTGCTCCTAACATTACTTTCCCTGCTTACACTCAACAAGGAAATATATTAACACTACACCCTGATTCACTAAACGAAATAGGAAGAGTGGTATCGCAGTATATAAGATACCCTAAAGACCCTAAGTGGACTTATGTATCATTAACGGGAGGAGAGCCTATATTTGACCAGTCTCAATCTGATTATCAAGATTTTGAATTGCCTCCAGATGATGTAAATAACTTAGTGGCTAGAATATTACAATACTCAGGTATGTCCATTAGAGAGATAGCCACAGTGCAGTTTGGTCAATCTATAGAACAACAAGAAAACCAAGAACAATAGTATGGCATATTTATCACAATATCAATATTACGAAAATGCAGGAGCTGCTCCTACCGATGCAAATTGGGGTTCTTATCAGTACGTTAGCTTAGAGGATATAGTAAATAACTTTCAGTTAATGTACACCGGAAATCATTCTTTAGTTAATAATGAAGAAAGGTATAAGATATTGTTTCACGCTAAGCGAGCAATACAGGAGCTAAATTATGATGCATTTAAAGAAATAAAAGCGCTAGAGCTAACTGTATATGACAACTTAACTTTTGTGTTACCATCTGATTATGTTAATTGGGTTAGATTGTCTCTCTATAAAGATGGGTGGCTTAGACCTCTTAATGAAAATATACAAGTTAATTCAGCAGTATCGTATTTACAAAGTAATACAGGAACATTGAGTTTTAATGTTGACGGCACGGTAGTTACAGACGCATCTACTTTAGACACTGAAAGAAAAAGCGGTCAGCAAAATAGTATATATTTAAATCAAAATAATGCACAAGACGATGCTTCTGAAAACTCTGAAGCTAATTGGTATTCTGATTATAGTATCGGCGCACGTTATGGTTTAAATACTGAGACAGCAAATGCAAACCCTACTTACAGAATAGACAAAAAAGCTGGAGTTATTAATTTTGATTCCACAATGCTTAATGAAAATTGTGTTTTAGAATATATTTCTGATGGTATGGAAGGCGGAAATGATTCCTTAGTTACTGTAAATAAACTTTTTGAAGAATACATTTATGCTGCTATCAAGTACGAGATATTAAACAGCAAGTTTAATGTTCAGGAATATGTAGTAAACAGAGCTAGAAAAGACAAGTCTTCTCTTTTAAGAAACGCAAAAATAAGATTAAGTAATATTCATCCGGGTAGATTACTAATGAATCTACGAGGTCAGAATAAGTGGATAAAATAAAATGGCAAACATTCAAAGAAATTTTATTGCAGGACGTATGAATAAAAGCCTTGATGAAAGGCTTATTCCTAATGGAGAATATGTAGATGCTTTAAACGTAAGGCTAGGTTCTACAGAGGCTTCTGAGATTGGTTCTGTTGAAAATTCTAAAGGTAACTCTAAACTTACTTCATTACAGTTTTTAGATGGTATGCCTTTAAGTTCTAGCGCCAGATGTATTGGAGCTTATGAGGACGGTTCTAATAATGTTATATACTGGTTTGTTCACGACCCTTCTTTTTCTGAAGGAGATACTGGCAAGCTTGATTTAATTGTTTCTTATAATGTAAAAACAGACGACACCATATATCATGTAATTAGCATTGACAATGGTTTAAAAGTAAACACAACATTAAACTTTAACTCATCTTATTTAATTACTGGTGTAGATAGAATAGGTGATTTATTATTTTTTACAGATAATTATAATCCACCTAGATTTATTAATATAAATAAAAATTATCCGAATCCTATAAATATTAACCCTACTCCAACGCCGACCCCAACGCCGACTCCGACTCCTAGCCCAGGTCCTGTTTTTTCTAATGGTTGGAAGTTTTTGGCTGGGCAAAGTAATATAGGGGGAACTGTTTTTACTGGATACCATACAGCTACATTGGCCGGATGCCCTACAAGTATCCCTGCGTATGGAGGTGGAGTTAGTCCTACAACAACTCAAATACCTTTGCCTGGAGTAGATTGTTATCAATCTGGTTCTTTTCCTACCACAAAAGGGTTTGCTATTCAAGGAGCAGGAAATGTTAGTACATTAGCGTTAGCACAATTTAGCTTCGATGCAAGTGTTAGTAAAGTATCAATTGGGCTTATAAATGTTTCAGGTGTTGGTAATCCTGGGACAGGGAGTTTAAGCGGAACAATAACCGGAAGTAATGGCACTAGCGGAACGTGGAGTGTAAGCTACTCTCCTCAGTTATTACCTTATACTGATGGAGATGGAGCAATCATTTATCCGGAGTCGGTTGGAGAGGTTACTCTTACAGGATTAACATTAACTAATAATGTAACATACACAATTAATACATAAGGATGGCTTCATATTTAGACCAATTTTCTGCAGAATCTATACTGGTTATAAAAAAACCACCGGTAAGCGCTCCTATTATACAGTCAATAACTACGGCTGGAGAAGATAAGTTTTTAGAGGAACGGTTCATAAGCTTTGCATACAGGTATAAATATGCTGATGGCGAATACTCAGCTACATCGCAATTTAGTG
>Ga0222718_10004342_pt1 | contig 11822 bp, 20 predicted proteins | sample C33_27DmetaG_FD_165045 | JGI IMG/M metagenome (GOLD analysis project Ga0222718, IMG submission 165045) | Estuarine water microbial communities from San Francisco Bay, California, United States - C33_27D | ecosystem: Environmental > Aquatic > Marine > Unclassified | place: USA: California... | reverse complement strand
GCGTTGCGTATGGTTGAAGAGAACAAAACGCTAGAAGAGAAGCTGACGAAGATAAAGCTAGATAACATAGAGGAGAACGCTAGATTATGAGATACCTATACCTATTGATGTTTATAGCGTTATTTAGTTTAACTACATGGAGTTTGGCATGAGTAATATTACAAATATATACGAGACACATGAGAGTAAGCATCACTTGAGAGTGTTTAGAGATCGTTATTTGAGTGCGTGGCATCCGATGGGATATGGTACAACCTTTAAGCCAATACGAAAAGAGGGAGACATGTGGGTACTTGAAGGATATAGGTTCAATAGCTGTGACTAGAGAAGGAGCAGTGAGAATAGGAGAAGAGTGGAGAAGGAATAAACACTCTACGTATACGCAAGAAAAAGTCTGTAGCGTAATGATGTTCTATAGCGAAGATGACATGCAAGAGATCGTAGAACCTTATGAAGAATGGATAAGTAACGGTAGACCTATGGAGAAGAAGCTACGAGAAAAGTGGTACGCTAAATTTAGTAAAGGAGTCAAACTTGAGAGTTAATGTATTATTTCCTACCTTTGTATTTAACAAGAGCTTTCGTGATAGTTCGAGAAGTGCTGGGTCGAGAAACGAGATCCTTGATTCGATCTTACGAGACTACAGAAAGACAAAAGGACGAATTGTAAGTAATGTCGGAGGATGGCAACAAGGAATACCTCATGATGCACCTCTGTATAGTCAAGTACGCAAAGAGATTACAAAGTGCGTTGAGGAAGAAATGATGCCATGGCTTGGAGTACTTGGTGCAAAGTGTTTTTTACACAACATGTGGGCTAACGTGAATACAAAGAACACCTGGAATAAGCCTCATACGCATGATGGTTGCTTCTATAGTGGTGTTTACTTCCTTACGACACCGAAGGAATGTGGCGATCTTGTTCTATTGAATACATACAAGAACATACAGGATGCGGCTCCATATGCACCAAAGCTACGTGCTGAGCATCGAATACAGCCACAGAAGGGTATGTTATACCTATTTCCTAGTGGTCTATATCATATGGTCGAGCCAAGTAACTCAGATGAACTAAGAGTATCGCTGGCCTTTAACTTATCAGTCGCATCTGAAATGCAGAATCGTATTGATGGAAACCATACGCTAGAATTTGACGTGAGTAATAATATATGATGGATAACCCTACATTCATTGAAGTCTATGACAATGCACTTGATACACTTACTTGTGAAAAGATTTGTACGTTTATGGACACAAAGAAAAACGACGCTCTCTTTGAGAAAGATAAAGCAAGAGACTTCTATTCACTCTTTCGTCCATCCATCTATGGTAGCTTTAAGCCCTACAATACAATACTGTTGAATACGCTGAAGAAGTACTTAAACGTGTATGGAAAGAAATACCACATGTGCCCAAAGAATATGAATCATTTTGAAGACCAATGGAAACTACAGAAGTCTCCTGCAGGTGGAGGATTCGTTAAATGGCACTGTGAGCAAGGTGAAGAATCTTACTCTAAGGGTCGTTACCTTGTATGGATGATTTATTTAAACGATACGATTGGTGGTGAGACAGAGTTTCAATATCAGAACTACTCATGTCGGCCCATACCTGGACGACTCGTGATATGGCCAGGTGCTTGGACGCATCCTCATCGTCAGAAAGATAACTTACAGAGTGTGAAATATATTGCAACAGGATGGTGGAGATATGAGTAATAGTTATAATGTACTAAGAGAAGTAACCGATTGGGAATATCCTAGTCATACGTACGTGACGATTCGTAGGAATCAACGATGTATTGGTTACTACAAGAACAATGGAGAAGAATATACTGAGTTCGTAAAGATGTTACCCTTTTCGACCAGTAGAAGAAAATTTGAGACTGATAGAACAAAGGAGAAATTATGGAATGCAGATTCAGAGTAGAGTATATTAATCACGGATTCCAATCGAGTTATGTCAGTTTGCGTAAAGCAAGAAAAGAAGCTCAATTGAGTGGCTTTGACTATCAGATCTATGAGCTTCAAAAGAATATATGGAGACTCATAGAGGAGAGAACGAATAGAGGCGATTAATACACTGTACTTCTCACTCGAATCCATATACCATATAAATATGGGTATGGCAATAGAGAATCTTTTCAAGTCAATGACAGTCGCTGATTACAAGAAACGTGACAACGTAAAGGTTCTTATAGACTACGTATCTGCCAATAAAAAGGTAAAGAAACCAAACGGAAATGAAGTACTCATACAGAATAATCCAGACATTATTGCATTATTAGAAACCTTTGACTCAGAGATCAATAAATTAGTCAGGGGTGCAAGATTGCAGAGACCAGAAAGATTTACTGTGATGACGACCAATCGTCAGAAACTTAACATATTAGATCTAGCAAAGGACGAAAAGTTTGGCGGATTTGGTAAGACATCAGCCTCTCCAGCAAAGATTACAGAGCGAGGTGAATGCTTACAGTGTATCTACCTAACAGCAATGCTGGCAGAAGGATTCAATAATAAATTTGAGTACTTTGACGATGAAGTACTTAAGAAATACTATGACGCATCTAAATTAAGCACTACATTTGAAGACATTATGAAAGCTGAAGAGGGATGGTTTAAGTCAGCATACAATACTGCTCAGGCTTTAAACGCAAAGGGTTATATTAAGAAAGGAATGACTTTTCATCGTGGTGATAAACACATGAAAGCAATTTATAGTAACGCAATTAAAGCTTTAAAGAACCAAGGTATTGAATCTATCTCAAGTAGAAATACTGACAAATATAATCCAGGTGACATCTGGGCTTTTACTGATGTCAAAGAGATTGATAAACTAAAATCAGATACGATTGCATTATATAACGAGGACTTATCAAAAGCATTTAAGGCTAAAAAGATTATTGGTATATCTCTAAAGAAAGCTGAAAAGAGAGTACCTAACGTCTACGTATATAACGAAAATGGTCCATCTCAATTAGAACACGTATACACTGATCACTTTATGAAAGCAAGAAAGCAGGCTGGTAAAAAGTTTTGGGATAACCAACAGGGTAATATTATCTATGACACAGCAAATGAAGCTGATATTAGATCATTTACTGACTTTGGTGCAATCACTCTTGAGCTAAAAGGCGGTGCAGCAAGAGGTGGTAAGGCAGGTTATACTGAACTGGAGATGGCGTCCAAAGAATACTTAGGTGTTGATTTACCAGATAACTCATCACTCATTACAGATGCGAGACTAATGAAAGAAAATGCTAAAGCTGGATTAAACGATAATACAGCAACTAAGTTTTACGAAATGGCTAAGTACTTAGATCCAGATCTTACAGAAGAAGATTTTACAGAAGGATTACAGAGTAGAACAGCTGGTGCAATCCATTCAAAGTATGGTGCAACTATGATAATATATAATCTAACCAAACCAGGAATAACACAGAAACAAAAAGACGCATGGACTAAATATATGGTTAACTTTGCTGGTTCACGCACACTTTACTCATCAGTCTATGTACTGTGCAAGGAATAACGATGGACTTATTTAAAGAATATATAACAGAACAGAAAAACACTCACATGCAACATATTGAGGATTCTGTCATTTATGGTGGAGTCAAAGGAGCTCGTGAAGCTATATTTGCTTTAAGAGACTTAAGAGATATGTTAGGCGGTAAAAAGACCGCTAAGGTTTCAGTCAAGTGGGACGGTGCTCCTGCAGTATTTGCAGGTATCGATCCAACTGACGGAAAATTCTTTGTGGCTAAAAAAGGAATATTTAACAAGAGCCCCAAAGTCTATAAGACTGATGCAGACGTTGATGCTGATACATCTGGTGATTTATCAGATAAGCTCAAAGACGCATTAGCATTATTGCCAAGTTTAGGTATAAAGGGAGTCATTCAAGGTGATTTTCTTTACTCTAAGAAAGACTTGACAGTAAAAACGATTGATGGTCAGAAGTACTTAACCTTCCAACCAAATACAATCATGTACGCAGTGCCATTAAATAGTCCTATGGCTAAACAGATACGATCCTCAAAGATTGGTATCGTATGGCATACAACGTACAAGGGAAAATCGTTTGAAAGTATGAAAGCATCGTACGGTGTGAATGTATCTGCTCTAAAGAATAGTAAAGCAGTATGGTCACAAGATGCGATGTTACGTGATTTGACAAACGCTACATTAACTAAAAGTGAAACGGAGAATATTAATGAATATCTTTCAGAAATTGGTAAACTTTTTCAGAGGACAGCCAGCACAACCCTCAAAGAGCTCGAACGAAACCAAGTCCTCGCCCAGCTCATCGAGCAATTCAACAACACCTACGTCAGAAAAGGCCAAGTCATCGGAAACACGAAAGCCCACACGAACAAACTCATCAGGTGGATCAAAGTCAAGTACCAAGGTGAAGCCAAAAAACGGTCAACAGAAGCCGGCAGAAAAGCGCAATACCTCAAACTCCAAGAAATCCTCGACTTCTTCTCGCCGAAAAATAAAGCAAACCTAGAGAGTATCTTTGAGTTGCAAAAGCTTATCGTGCTGACAAAGCTTAAACTCATTGAAAAGCTAAATGCTCTTGGAAAGTTTGATACATTTGTACAAACTAACAAGGGTTATAAAGTAACAGGTGAGGAAGGGTTTGTCGCTATCGATAAGATTGGTAGTAATGCGTTAAAGATTGTTGATAGGCTAGAGTTCAGTTATAATAACTTTAGTCCAAACGTACTTAAGGGATGGCAAAGAGCTAAATAATTTGAAATTAAAAGATAATGGAATGTGGGTCCCTGACTGGGACATCGATGATTGTCATGATATGTGGAATGAAGAAACCTATCAATGGGGTCTTATTGACGATATCATACGTAACTTTCCAAATGACAGAAAAGGTACAGCAATTGACATTGGTGCAAATGTAGGTTACACTGCACGTCGTTTGGCTAAGTACTTTGATAGAGTTTATGCGTTTGAGCCATTAGAGTCTACGTTTGAGTGCTTAGTTAAAAATACTGAACATCTAACTAATGTACAAAATTATAACTATGCAATCTGTGATTTCGTAGGTAGTGGCTTGATGAAGTCAGGAAATGCTAGTGGACATTCTTATTTAACAAGATATACTCCACCTGGTCTAGTTGCTGGACGAAATAGAAAAGTAAGAGTAACTACCTTATATAAACTACCAATAGATAACATTGACCTAATAAAAATGGATGCAGAGGGAGCTGAAATTGACATTATTCAATTTCATCGCAAATTAATTATTCGTTATAAACCTATAATGATAGTAGAAGCAGCGGTAAATCGACAAAAAACACGAGACTTAATGCATTCAATTGAGTATATTGAAATGTACATAAGAAATAAAGATCGCATTTATGTTCATAAAGATAGAATCAGAGAAGTATTTGAAAAACTTCCTCTGATTTGGGGGCATAATTTTGTATAAATAAAACTATTGGTGGTGAACGATATTGGTGACTAACACTTATCGTATTTTTACATAATTAATTGGACTAAACCTTAGGAGAAAAGATGTTAGGATTTAAAGAATTTAATCCGGTCGAATACAGGCCTGGCGAAGACGATCAAGTCAACCATAACGCCATAAAACGCAAGCGTCAAGACGAAGCGTTATCCATTGCTCAACGTCGAGCACGTTCAAGGATGTTAAAGCGAATACGTAATAAGTTAAAGATTGGTAGAAAACGTGCCATGATGCGAACCGCTAATCCTCAAGTTCTCAAGAAGAGAGCGAATAAGCAAGCAAGGAATCTTATCTTTAAGAAATTAACTAAAGGTAAGACCAGATCTGAGTTACCACCAGCAAGAAGAGCAGAAATTGAAAAACGTTTGGATAAGATGAAAGGTCGTATCCAAAAGATCGCTATGAGAATATTACCTAAAGTACGTAAGATGGAAATTGCACGTAAAAAAGGTCAGAAGGTAGCAACAGATAAGAAACAAGCAGCAGGAGCCTAATGATAAATTCATTTAGACAGTACCTCGTCGAGGCAGAACGAGAAGTATTTCTTACATTTGGTCGTGCCAATCCTCCAACCATTGGACACCAAAAAGTATTTGATAAGCTTGCAATGATGGCAGGTAAGAACCCCTATCGCATTTACTTATCACAAACAACAGACAATAAGTCTAACCCCTTGTCATACTCAGAAAAGATAAAGTATGCTCGTAAGATGTTTCCTAAACACGCTAGGAATATATTCATCAATAAGAAAATTAAGACAATACTCGACGCATTAGTTGCTCTGAACAATGAAGGATTCAATAGAGTAACTGTAGTTGTTGGCTCTGATAGAATTAGAGAGTTTGATGTATTACTTAATAAGTACAATGGACAAAAGGCTCGTCACGGAACTTATAACTTTGAGAGAATAAGTATTAAGTCAGCAGGTGAGAGAGATCCAGATGCAGAAGGTGTTGAAGGAATGTCAGCATCTAAAATGAGAAAGGCTGCATCAGATAATGACTTTGTAGCATTTGGTCAAGGCTTACCAAAAGCAGTATCAAATGCAGAAGCAAAGAGATTGTTCAACTCGGTTCGCAAAGGATTAGGCCTTAAAGAAGAGGTCAACTTTAAGAACCATGTAGAATTGGAGAAAGTATCCGATGTGCGAGAAGAATATGTAAAAGGGAACTTGTTCGAACTTGGCGATAACGTACGTATAATAAAAACCGGCCAAGAGGGTGAAGTTAGTTGGTTGGGAGCTAACTATTTAGTCGTAGATTTAGGAGAAGGTAAGTCAACAAGACAATGGTTGGATGCTGTGGAAAAATATGATAATCCACAAGACAAAGACATTAAGAAGAGAAAAGGAACACAGCCTGCAAGTTATTACAAAGGATTAAGTAAGTCCACTAAACTTGCAAGAGCAAGACATTTTGAGAAAGGTAGCAAGAAAGACGACAACGATCCTTCTGCATACAAGCCAGCACCAGGCGATGCTAGTGCTAAGACTAAACCATCAAAGTATACCATTGCGTATAAGAAAAAATACGGAGAAGAAAACGTGAAGAAATTTAAAGACTTTTCAGAAGCTGTAACAGCAACCGACAGAGCTAAGGCCAACATCGATAAAGAAAAAACGGCTGATAAAATTAAACAAGATAGAATGATGGATAGAGCAAGGCTTAGAGATACTCTAAAGAAAAATAGAGAGACAGATCCTACAATGAAAGAGGAAGATAAAGCTGGTAAGTCACTTGCAGATAAAGCTGCTAAATCAGGTATGTCAGTCTCTACATTAAGAAAAGTTTATAATCGTGGCGTAGCTGCTTGGAGAACTGGACATAAGCCAGGTACAACTCCTTCACAGTGGGGACATGCCAGAGTCAACAGTTATATCATGAAAGGTAAAGGTACATACTATGGTGCTGATGCTGATCTCAGAGGAGAAAAGAGAAAGTAGTGGGTATAAACGAAAAATGTTGGCCAGGCTATAAACAAGTCGGATTAAAAAAGAAGGGCGACAGAATGGTACCCAACTGCGTTAAAGAGGTTGATGAGGAACAACAAAGAAAAGAAAGAATTGCATTAAAGAAAGGAATGTATCAAGCAAAGCAATCTTTAATGCAATTCAAAAAATTTTATGAACAATTGCCAGACGAAGGAACTGATGATGCAGTTAAATTGGCAAAACAAATTACACCAGGAGAAAATTAAATGGAGTTATTAGAAAAACTAAAAGTATCTGACGGAATGGGAGCCTGGATAGATGACTTTAAAAAATCAGACGCTCCTCAGTTTAAAGGTAAAGACGAAAAGGAAAGAAGAGATATGGCCATTGCAGCTTACTTATCTGCAAAACGTGGCGGTAAACCTCAGAAAGAAAATGACGATCTAAGTTATGAAGGTCCTAAGAAAATACCTGCAAGCATCGTAAAGAAATTAAAGTCTTTAAACTTAAAGGTTGATCAAGACGACAATGATGACGACGATATGAAAAAAGAAGCTGTGCCTTATCGTAAAGGACATTCTTCTGGCGATGACGCTGGTGATGCACCAGGCAGAACAGTCTATAACTATAAGACTAAGAAAGTAGAATTTCAGCCTTATAAGAAAGCCAAGAAAGAAGAATATAAAGATGCTCCTTTCAAAGGATCTTATAAAAAGACAACTAAGCCAATGAGCTTTAAGCAAGCCCGAGCAACAGTAAAAAAATTAGCTAGAAAAGGAATGAAGTAATGAAAACATTTAAGGAATACGGATTACCTCCATCAGCTGCAAAAGGTGCAAAGGCTCATACTAAACCACTCCCAAAGAAAAAGTATGACTACACTAAAGATGCTGATGCATATCGTAAAGCGTCAAGAGGCGAAAATAAAGAAGAGATTGAAAGAAGAGCTGATTTTCAAATGACAAAGAAAACTATGCCAGATGGTTCAACAAAATTCGTAAAATCTCCCAAAGCTAAAATTGAAATAGGTAAAGGTAAAAATGAAAAAGTTGATTTTACATTACCTAAAGTTAAACCAGTAAAAACTAAAGTTGATCTGAAAAGACTGAAAAAAGTTATTAAGTTTTATGATAAGCCTTTAAAAGCAAAAGGGTATCCTGAGCAGGAATCTACACATGAAGCTAAGATAGATCAGCCAATTTACTATAAAGTAAGCATCGAAGGATTACCACCTTTATTCCTTCCAGGTAAAGAGGGATCAGGTAAAATTAAAACGATGATTCGCAAATTACTTAAGCGACCTGATATGGTTACAGATATGGAAAGACAATCAGGTGCTCAGGTACGTAAAGCTTTTCGTATAATGAGCCAGGGCCAAGACATTGAAGACGAAGTAAAAGAAGCTGTAGGTCCTGATGATGCAGACGATAAAGGCGAGTATGATTACGAAGGAGAGATGGCAAAGAATCAATTAACCACAATGATTGATGCTGCAACAGAATTAAAAGGAATGTTAGGTGATGATGATAATCTACCTGAATGGGTACAATCAAAAATCACCAAAGCAACGGACTATATCGACTCAGTCCGAGACTATTTAAAGTCTGAATCAGAGTCATAAACTATATAGGAGAAACTATAATGGATATTATTAAGAAAATAGGCGTCTGGGCTGGCGAGTTATCACATGCTGGCATGATGCTCATTGCATTAGGAATTGTTTTACAAGTTCTATTTGCTGGAGCACCTGTACCTTTCGTCGGTGATCTTCATGTAATAGACAATATTATGGCAATCCTTGGCGGCCTATCTAACGAAGGCCTTCTCGGATTAGTAGGTGCGTTCATCATATACCACTTACTAAATAAGTAACTTAGGAGAAAATTATGAATTACTTAAACATAGCAAAATCATGGGTAGAAGCTAGATTAGCTGAAAGAACCACATGGGACGGCGGTGCATTGATCGCAATAAGCGTTCTCGTACTTCTTGCAAAACCAATTGTAAACTTGGTTGCATGGTTGGGACTCGCTTGGGGCGTGTATACTCTAGTTAAAAAGGAGTTAGGCAAGTAAGATGCTACAAATCTTTGGTGTGCCAATATATCAGGCACGAATGCATTTACACTCACAGATAAAAGATAAATTTGAGAGTGAAGTTGATAAGGATTGGTTCAAACGATTATGGAAGAACTCAACCGGTAGCACGACGTTTAACACCGAAAATTTGAAGGGTAAAGATTTTATCCAATTGATCGAAGATTGTGTATGGACAAACTTTGATCACTACTTGGCACAAATACAAACGTTGCCATGGGTTCGTCAAAGAGGTGTTCATCGAGGTGAATACCAAATGCGAAACACTTGGATAAACAAATACTCACAAGGTGATACGCAGGAGATACACAACCACTTGAACGCAAGTTTTAGTTGGGTGTATTTCCTGCAACAACCGAAAGAATTTGGATCTAAGATGTATTTGTACAATAGTATATCTAGACAAGATGATAGAGAGTTGGGACTATCAAATAGATTTAAACCCCAACAAGAAGAAGGTGATTTAGTTATCTTTCCAGGATACCTAAATCACTTTATAACACCCAACGAGAGTAATGAAATAAGATATACTGTCGCTGGTAATTTAAAATTTATAGGCGGATTGAAATTATCGCCAAGGGAGAAGTGGAGTGACGACCTCATTTAAGAAATTTGCAGAAGAGTTATGCTGTGGTGGCGATTGTGGTCATCCAGAACCAAATAACAATTCATTGATCGAAGGCAACGTCTTTCGTGTTGGCTCTGAAAAATACTATGAGTATTTTAGAAATATAAGAGAGCAATATAAAAATGGAGAGCTTACGATTGAGAGTAAGTTTGACATAGAGATGTTAGAAGGTAGCATTGGAGAGTTTGCAAAATATGAAGGTAAGAACGTACCCTTAGATTGTCCAATGGAAGAAAAACAAGATATGCCATTGAACCAACCAAAAAGAGGTGGTCCAAAGAAATTTTATGTCTATGTGCGTGATCCAAGTTCAGGTAACGTAAAGAAAGTTACATGGGGTGACACTACAGGACTAAAAGCAAAGATTAATAATCCTGCGGCTAGGAAATCATTTGCAGCTCGTCATAATTGCGATCAAGCAAATGATAAAACAAAAGCATCATATTGGGCATGTAGATTACCAAGATATGCTAAGCAATTAGGTATGTCAGGCGGTGGTTCGTTTTTTTGGTAATGAAAAGCTTTAGACAGCACTTACAGGAGGCACCAGGTATGGGATTAACTGTATTTGATATTGATGACACTTTGTTTAATACTAAAGCAAAGATTAAAGTCGTTAAAGATGGTAAGGTCGTAAAGACTTTAACCAACAGAGAATTTAATAGTCATAAGTTACAACAAGGTGAGACTTATGATTTTGGACAATTTAGAGATGCAGATCTTTTTGCAAAGACTTCTACTCCTATCGGTAGAATGATTGCAAAGGCAAAGGCAATAATAAAAAATGCCACCGCCAGGGGTTCAAAAGTTATTGTATCCACGGCAAGATCAGACATGGACAATAAAGATATATTCCTTAAAGCTTTAGAAGCTCATGGAATACAATCAGATAGTATATACGTTGAGAGAGCAGGTAATTTTAATCTTGGTAGCTCAGCGAAAAATAAGAAAGTAGTTTTTAGAAAGTATCTTCGTAGTGGAGCGTACAACAGAATAAGATTTTTTGATGATGATATGAACAACATAAGAAGTTTCTTATCATTAGCAAAAGAATATCCAAATATTGAATTTAACGCATATCATGTAGGAAAAAATGGAAGTACTAAGACCATACGAAGATAAAAATAATATAAGGACATTCAGTAAGGATGTCAACAAAGAAGAACTAATTTGGCATCGTGATAAACAATGGAGATATATCACGATACTAGAAGGTGAAAACTGGCAATTACAAATAGATAATGAATTGCCAAAAGTTTTGGAAATGGGAAGAACGTACCTAATCCCAAGAATGGTCTATCACAGGGTCATTAAGGGAGAGGGAGATTTAAAAATACTAATAGAGAGAGTGAAGATATGGCAGAGTCGAAAACGCAAGTCGCGAGGCTCGACAGGATCGAAGAAAAGATCGACAAGTTAACTGATGCAATGGTATCAATTGCCAGAGCAGAAGAGAAGATCGTGTCTTTAGAAAAAAGATTCGACACCATTGAACGTGAACGAGCTGACTTATACGATAAGCTTGAGGTCTATCATCAGAAGATGGATAATCTTGAAGTCATCGTAACCAAGAATGGAAATACTATAAATATTATAAATAATCTATTCTGGGTAATACTGGTTGCAGTCATTGGTGCACTGTCAACTCACTTATTCGGAATTTAACAGGAGCAAA
>Ga0222718_10004341_pt1 | contig 11825 bp, 20 predicted proteins | sample C33_27DmetaG_FD_165045 | JGI IMG/M metagenome (GOLD analysis project Ga0222718, IMG submission 165045) | Estuarine water microbial communities from San Francisco Bay, California, United States - C33_27D | ecosystem: Environmental > Aquatic > Marine > Unclassified | place: USA: California... | reverse complement strand
CAAAAACCTACAAAATTTCAATTACATTTTTTTCATCCGAAGGATTATTATCATCATTATGAAGATCCAGAGTCGGTTTACGATAGATATGAGTTCGTAAGAAAAAGATACATGTGGCCTGATATGGTAAATGTGGATGTGGTATTTAACAGCGTCGACACTAAATTATACAAGAAGTTTTATGAAGGTATAACTAGAAGACAAAAATCAGAATTGTACAGATATTGGGCCTTTGATCCAACTATTGATACCACTCCTATAGATCGAAAAATATGTCTCTGGCGACCAACCTTTAATGTGAGTCAGCAATTGTCTGGTTATAAAATGCCCATGCTAGATCATGAATGGCAGAGATTGATAGATAGATTGAAAGATTTTGGTTGGACAGTTTCCGAAGTTGATTATAGAACACCTATTCATGAAGTGTTGTATCATATAAGAACCTGTGAAGTTTGTGTGTCGTACGAGGGGATGTATCATTACATCTGTAAAAATTTATTTAAACCTCATATTGTGTTTAGTAGTAGCAACATTACTAGATGGCATACTCCTGCTGCGATCTTAATAAAGGACGGAACGTGGTACATCGATCGAGATTTAAAAAGGTTTGAGTACACTGTAGAGCACGCTATTGAAAAAGCAGAAGTTTATAAACAATATTATTTTAGATTTGTTAATGGGTGGTAAGATGGAAATAGATCGCGCAGTTATAGAAGTAAATGGTGGATGTAACTACACTTGCCAAATGTGTCCTCAAACAACAGCAGAAGGTAAAACTGGCGCTAGAGGAAAAAACTGGACTGGTATAATGCCTTTAAGTGAGTTTAAAGGCTATGTTAACCAGTTAGTTGATAAGGGTCTAAATGTAGTTAATCTAGATGGATCTGGTGAAGCAACTACTGTAAGAAATTTACCTGAGTATATTAAAGTGGTTACTGATGCTGGAGTTCAATCTGTTATATTTTCTAATGGATATAGAATGCATGGTAATTATATGCAAGAATGTGTAGATGCAGGTCTTGGCTTTTTTAGATTTTCTATAGTCGGATATTCTTATGAAACATATCATAAATGGATGAACAGTAAAAACTTCTATCGTACTGTTTCTAACTTACATGAAATGAAACGCTACGTGGTTAAGTCAAAATCTAAATGCACAGTTGCAACTTATCACCTTATACTAGATAATAACAATATAGAGTATGAAGTAGAAGAGTATAAAAAAATTGTAGCAAGTGCAAATGTACAAACAGAGATTTGGAAGATGCATAATTGGAGTGGAGTTTATGAACCGGATTATGACAGAGAGGGTAGTAGAAAAACTTGTGGTAGACCATTTTCCCCTGATCTTGTTATTAGAGCTGGTGGTCTTAGCGGTGCCACTGGCGCTATACACCCTTGCTGTCAAGTGTTAGGTAGAGATGATGAAGCTGTTTTAGGTCATGGATCAAAAAATTCTTTAGAAGATATCTGGTACGGTGATAAATACAATCAACTAAGAAAAGACCATGAACTAGGCAATTGGCCTAGCTATTGTGAAGGATGTGACTTTTTAATTGACGATCCAGAAGTTTTAGTATATACTAATCATGGTAGAGAAAATTACAAAATGTACGGCACAAAATTTAGCTTAGAAGATTACAGATGATAGAAGATCCCCTACACTTTCCAAAAGATATTCCAGTCTACATGATGATTGACATGGGAGCTTTGGATCAAATGACTACTGCTATTCCTGTTGTTAATTCGTGGGAGAGATTTGGATACACAGTAAAAAAGATACAACACCTCAAATCATACGAAGTCGATTTTCAATTAGGATTTGAAGGAGACATGATAACAGCTTCGAGAGGATTGAGGCAACAATGGTATAACCACTATAGAATGTGGAAAAAAATAAGAGCACGGGGAGAGAAAAGTATTGTCATTGGACATAGGAACTATCTACAAACTGATATTCCTAGAATTATTTATGATAGATTGCCCTTTTTCCCTTTTCAACTACAATACAACCGTATTGTCAAAAATCGACCTATAGAGCATGAGCAATATTCAGGAGGATACTTCATTACACCTGAATGGGCCAATGATCTAATTAATATATACAAACACTCCAACATTAAAACAGAACTTGACAAAGAACGATCTATATGGTTACCTGAACTAGAAAACTATCCTTTTGAAATATACACCTTAGAGTATGTCTAATGCAAATAATAATGATTCGTATTGCAGAACATCCTGTGTCTGTAATGTATTCGAGAATATGTGAAGATTCCTGGAAAAAGTTTGGCTACAAGATAAACTTTTTTGATGCCGTAACTCCAAAAGATTTAGTTTACAGAAACGAGTTAACTTTTAAAAAAGATCGTTATTCTGATACTGAGAAGGCTGTTTGGTATAGTCATTACGACCTGTGGGTAGAGTGTGCCAAAAGGCACGAAACAATGATAGTATTAGAACATGATAGTTTCCTGCATAAAAAAATAGATGATCTTAAAAACCATAAATTTAAATTTCTATCTTTCATTAACAGAGACTTTGGAAATAATAAAGGTAGGTACTTAGCTCCTGGATCTGGATATTTTGTAAGACCTGAGGTAGCTAGAGCTTTAGTAGACCGTGCAAAAAACAATACTATTCAACAACAATTAGATGGTTTTATCAGTGTTACTAATTGGGAACATTGGAAACAAATTGGACGTCTTGTAGATAAGAAATCGCATGAGGAAGTGATTAAAGTCCTTCCAATAGAGCAGATAAATATTGATGGATGGAATACTATAGACCACAATAACCCTAATAGAAAATTTATTGGTGATAATTATGAAGACTTTGATTTATCAGGTGTACACGGGGAATCGTAAAAAACTTTACGACTTTTGCACAACTTCAGTTAAACAGTATGCAGAAAGAGTAGGTGCTGACTATATTTGTCAGCGTCAACCAATTCTTATGATTAAACCTGATCCTTTTGATACAAATCGTTCAACAGAATCCTGGATGAAGTATGGCGGTTTCTTACCTATATTCGAAAAGGAAAACGCCTTTACATATCTCAGATCTTATGATAAGATTGCTCTTATAGATGCAGACATGTACATAAGAGATAATGCTCCAAACATATTTGATCAGATTGATGATAATTATGATTTTGCAGGAGTCGTAGAAAGAGAAATGCCTCTCACCCAAAACTATAAACAGAAAATTGCTAATTACTCTCGTATGCAATATCAATCAATTCGGAATGTAGATTGGAAGTGGAATAATTCAGGCGCAGAATTTTTTAACATGGGTATGATGTTGATGAATAAATCTATGAACAAATACCTCAACGGTGAAACTCCTATGCAGTTTTTAAAAAGGCCTCGTTTCAAACCATTCATTGACGGAAAAGGAGCTTGGAAATGGTCAACAGATCAAACTCTTCTCAATACTTGGATTAAAGAAGAAAATATGAGAATCAAACATCTTGATTGGAAGTGGAATGGGCTATACACAGCTCTACCTGAAGAGAAGATACAACAAGCTCACTTTGTTCATTTCTTCCTAAAAGATTTACTTCCTGCAAAGGGTGAAAACGTTGAGGAGCTATCTCGCATATGCAAAATCGAAACATAATATTACAACACTTTGATGGCGATCTAAGAGAGTTAGATAGATTATCTATTACAAATATTCAATCTTATGCGGAAATGGTAGGAGCTGATTACAAGTTAGTAACCGGGAAACCTTTTCGTAGACACCTCACAGCCCCTTGCCAAAAAGTTCATATGATCGATGAGAAGTGGGACGATTATGACAATCTTTTAATGTTAGATATTGATATGTTTGCGCCTAAAGGTATGACAGACAATGTTTTTAAAGAAGTTGGGATTGGATTATATGAGAATGTACAGCAAAGACTTCATAGACAGATAGCAAGCATGTATCCTCTACAAGCCAGTCAAATGCATCCATACTGGGGGGGAGCAATTTACAAGTTTACTAGAGACATGCGAGTTAAACTGAGATCTGCTCTAGGAGATAATGAAACGTGGATGAACAACTATAATAAGTTATACCATTTTGAAGATGAAGGTATAATGCATACATTAGCTTTGAAGTCAAATTTCAAACCTAAAGAACCTTATCTTAACAAACGATGGTGTCAATGTAGTTTCCTGCCTAATCCTCAAGACGCTGGATTCATTCATATCAGAACTAAGATTACTCCTCAAGGACCAAAGAGAGAAAAGATAGAAAACTATCAAGCATTAGTCGATCAAGGTATATTATGAACTTAATTTATCAATTCTACAATGGTCAGATTCCTTACTATGCTCGAGCAGGTAGTAAGATGATGAAAGCATATGCAGATAAGATTGGTGCAGACTACACTGTTGACTTTAACAAGACCACCATTGCATCAAGTAACTCGAGTTATCATAATTGTTTCCGACCTGTGTTTGATGCATCATTAGATAAGTACGATAAGATCTTATTCTGCGACATGGATGTATTTCCTGTTAAAGACATCGATGAAGATATCTTTGATCAACAGATAGATAAGTTTGGTATTGTAGAGGAAAAACATCAGCCTGAGATACGATATGCTGACAATAACAATCCTATCTCAGGTAAGAATGATGAGCGTTGGTCTAACATTGTCAAGAGCTACTATGGAATAAAACTACCTAGAGATAATCAGAATAGATTAAGAGTTTTTAATTCTGGCGTAGTGCTTTATACTAGAGAAGGTATTAATCTTGCAAGGAGTCATTGGATTCCCATTTCTCAATATGAGAGTGCTGTAGCCTCTCTTCATAGGTTTTATCATTTGGATCAAAACTACTTAGGAGCAATGCTGGGGCAAAATACATTTACTGTTATGGATAGTAAATGGAACTCACAGATTCACTTTATTGGTGATAAGAATAAAAAACCCAGAGACATCTTTGATAGTAGAACGCAACAAACAAACTTTGTACATATTCAACTGAGAGGTAGAGATAAGTTGGACGACGATAGAATCTATGATATCGTTAATAAACCTATTTCAGAATGGCGGCATGAGAGAGTATAAACTTCATTGGTGGGGATGTACAGATCATCCACAGAACGTAGGACCAAGAAACAACTTTGGTGATATTCTATCTCCTGTGCTGTTCGATCACTTTGGTATACCATATAAAGAATCTTCTTATGAAGATTGTAACATTATTAGTATTGGTAGCGTTGCAAGATTAGCTAAGGATAATGATATTGTTGTTGGATCTGGCATCATTAAGAAGCATGAGAAACTGAACAAGAATGCAATATGGAAATGTGTAAGAGGTCCAAGAACCAGAGAACAAGTTTTGCTATGGGGCGGTGAATGTCCTGACGTTTACGGGGATCCAGCTCTTCTATTACCACTACTTTGTGAAGAGAGTGAAAAGAAATATGATGTTGGATTAATTCCTCATTATTTTCACTTGACTCAATTCCAAAGATACTATAATATGCCTATTATTGATGTTCGTAACACTGATCCGCTAAAAGTTGTAAAACAGATTACCGAGTGTAAATATATTATTAGTAGTAGTTTACATGGAATTATTGCAGCTCATGCTTATGGTATTCCTGCAGCGTGGGTTGACTTTGGAGGATTGCATGGAGATCGTTCAAAGTTTTATGATCACTATGAAGCTATGGGATTGCAGGCAAGAGTATCTACTATTGAAAAACCTATATATTCTACTCCAGATAAAATCAATCTAAACTCACTGATAGAAGTGTTTGAGGAACTAGCAAATGGCAGAATTTAATTACATATTAGATAAAATTAAAGATGCAGAATATCAAACTGATCCATTTCGGTTTGTCTATATCGAAGATTTTTTATCAGACGAACATTTTGAAATGTTAACAAAAGATGATCAGATCAATCTCAAAGAGTTTGACTCTACTGAGGAAATGGTAGATGTACTACAAGCAAAAGGGTATAAACCAGTTCCATTTCCTGGATGCACTACTAATGTAAAAGAATATGTTAACTGGTACAATAGTGGTTCGGGAAAGTCACCTGAGCATGCTCAAGGTTTGATTGAAGGGTTTGGCATGTCATTCAGAATGTGGCAATATAATAATCCTAAGATAGAATCTTTAATTGATTTTTTGAACTCAGAAGAGTTTTATAATACAATTATGTCAAAGTTTGGTAAGTATTCTAATAGAAAAAATACTTATGTGGAAACAGCAATTCAGAAATATGTATCTGGATACGAGATAAGTCCTCATCCTGATATTCGTAAAAAAGTGTTAACATACATGCTTAATGTTAATCCTTCAGATCAAGCTGAAACTATGGGACTACATACCGACTTTATGAAATTCAAACCTCACAAGGAATATATTTATAAACTATGGAATGAAGATGTTACTAGCGACAGATTTTGGGTTCCGTGGGACTGGTGTGAAACAGTATTTAAACAAGTAAAAAACAACTCTATTACTCTATTTGCCCCTGGTAACGATACGCTTCATGCTGTAAAATTAGATTATGATCATACAAAGACTCAACGTACTCAAATATACGGAAACGTGTGGTACAACAAAAGCAGCACAACAAAGCGACCTACTTGGAGAAATTATAATGATTAATGCTGAACTTGGCCATGTAAAATCTTTGAAAGAGTTTAACAGTGAAATTCGTAGACAGCAAGAAGAGGCTCACGGACAGCATTACTGTGATATTCATGATGCTATTAAAAAATATATGGAGGAGTGCGAATCCTATATTGAGTTAGGCACACACCAAGGAGGAACTGCATCTACAGCTCTTCTTTGTAATCCCAAAGTTATTCAATTGGTAGATAAGGATATGTCGCGGTACAAGAAGTTTTTAGAGCCAATCTTTGCAAGCTACTGTAAAAAGAATGATATTAGATTTTTTACTTTACAAGAAGACTCTACAAGTTTACGATCAGTGAGACGTTCTGATATGTTAGTGATTGACTCTCTCCATCATCCCAATCACATGATACAAGAGCTACGATTACATCAAAGTCAAATTAAAAAATATATTCTTGCACACGATACGAGTATTATAAATGGTAAGAATGATAGTCGGTTATATGATTGTATGCAGAACTTCTGCTTAGATTACCCTTGGAAGATAGTGGAGCGTAATGTAAATAACGTTGGCTATACAGTTATGAAGAGACAGTAAAGTGAACCTTGTTAATGAAATTAAGGAAAATCTAATAGATTCTAAATTAGATTTATTCAAACACAGTCCCATTAAAGCATTTGTTATCAGTATGATTAATGATCATACTTCTACTGTAGCTACTAGAAAGGTTTTGCAATCTATAGCTACAACTAACTCAATTATAGATCCTTATATACTTAATGCAACAACACCCATGGACTTAAACAAACATTTGAGGATTATAAATCTTAATTTGAGTGATTGGACGTGGCCTAAGTCGCCTGCAGAATCTAGAATAGATATAAAAACTGGATTACGAATTAGTGGCTACGGTGCTGCAGATTACACTAAAGTGGTATCATGTTTAATCTCTCATTTGAGACTTTGGAAAATATGCATTGAACTGCAAGAGCCTATTATGGTACTTGAGCATGATGCTGTGTTTACTAGAAAATTTTCTTACGAACATGTAAGAAACAAATACAGGGGTATTTTAGGATTGAATGACCCCAGAGGTGCAACGCGTAAGTCTCAGCTGTTCCACGAACTGACTAGGGATAAAGGAGAAGGAGTGCACGATGCTCCATGGATTGACGATAAAAGTGTTCCTCAAGGCATAGCTGGTAATTCAGCCTATATAATAAAACCACATATGGCAGGTAAGCTAATTAAACAAACCTTTGAGATAGGTATGTGGCCAAACGATGCAGTAATGTGTAAGCAAAATTTTCCAAATATGTTAGAAGTTGTTTATCCTTATTACACTTCCCTTCAAGGCGTTAAATCGACAACACAATCATGAAACATTTTGTAATCACTATATTGAATAATGAAAAGTCAGTCAAAGCAGCTGATCGTTGTATTAAGTCAGGCAAGAACAATGGATTAGATATTGTTAAGCACGAGGCTTATACTCCTTCCTATGGAATTGATAAACTAAAGAATGAGAAGAAGATTAATGCTGATCCATTCTATCTAACAGATTTTTCCAGAGTAGATAACTGCATTGCTGCATTTTGTTCTCATTTTTCTTTATGGGAAAAGTGTGTAGAGTTAAATGAACCAATCACAATTTTTGAACATGATGCTTATGTAATGGATAAAGTACCAAACGTAGTACCAGTTGGTTGTATTAGTTTTGGTGAACCTTCTTATGGTAGTTGGATTACTCCTAATACGTTAGGAGTCAATCCACTCACGTCTAAAAAATACTTACCGGGAGCTCATGCATATAGAGTCAGTCCAGATGGTGCTATGGCATTTATGATGGCAGCTAGAATAGCTGCAGCTCCAACAGATGTTTTTATTAATATAAATCAATTTCCTTGGGTAGAAGAATATTATCCCTGGCCTGTCAGGGCTATAGATACTTTTTCTACAATACAAAGAAAGGAGGGTTGCTTGGCTAAACATGGATATGACCCTGAGAAATATGTTTTAGAGAAGACCGAATGAGGATATAATATTATGACAGTTACGGTGACTTGTGTGTATTGGGGAAACAAATTCTCCTTGGATTACGTTTATAATTTAAAAGCCATGGTACAAAGAAACGCTACTCTACCATTCTCTTTTGTATGTTATGCAGATAGAGCTATACCTGGTATTGATACGAAAATACTAAAACCTGGATATGAAGGTTGGTGGAACAAATTACAACTATTTGATCCAGCTAACAAGCCAAGTGACAGGGTGGTATACTTAGATTTAGATACTGTTATTACTAGCAACATTGATTGGCTTTTAGCGGATCGTTCGTGGTTTATGGGGATTGAGGATGTAGGAGCAGTAAATAAACACCAACCTCATTTAAAGAATAAGTTACAGACTGGAGTGATGGCTTGGGATTTTGACCCCAATTCAATGATCTGGAGTGAGTTTGTATTGGGGCTCGATAGAATTATGGATTCTTTTAGAGGCGATGGAGAGTATCTCAGCACTGTTGTTAATCCTTATCATAGAACCTTATTACAAAACAAATATGATAACAAGTTAAAATCTTATAAGTATGATGTGTATCCAGGCCCTCCTAAGGAAGAAGTGTCCTTAGTAGTTTTTCATGGCCGGCCGAGTATAACTCAGGCATTGACGGAGTCTATTACTACTCCCATGGCTACATATGAACCACAATCATGGATTAAGGAATATTGGAATAATGACTAGAGTAGCCCATATTATAGGCAACGGTGATAATGCATCACTTTATACGCATCAAAAAGGTATTAAAATTGCTTGTAACTTATCTCCTATGCCTATCCAAAACTTGTACGCTTCTTGCATAGTTGACTTTAAAATGTGTGCTGCGCTCACAGAAGGATCTGTAGAGATCCCTGGGGATTGGGTATTAGGATTTAGACCCAAGGTCTGGTATGACCAAAACCGTGGTAATTTTAAAATGAGATTTGGTTCTAAAATTAAAAAGTTTTACACAACACTACCTGATTATGCTATACTAGAAGGTCAAAACGTGGCTAATGGATACACAAACTTTAATTGTGGTCACTTTGCAGCCCATTATGTAGCAAATGAAATAAAGCCAGATGAATTACACATGTGGGGATTTGATTCCTTATTTGACATGAACTTGAGAAGCTGTACAGACTTCTATCTCAATTCTTCTAGAGATGCTACTAACAATGTAAGATTAAATAACGTCTGGCGACCAATCTGGCAAAACATATTTAAAGAGTTTAAAGACACTACCTTTATATTACACCATAAACACGACCAGCTTAAGTTCACCAAAGGCGAAAATGTAGAAATAAAAGTCCATTGACGTAAATTAGCTGTTGACTTCTGTCTCACTTTCCTGGATAAGGATAGTATAGATGGAGGACAGCATGCTAGTAGAATTTGAATCAAAGTTTTCAAAAAAGAAAGAAAACTTAATCTGTGAAGCAATTGCCTATGGAGTGTCAAAACTATTTCCACATGAAGATGATGTTTTTATAAATATTCAAGCAATCAGAAAACAAGGAGTGTGCGGTGATTGTATGTTCGAAGACGATAACGAATTTACTATTCGTCTGAACAAATCTATTTTCTTTTCAGATCTAATTACAACTGTACTGCACGAACTCGTGCACGTAAAGCAATACCTTGAAGGTAAGGTAATGGATACAGAAAGCGCCTACGAAGATCGCTGGCAGGAAATTGAAGCCCACGCACTTGAGAAGGAACTAACGGAGGGGTTTTTCAATGCCCAAGCGTAAAAACAAAGACGAAATATTTGATAAGCAGTGCTTAGACAATGTTGATGATAATCTCAATCTAACTGTACCATGGTATCTTATGGCGGCATATGCTTATTATGTTGAAGATAGACCTATTTTGTCGGATAGTGTCTTTGATAGATTGGCAAAGAAGATGGTTGAATTCTGGGATGTCATTGAACATTTCCATAAAGATCATTTAAATGAAGAAATGTTACAAGCAGGCACATATCTTGGTGAATATCCAACTCGTGTCAAATGGGCAGTACAAGCACTAAGAGGTAAAAATGGTTGACTCAGCACAAGATCCATGTGATGATGTGACAGGTGAAAATTTAACAGGATGGGTTAAACGTGACAGTAGCAGAAGTAGCGAGACGGATTCTCGACAACGATTGGAAAGACGTGACAGAAGTGGATATTCGGACTCTTGGACACGCTTTGAGCATGGTTGAATTGGTTATGAAAAAAAATTACAATAACTTAAATTAAACTGTTGACTTATGTTTAACTATATGGTATAACTATTATATCAAATGAAGGAGAATGAAATGTTAGATGGTCAATTCACAGAAGCGTTCGAAGCTGCAGTAAACAACAAAGAGAATCGTTTGGAAGATGGTTCAGTTAACTGGAGCTTTGTTGATGCTGATCTCAGCCTGAATGGTTGGATGGAAAAACTGGGTGCTAACTACATGGCTTGGTTTGATGATATGGCTAATGAATTTGAAATGAATGGAATGTTATAATGGAACCTTGGATTCAAGAAACCCGCAATGGCTTTGAAATGGCTGAAGAGGAAATCAATCGTCTTGAAGCTCGCCCTGTTCAAGGTGAACAATCTTGTATGGTTCAGTCTGATATGAAAGCATGGGCTCTTAAAAAGGGTCTGTGGCCTCATGAGCCTTACAAGAACATTATTGTTCTTCACGCAATGGGTCGTGAGTGGTTGCAACCCAACTTTACTGGAATGGAGATCTACGGATGACTCGTGAAGAGCTCATCAAACATCTCCGTGAAATGGATGTTGAGTATATGATCAAAACACAAAATACTTACAGTGATGAAGATAGAGGAAACAACTTGATCACTGTGAGATTTTGGGTAGAGGAAAAAGAAGACGAATAAAACTGTTTGATAAATATTATATAACTGAAACTGAAGCTCGAGGAAATACTAATGAAAGAACAATTAATTAAAGCATGCCGTATGCACGCTGAAGGTGAAATGGAACGCGCTAGAACAAATATTTTAGTATACATGAATCACAGTGTAGGTATTGGCGAGCATAGTGACATTGTTGAAGCGATTCAAGAAGAGCTAGATAAGATGGCTGCTTCACAAGACAGGTTGGACATGTTGGAGAAACTATGAAACGTTTTTTAACTTTAGCTGCTATCTTTTTAGCTACTGGTGCATCTGCAGAAGTTTAAGATTAA
>Ga0222718_10004337_pt1 | contig 11833 bp, 16 predicted proteins | sample C33_27DmetaG_FD_165045 | JGI IMG/M metagenome (GOLD analysis project Ga0222718, IMG submission 165045) | Estuarine water microbial communities from San Francisco Bay, California, United States - C33_27D | ecosystem: Environmental > Aquatic > Marine > Unclassified | place: USA: California... | reverse complement strand
AGTTTGTAGGAGTGGTGTAATTGGTAGCATAACGGTCTCCAAAACCGTTGGTTGAGGTTCGAGTCCTTGCTCCTATGCCATTAATGGTCCGTTCGTCTATCGGTTTAGGACACCGCCCTTTCACGGCGGAAAGAGGGGTTCGATTCCCCTACGGACTACCAAAGAGGTGAAGTTATGTTAGATGAAGTTTTAGAATTTGCCACTGCGGCACACGGTGATCAGAAAAGAAAATACACGGGTGAGCCTTACATCACTCATCCAATCGCTGTGGCTGAAATTGTCAAGACCGTTCCGCATACACAAGAAATGATTGCGGCTGCATTGCTTCACGATGTTGTTGAAGACACCCACGTTACCATCGATCAGATTGCTGACAAGTTTGGTGATAAGGTTGCAGAACTTGTTGGATGGCTAACTGACATAAGCCGGCCTGAGGACGGTAACAGGAGAACAAGGAAGGCTCTTGATAGATTACATAGTGCTGATGCTCCTGCGGAAGCACAAACTATCAAGTTGGCTGACCTAATTCACAACTCCATCTCCATTGCTGAACATGATCCTAACTTTTGGAAAGTGTATAGAGAGGAAAAGGTTGAGTTGCTAAAAGTTCTTACCAAGGGTGATAAGTCCCTAATGTACAGAGCCCAACAACAGGTTGGCGGCGCTTAACTAAATTTTAGATTGCCAGCAATTAAAGTTCTAGGCACGGTGCCATTATACTTGGCACTGTGTCTAACATAACTGGGAAATAAGATAATATCTCCCTTGTTTAAACGATGCCACTGCATATAAGTTCTTTCCATGAATGCTAAACCGGGATCAGCATAATTTCCCCAAGGCATAGGACTATACAATAAAGTGCATCCATCATATCCGTCATTCTGTGGTTCGCCTGGATCAATCATGTATATAAAACTCCAACTACAATTTGGATGACTGTGACACGGATTATAATAGTCCTTGCTGGACCAACTCCACATATCAACTATTTCTGCCTTGAGTTCATTATTCCAATAATCTTGATTAAGATATTGAACAGTCGTAGTAGCAATATCCAACACATAATCAGACAAATTCTTAACTTCTATATGATTAGAAAGACCGTGAGTAGGATTATAAAAAGCCTGATCGTCATTCGTTTCGCCAGAATGGCTAACTGCAAACTCTAGTATTTCTTCATGATTGTCAAAAACTTTATTGTTTCTAATTATGGGAGTTCCCCAATGTAATTCAATATTTTGCATAGTGATACTATTTAACTTTAAATATAGGGTGGAAAGATTATTCTTGATTTTTAAAGCAAAAGATAGTATTATAATTAGTATATGCTCTGGTGGTGGAATGGCAGACACGCTGGTCTTAGGAACCAGTGCCGCAAGGCGTGAGAGTTCGAATCTCTCCCGGAGCACCATTTAAAAGGACAGTTCAATTATGATGTGGATTGATTATACAGTAGAAAGTATTGGGCAGCAAGGAGAAGGCTTCCGTATTAGAGGCGATTGGGCCGGTGAAGTAATGGGCATCGGAAAGGACGGTACTCTAAAAAATAATTGGTTGTATAAACCAGGAGATGTATTTGTTGTTAATGAAAATGGTTGGTTGATAAAAAAAGATAATTTACAACTTTTTATTGAAAAGGGATTAGAAGAGTGAATACAGCAATACTGATTCCAGCAAGGTTAGCCAGCACACGATTCCCTAACAAGATGCTAGCCAGTCTTAATGGGGTTCCTCTAATCCAACATGTTTATAACAGATGCTTGGAAACAGGACTTGATACGTATGTGGTTACACCAGATGAGGAAATCAAGGATGTCATAGGAAAAGAAAACACACTGTTGGTTGGCGATGCAGAAAACGGAACAGCAAGGTGTTACCTAGGATCACAGTTTTTAAATTATCGAAATTACATAAATGTACAGGGCGACATGCCCGACATTACCAAGGACATTATTCTAGCAGTTGAGAATAGGTTAGAAGAATTTGACGTAGCAACAGCATACACTGAGATGTCAGAAGAGTTAAGAAACGATCCTAACTCAGTTAAGATTATACATAACGGAAACACTGCTAAGTGGTTTGGAAGAGGCATAACAGGCTATGGAGATCATCATTTAGGCATATATGGTTATAAGAATCTTGCCCTCAATTATTATAACGAACTAACAGTTTATGAGGAAGAAAATATCGAACGACTTGAACAGTTGCGTTGGATACAGAATGATGTTAAACTCGGTGTAGTAAAGGTAGAGTTTAACGGTATTGAGATTAACACAGAAGAGGATTTAAATAAATGGCAAAAACAGGTTTAGGAGTATCTCGACACGAAGGTATTAAGAAACATACCAGTCAAGGAGGCAAGCGTCCAAAAACTGCCTCTATGAATAAAAGTAAAAAATTGAACTATAAAAAATACCGTGGTCAAGGAAAATAACTTGACTTCTAATAAATAAAGTGCTACTATAATTCTATTGCCCCTTTAGCTCATCTGGTAGAGCAACTGATTTGTAATCAGTAGGTGGTCTGTTCGAGTCGGACAAGGGGCACCATTATTAAGTTGGGGGTATAGCTCAGTTGGGAGAGCACTTGATTTGCATTCAAGGGGTCGTGGGTTCGAATCCCTCTACCTCCACCAAATTGGACAATTTTATCCATTGTAATATCAAAATTAGTGCTTACATATATTACGATGATAAATAATTCTGGACGCTGAAAAAGGTCCAAAATACAAACTCGCTTAAAAAGGAGAAAACTATGAGCAAAGTAATCGGTATCGATCTAGGTACAACAAATTCATGTGTTGCCATACTAACCGGCAAGGATCCACAAGTAATCGAAAATGCAGAGGGTAATAGAACTACACCTTCAATTGTTGCATTTACAGATGACGGAAAGCAGGTAGGAGTTTCTGCAAAGAGACAACAGGTAACAAATTCAGAAAACACAATCTACGCAGCCAAGAGACTGATTGGTAGAAAATTTGATTCAAAAGAAATAGAACAGGATTCAAAAACACTACCATATAAAGTTGTAAAGGCTGATAATGGTGATGCTTGGGTAGAAGCAAAAGGTAAGAAATATTCACCTTCACAAATCTCAGCGTTCGTTCTACAAAAGATGAAAGAGACCGCAGAGAAATATACAGGACAGACTGTGGATAAGGCAGTGATTACTGTTCCAGCATATTTTAATGATGCACAAAGACAGGCTACAAAAGATGCTGGTAAGATTGCAGGTCTTGAAGTATTGCGTATTGTAAATGAGCCAACAGCGGCTTCACTTGCATACGGTCTTGATAAAAAGAAAGCAGGCACAGTAGTAGTATATGACCTAGGCGGTGGTACATTTGACGTGTCCATTCTTGAACTGGGTGACGGAGTATTTGAAGTTAAATCTACGAACGGTGACACAGCACTGGGTGGTGAAGATTTCGATGCCAAACTTACACAATACATCATTGATGAGTTTAAGAAAGAATCAGGAGTAGATCTTGCATTAGATAAGATGGCTCTACAGCGTGTGAGAGAATCTGCAGAAAAGGCAAAGATTGAATTATCAAGCACTGCGCAGACAGACATCAGTCTTCCATTCATTACAGCAGACGCATCAGGACCTAAGCATTTGAATGTAAAGATTACTCGTGCTAAGTTTGAAAGCCTAGTTGATGATCTAATTCAAAGATCAATTAAACCTTGTGAGCAAGCCATTAAGGATGCTGGTGTAAGCAAGTCAGATATTACTGACGTTGTACTAGTGGGTGGTATGACACGTATGCCTAAGGTGATTGAAACTGTTAAGGAGTTCTTTGGTAGAGAACCTAACAAGGGAGTCAATCCAGATGAAGTAGTTGCTCTTGGAGCAGCGGTACAAGGCGGTATCCTTTCAGGTGATGTTAATGATGTATTATTACTAGACGTTACTCCACTATCATTGGGTATTGAAACACTTGGTGGCGTAAGCACCAAACTAATTGAAAAGAACACAACTATTCCTACCAAGAAGTCACAGGTGTTCTCAACAGCAGATGATAACCAAAGTGCAGTAACAATTAAGGTGTTACAGGGTGAAAGAGAAATGGCAGCGGATAACAAACTGCTTGGTAACTTTAACCTTGAGGGCATTGCACCTGCACCAAGAGGCATACCACAAATTGAAGTTACATTTGATATTGATGCCAATGGTATCGTAAATGTGAGTGCAACTGATAAAGGCACTGGCAAGGAACAGAAGATCACTATTAAATCTGATGGCGGTTTGAGTGAAGCAGAAATTGAACAGATGATCAAGGATGCTGAAGCAAACAAGGATTCGGATAAGAAGAAGCGTGATCTAATTGATTCCAAGAACCAAGCAGAAAGCGTAATTAATTCTACAGAGAAAAGCCTAAAGGAACACGGAGACAAGGTTGATGATGCAGTCAAGGCAGAAATCAACAAGGCCAAGGATGAACTAGCCGAAGCAGTAAAGAGTGAAAATGCTGACGACATAAAGAGTAAAATGCAAACACTAATGGAATCGGCACAGAAACTTGGCGAGGCAATCTACAAGGCGCAACAGGAAGAGCAATCAAATGCTCAAGATACAACAGAGTCCAAAAAGGATGACGATGTAGTTGATGCTGAGTACGAAGAAGTAGATAAGAAGTAGTCACAATGGGAGGCGTATAAAAGCGCCTCCCATAAATATTCATATGAAATTTGCTTATTTTAATCCCTTAATTTTGGCAGTTGATGATGTTCCTGCTGATATCTATACACAGCTCAAGAGCATGGTTGATGATGCTCATGAAAAGAAAGAACACAATGATGAGGGTGATCCTACAATAAGTGTTAGGGGCGGCCAACAGATACAACTAGTTCCAAATGAATTTGGATTAAACACTGATCTACTCAAACAGTTTATTGAAAACAGATGCAAGGAATATATCGATAATGTTGTACGCACCACAGGAGTAAATGACCTAAGTGGATACGAACCTTATCTAATCTCTGCATGGACCATCAAACAAAGCGAAGGTGATTATCAAGCCTTACATAATCACGAAGCACACATAAGCGGAAACATCTATATAGATGTTCCTGATCTTGACCAAGACTCAAAATCATCAGATGCAAACATAGAGTTTAGATTTCCTGTTATACGCAATCCAGCACACTTTATTTTCACGGACCAATGGAGATTCAAGCCACAACCTATGAAAATGATAGTTTTTCCAAGTTATGTTAGTCATACTGTATATCCTTGGAATGGTGTTGGTAATAGAACCATTTTGGCATGGGATGTTAAATTAATGTCCAAAACGGCAAAATAGTTATTGACAAACCACAAAAACACTGTTATATTATAGTTTGTTGTTTAGGAATGCTTGCATTCCAAAAACAACCGGGGAAGTAAAGGGTAGACGAGAGTGGACCCGATATTGAGTAATCAATATCTCCAAACACATATAGGACTTGAAATCCTTGACTGTGTGATCCGGTGCAGTAGGGCTTGTTTTATTGTTCGCCGGAAGTAAGCAGTTTATGCACTTTGTTCGTGTGTAGATTGATAGGTCGTAAAAGACTGTTGAATTTTGTTCAGTCCATTACTTGACCTTTTACTGAACCGTCAACTTATAGAAAGGTATATAATGGCAAGAGTATTTGTAGAAGAGGCAATTAAAAATTCAGGCAACAGTCCATATGATTTAATACAAATGGCAGCAAAGAGAGGCAGAGAAATATCAAAGGGTAGCCAACCGCTATCTCCAAGAAAACATCCAGATGAAAAATCTGCGGTGACAGCATTGAGAGAAATAGAAGAAGGATTATATACCAAAGATCATTTTGAAGGCAAGATTAAATCAGCAGAACAAATAGCAGAAGAGGCAAAACAACAAGAGGAGGCCAATAAATATGCAGATCAATTTACGGAAGGCGAATAACGTCCAAACCAGCATCCAGGATGCTATCAACTCAATCGACACAGTGATGTCGATCGAAATCAACGAATTTCAGGATCCCATCAAGGAGATCCAGTCAGCGAACGACGAATTGTTCGCGAACGATGCACGTAGGATGAAACTCCTGCAGGCATTCTATAACATCCGTGCCCTGGTGGCAACGGCAAATGCGAGTTGTGGAATCTCCACCAATCTCGCCAAGGCTGCTTTCATCGAGAAGCGCCTACAGCAATTATCATCAATCGCGAGCCAAAGGCCCATGACTGACATGGAAGTTATCAAGGGCCGCCTTGATAAGATCAAGGCACGTGATGACAAGGAGTATTACGGTGCTAGAGATACCGTATCAACTTCTATCGTTGGTGCAGAGCAGATTTCTCAGGCAAGGGCGCAGATCAAGGATCTTCGCAAGCAGAAGCAAAAGATCAATGATGAAAATCTTGATCTAAACTTCAAGACGGAAATTCCTCTAAGTGAGGATACCGTTAAGGTATTAACGGAGGAAGGCATCCTGTGAGATCCTTCATAGTCGATAGTTGGAACGGTATCATGGATCACCGTTTCAACCCACTCAAGAACATTCCGGATATGCAGGTAAGGCACATGGTCATGCAGGTGTTGGCATTCATGTGGAGTGCGGTATTTGCGATCTTGATCGTGGATAGCGTCTATGCTTTCGGACTGAGCGCAGTGGGACACGTTCTATTCGTTGGGGCAATTGTTATTACGGTTGCAACCTTTAACACAGCGGAAAAGCGTCCCTGGGCGTTTGGAACATATCACAGCGTGGGCAGGCAGAGAGGTTATGTTTGGGCGAGAGACAAAAAGGGCAGGCCCTACAAGGTAGCACTAGATCCCAATGATCCGGGTGGAGAGCATGAGTAAGATAGAAGGCTACGAAAACGCAGATCTAACACCGTGGAATGGCCCACCATACTCATACAGCGTCAAAATAAAGAACAAGACAATTAGGATGATGGGCTTCAATGAACAGCACATCAAGGATCAACTGCATCCCAAGACAGCAACAAGAATAACAAAAATAAAAGATAGGTAACTTCATGGCCACAACCAAAGAAAAACAAGAACTAATGGATAACATTAAACACGGGTTTAACAAGGATGACGCCGTGGTAAGGATAACACCCTTGCACAAGAAAAGCATCACGCAGATGGTGCAACTGTATGACATTCCAAATGATCCAAATCAAAAGTTTGTTGAGGTCAATGAAACCTATCGTTGGGGCTATGGCTACAAGGAAGGCGATGACATGAACTACGAATACAATTGGAAGGGTGACACCATTTGGTGTGATAGCACGATTGGTCATGGTGCTGAACTGGATGACCTGTGTTCTGTTTTCTTTGATTATGAAGGTCCATGGACTGATGAGGAAAAGGAAGAATTTGAGGACAAGTGGAACAATGGCGATCCGGAAGATCCAGATAATAGATCAGGATTTGGTTGGCTGTATGACTATCAGGACAAATGGCAGATCGAGGAAGAACAATTGACTATCAATGGACCATTCAAGTTTGACGTTATGGATGCCAAGGATTATAGCAAAATTTACATAGAGGATTGGAAACCAGTCTTCGAAACAAAGGAAGGTAACGATGGCAACTAAGAAACAGAAGGAGCAACTAGTAAGAACAATTAAGAATCCAGAAAGATATTTCAAGGTAGATTTTGGTAGATATGGCGGAGAAGTTGCCATGGGAACTATCACAGAGGCCCAATTCGACTTTTGGTTAGGCAAAGATGATGACTTTGCCCAATACATGAACGACAGGGGATTCGATCCGGCAGAAGCCAACGAAAAATATGGAGTTCCAGAGAACGCAAGATTTGATAGAGAATTTTATGAATATGAAGACATCTGTCATCTAAGCGGTCCTGAACTATCAGACGGACAGACCATGACCATTACAGAGGTTGATAAGAATGGTGATACTCTAAGAGATAGTGATGGTAACTTCTTAGATGATATTCAAATTGACATGGGAGACTTCAAGAAGAAGGGCGTAAAAGTTAAGTGCATTGCTGAACACCATTCGGGATCAAAATCCTGTAAGGACAAGTATTACATATTTGGACAATACTTTAACAAGGGCGGTTGGTATACGGAAGACATCATCAAGACCGGACCCAATGGATTCGATTTCAAGAAGATGAGCATAAACTACGAGAACGCTGACGGATTCAAGGTGTTTAATGAATTCATGTATGATGGTGAAAACTATTATCTACAGGAAGACTCAACTGGTAAGAGCTCAAGTTTCTACGTTATGGAAGGCGATGACGTATAAGTATTACTATGGACGTTATCGACAGCAACGATACATTTAAGAAGTTTGATTTTAGTTCAGTAATCACACAGCAGGACGTTGATTTTGCTATCGGTGAAATCAAGAGCATCATAGATTCAGGAAACTACTGGGAAAATAGTCCCAAGTATCAAACCAAGGAAAACATATTTGCCAGGCAAGATCCTGTTTGGTTAAAGTTTAGAATGAGTTTTTTGTTCAGCATTTTTATGTATTTTGGGCGTGAAGTCAAGATAGGTAACATGCAGGCTTGGAGTTTCATGACTAACAAGGAAGGTGCTGAAGATAGAGAACGCCTCTGGCACCACCATCAGCACAAGCCGGAACCCCTAAATATGAGCGGTATATTCTATCTGCACATACCCGATGATGTTGAAAACCGCGATTTATGCGGTACTGAATTCGCTCCTAGCGGACCCGAAAACGACGGTAAGTTTCATGTAAAACCAAGCGATTTTCATTGGCTAGTATATCCTAGCAAGTATTGGCATCGCCCAGCAGCACCGCAAAGCAGCAAATATCGCTTTATTTTAGCCGCTGACGTAGAAATACACTAATACAATAAACTTTAGATATCTTTGTTCTTGGCATAAATACTAAGCATAAAACAATATTGTTGCCAGGAGTTTAAAGAATATGCCATTACAAATTAGAAGAGGAACCGAAGCAGAGCGCCAATCGGCAGTAAGCCTAATTCCCCAAACGGGAGAATTAGTTTGGATTACTGACCAGGAGAAGTTGTATATCGGCGACGGTACAACAGAATTAAAGAATTTAACACCTATTACAGGGTACAATGACGAGGATGCAGCAGACCACATTGGTGCTGTATTACAGGCAGGTCCGCACACAGGACTTTCATTTAACTATGTGGATGCAGCAGGAACTATATCTGCTACAATTAGTCCAACACAAAATTTAACAACCCTAAACGTTACTGGAACATCAACACTTGGCGCAACAAATGTTACTGGAAATGTTTCTATTACTGGAGATATTGCAGTTACAGGTAACTTAACAGCAGACTTTAATGGATCAATTTTTGGCGACGATTCAACTATATTAGTTGATGGTGTTGATAATAAGATTAATTTAGATGGAACTGTAAAAGGTAATATTATTCCTGATGCTTCTGAAGCATATGACATTGGTAGTCCGTCAGAAAAATTTAAGGATCTATACCTAAGCGGAACTTCATTATGGTTAGGTGCCGCACAGGTTACCGCAACAGGTTCAGCAATCAATTTACCAGCAGGTTCTAGAGTAGGTGGCAACCTTATTCAAGATGCTGTAAGTGAGGACACTGCATTTATTAGAGACATCCAGGGTTCTGTGTTTGCAGATGATTCAACACAACTTGTTAATGCTATAGATGCTACTGTTAAATTAGATAATGGAACAATAAGCATTGATGGACAAAGTGTTACTTCATCAAACCTTTCTTTTGACATCAGTAACACAACTGAATCACCAAATACAGTTTTAGATGTATATAACTCAGGCGGAACTTCCGCTATTAAAATTATTAGTATTGGTGGCCAAAACCCATACACTGATGCTTCAGGACTTGCACTAAGATCTTCTTATGGAGGATTTGTAGGCAGTGGAAGCGAAGTTGCTCCCGTAGCAGGTGACTATGCTGGTTTCATTAATGGTCAGGTTTATGATCCTACATTCGGTGGCGGGACAAATATTCTAACGTCACAGATTAGTTTTGGTGTTGATGTTAATGCAGCAGTTGCTCCAGACACATATCCGGGTGCCATTGAATTTTCAGTGAACACAAATACAGGCTCTTCACCTAATTTTGAAATAATGGTTTATAACGGAACTGGTCTGGGTATCAAAACTGATCCTGTAGCAACACTAGATGTAAATGGATTCATGAAGTTAGCACCTTTGGCTGCTGCTCCTGCAACTCTTGTAAATGGTTTGATTGCCATTGACGATGGAACTACTAACTGGAGTGGACATGCTTCTGGCGTTCAAGCAGTTGTGGCTTATATCAATACTGGTTGGGTAAAACTTAACAACTAATCTATATAGTCTTTTAAAAAAACTAAAGCATCATCCCAAAGCAATAGATCCTTGGAACCTTTTGGACAAGGAACAAGGCATAGAGTCCAGCGTCCCTGCTTTGATGGATTGTATGTGCTATGCAACATTCCAACATTAATTAAACTTGGCCTGTCTATAACTTTCTCATACACGAGTTCACAATCATTTTCTCTCGCTACTAACACACCACCATCCTTGCTGTTCCAAGGTTTGTAGGATCTACCTTCTAATAATCTCCACCACCTAGTAGTGCTTGTTGGCGCTCCCCAAGTAAAATTTATTTTTACATGATTGTCTAGTTCTGGAGTATCGCAATGAATATCAATACTATTGTTTGGTGCCGTGAAAAATGCTTCTGTGTGTATGTTATACAATCCTACCGAGTCTAACCATTCATTTATTACTTTTGGTACAATTTTATTATCCCAATAATCATAGTAATCATTTTCCTTCAGTTCCTTAAAACTTTCAGGTTTATCTATTGTAAATGGCAAGTTTAGATATCTATGATAATTCTGTGTCATTTCAAACTCTTATAGTATGCGGGATACTGTTCCAGTTCAGCCATGAATTTGTGTGCATTTACACGCCACACACTCTGCAGGCTACCCCTGTATTCAAAGTCAGCACTGTGTTCTATCAGTCCTGTTTTTTGCCACACGCTGGTAATTAGCCTATGAACAGATTTCATTTGTCCTGTGGGCTCTGGGTGTGTAGTTATATACATGTCCGAATCAATTCCACACCATTCCACGCATGCGGGTAGAAAGAATCTTGCCGTGACGTGTTGATGTTTCTTGAATGCTTCTATCGTTCCGACGCTGCGAAACGGAGTCTGATGGCTCAGCACGCAGGTGCGTGCAAGTATTCTGTATGCTCCTGGTTTGAAATCATCAAATGAATGCGCGGCAACGCTGCCAACAGGCTTGTCATTGTAGTATAGAATCCATACCTGCTTTTCTCTTTCGTTGCGGAAACTATCAACCAGTATCTTTTGATTGTTGTTATTAGTCAAACCTCTGCTGTCCGCTTCGCTATAGAAGTCGGTAAGATCCAACGTTTCATTCCATGGTGTTATCTTATACATCTAGTTTGCTATAGTTGAATGCTATTCTATGTAGCACCCTACTCTCCATGTTTTCAAATGCCCAACGCTTGTGTATGCTTAGCCACTGCTCGCTTATCACAACATCACCGTCCTGCCAATGGTGATCGTAACAAAACTCTGGACGCAGCACCACTGCCTTCAATCTTGTCATCAGTGATTCAAAGTATTCTGGATTTACGTTCTTCATACCAAATATCTGTAGGAATGGAAAATACAATCCCGTGTGTCCTGCATCATTGGTATGCACTAATTTAAATGGCTTGTCCTCGCTGTGATGCTCTATGAAAAATTTTGAAGGACTGTAACTGCCTGGCTTGTATCCTAGCGTTATCTCTATGTCCTTGATTTCTTCCTTAAGATCCTCTGGTAGTGCCTTATAACTTTCAATGTTATTGATC